>OBRJ01000195.1_pt1 | contig 53483 bp, 34 predicted proteins | sample 1494831 | NCBI WGS metagenome assembly OBRJ01 (sample SAMEA3360658, study PRJEB22359) | human gut metagenome | biome: ENVO:urban biome; feature: ENVO:human-associated habitat; material: ENVO:feces | place: Bangladesh | collected 2011
GGCTCGACCCGCCGTGTTCGAATGCTTGTGAGGTCCTGCAGGACCGCATCGGCGGTCGGCCGGCCGCCGGCGCCCTGACCGTAAAAAGAGAGTCTGCCGACCAGGTCGCCCTCAAGCGTCACGCAGTTGAAGTTGCTGCGCACCTGTGCTTCAAGTGATTCGAGCGGAAGCACAACAGGCGCAACGCCCAAGGCAACGCGGTTGTTGGTGCGCTTAAAAAGCATCATGTGGCGAAGGGTTTTGCCTTCGCGTTTTAAATCGTCGAGGAAGGACTTCGTCACTTTCTCGATGCCGAGCACCGGAAAATCGTCCTTAAACGGGGCGCCGCAGGCCACAGAAGCGGAAATAACGGCTTTGTTGGCGACGTCAAAGCCGCCGATGTCAGCCGTCGGATCAGCTTCGGCATAGCCGAGCGCCTGCGCCTCCTTGAGCGCCTCATCAAAATCCATGCCGAAACGGTCCATGCGGTCGAGGATAAAGTTCCCCGTGCCGTTCAGAATGCCGTGCATGGACTCAATGCGGTCGATGCGCGCGGCTTTTTTGAGGTTTTCAATCCAGGGAATGCCGCCGCCGCAGCTCGCTTCAAAGAGGAGCGGCAGCCCCTTGGCATGCGCAATGCCGAGGAGCTCCTCGTAGTTGGCAGCGAGCGCAGCCTTATTGGCGGTGACGACGGCTTTGCCGGCGAGGAGCGCCTCACGGATATACGTGCGGGAGGGTTCAATGCCGGCCAGCACATCCACTACCACATCAACCTCAGGATCATTGATGATCTCGGCAAAATGCTCTGTCATGAGCGGGCCGCCGGCTTTCCCCGGGCGGCGCAGAATGTGGCGCAGTTCAATGCCGCAGTCGCGCTCGGCGAGCTGTTCGGCAATACTGCGGCCAACCGTCCCAAAGCCGAGAAGTCCGATCTTGAGCATGTCTTCCTCCGTTCCAATGTCCTCATGTCGCTCATCCGGAATCGCAAAAGCATCGGAGCCGATGGCCTGCGAATCCGACGGTATGTCAAAGCGCGCCGGCGGGCGCGGAAAGCTCGTCTGATTCAATGGATTCATCGGCAGCTCCCGTTTTTGTGAATTCCGAGAACCGGCACCGCATCGCGCGCGGCCGCTCTCCCTACAGGCAAAGCACTTTGCGCGGCGCTGACGTTTGAACGTTGAGATGATGTTCAGGCGTTTCGCCTGAGGTTGCTGGATAGGTGTTTATAGATGGCGGCGGGTCATCATGAAGCGCCTCAAGGCTCGCGGCTTGACACTTCCCCTGAGGCTTGCCGACCGGATTCGAATCCGCAGGTGCGCCGGAGGAAGACTTCAATATTCCGCGCGCTGGAGTTCTTCACGAACAAGCGCCGCTTCGCGTGCGTCTTTGGACTATCCTACCTGAGTGCCCTTGGGGAAAATATCTCAGTAATGACGGTAAAAAACCTTAGATGTTCTGCGCGAATACGGACAAAGGCCAAAGAATTCTGTGCAAAAGCGCCCTTTTGAACCGCATTCGCCCCGCAGAGGTTTGCGTTGAGTAGGATGATTTCCAATCAGCGTGCGTCTGCCCAACATCTTAAGCGACAAAAACACTTCTATAAGAAATTGTTTTTCATGTTTTACACGTTTATCCGTCTCCGGCAGACTTATCACTGCAAAAAACCGGCAGACTGAAGACTGAAAGAAGCCGCCGCACCTCAAAGAAAACAGCAGGAGTTCATTGCATCATGCGCTATCACAGCACCCGCAGCCTCGTTCAGCAGCTCACCAGCCGTGAGGCTGTTCTTCAGGGTCTGGCCGCCGACGGCGGTCTTTTTGTGACCGACGAGCTGCCCGAGCTTCACATCGACCCGGCTTCGCTCACCGGCGGATATGCCGGCGCTGCCCGCCGTGTGCTCGGTACGCTGCTGCCGGACTTCAGCGCCGAAGAAATCGCCGGCGCGGTGGAGGCGGCTTACGGAAATACCTTTGCCGATCCCGCGGTCACTCCGGTGACGAAAATCGGCAGCATGCACCTCCTTGAGCTCTATCACGGTCCCACGGCCGCCTTCAAGGACGTAGCGCTCCAGATGCTCCCTCAGCTCATGAGCCGCGCCTTGGCCGGCACCGGCCGCCGACTTGTGATTGCCACGGCAACGAGCGGCGACACCGGAAAAGCCGCGCTTGAAGGATTTGCTGACGTTCCGGGCATCGGCATTGCAGTCTTTTACCCTGACGGGGGCGTGAGCGCTATTCAGCGCCTGCAGATGGCAACGCAAAAAGGCGTCAACGTGGAAGTTGCGGCGCTCCGCGGGAATTTCGACGATGCTCAGAGCGCGGTGAAGGCGCTCTTCGCTTCGCCGCTCAAAGCCGAGCTCGCCGCGCGAAACATTACGCTCACGAGCGCCAATTCCATCAATATCGGCCGTCTTGCGCCGCAGGTGGTTTATTACTTTGACGCCTACCGCCAGCTCACAGAAGCCGGCGTTATCCGTCAGGGCGAACGCATCGACTTCTGCGTCCCGACCGGCAATTACGGCGACGTGCTTGCCGGCTGGTTTGCCAAGACGCTGGGGCTGCCCGTTCGCCGCCTCATCGTTGCGAGCAACGCCAACCATGTCCTGAGCGACTTCCTCGAAACGGGAGTCTACGACCGCCGCCGAGATCTCGTGCGTACTTCTTCGCCGTCGATGGATATTCTGGTCTCGAGCAACCTCGAGCGAGCGCTTTATTATCTCGACGACATGGATCCCGTGCGCACGGCCGCACGCATGGCCGCTTTGAAAGCGGACGGCATCTACCGGATCGAACCCGAACTGCTCGATAAATTCCGCGCCGTCTACGGCTGCGGCTGGCTTGACGATGCCGCAACGTCCGATGCTGTGCGCGAAGCCTGGGAAACCACTGGGCGGCTCATCGACCCGCACACGGCTGTTGCCTGGAAGATTGCGCAGAAGCAGGCGTCTCCGGAAGTGCCGATGGTGGTGCTCTCTACTGCCTCGCCCTTCAAATTCTGCCGCGACGTCTTCAATGCCCTTTACGGTCCCCTGAAGTTAAAGAGCACGACGCCGGAAGCCGCAGCATTCGAATATATGGATGCGCTTGCTGACTCCACGGGTGTTGAACCCCCGCAGTGCCTCTCAGCACTTCGCACGCAGTCCGTGCGCTTCAACGCGGTCTATGACGTTGATCAGGCGCCTGAACGCGTGCTTGCCGCAGCCGCCAAGCTTTGACGCTGTGCAAATCATAGGCAGCGGCCGAGCGGCATGGAGCCCTTTTGCCGCTGCTTCGTCTCTATTCTTTCCATCGCGAGCAGTCTCATGCAGATCACCGTACGTGCTCCGGCCTCCACTTCGAATCTCGGCCCGGGTTTTGACATCTTCGGCCTGGCACTTTCGCTCTACTCCGTTTTCACTTTTGAGCGTTCTGAAGCGCTCCAGATTTCCGGCTGTCCGGAAGCTTTTCAAAATGAAGACAATCTGGTGCTTCAAGGCTTTCGAGAAGTCTTCCGTGAAGCCGGGCAGACGCCCTTTCCCGTGAAGCTTCACATTGACGCAGAGGTTCCCGTTGCCCGCGGCCTGGGCAGTTCAAGCACCTGCATCGCCGCCGGCGCTGCCGCCGCCAATGCTTTCCTCGGCAGTCCCTTTGCGAAGGACGAGCTCTTCCAAATTTGCGCTCGCTTTGAGGGTCACCCTGACAACGCGGCCCCTGTGACATTCGGCGGCTTCACCGCGTCTTTTGCCTCGGATGAACGCTTTCACGCGCTGCGTATGCCGCTTGACCAAAATTGGAAGTTTGCCGTCATCATCCCTGACTATGAAGTGCGCACGGCTGACGCCCGACGTGCAATGCCTAAAGAAATCGCCGTTAAAGACAGCGTCTTTACGACCTCTCATGCCATTGCCATGATTGAGGCGCTCCGCTCCGGCAGCGAAGAACTTCTGGCCGAAGCCTGTCAGGACGTGCTTCATGAACCCTGCCGGCGCAAACTCATCAAAGACTACGATTCGGTGCGGGCCTCTGCCAAGGCAGCCGGAGCACCAGCTTTTTTCATCAGCGGATCAGGTTCAACGATGATTGCACTCACAAAGTCTGAGACCGTTGCCGAGCGTTTCATCGAACTCGTTCGTGCTCGTCATCCGAATTTTGCGGGCCACGTGCTCCATGCCGCTTCGGACGGCGTGCGTGTTGAAACGAAATAATGGCTGCAGCAGCCCTGTGATCAGGCGAATTGACGAACATGTTTTTCGCAATTCGCCGAAACGGGCCGTTTTTTTTTCATTCCGTCCGATATTTTGTTTGGCGCCTCTCCCACGCTGTTTTTAGACGACTTTTGGGAAAACCTCTATAAACCTATCGCCCTCATTGAAAGGCTCTGTCCGAAATCGGCTTCCTTGATAATCAGGCCCGTGCCTGCAAGCGGCAGCCACGAAAGCCCAGTTTGCAAACACCATAATGGCGATATTTCAAAGCGCTTTCAGGCATGAATCAATCATAGAGAACGCCTGCAGATCATTAGTCTGGTAGTCGCTGGTGGGTGTTTCGAAAGCACCCACCGCAGATCGGGGCAGGGATTTGACGGATTTATACCAATCATCCGGCACCACTGGGTGGAATTGCTGTATTTCTCAATTCATCCGCGTTTTTATCTTAATCAGCCGATTGATCTAGGTCATGTTGATTAGAAAAGCGCACAACGACGATGAACTCATGTCAGGCGGCCTTGAGGCCCGCCTAACGACCTGGAGATTCAGTCATGAGAAACTTTCGTCTTACCGCTGCTGCGGCTTTTTTAACCGCGCTCATTGCCGGTCCATCCTGGGGTTACACGCCGGGGACCTATGAAGCATCGGCTCAGGGCATGAAGGGACCGGTGAAAGTTGCGGTCACTTTTTCAAAGGATGCGGTGACTTCAGTCAAGGTTATCGAAGAGAAGGAAACGGCAGGCATCGGGACGACTGCGGCGGCCGAACTTCCTCGGCAAATCGTTGAAGCCCAGAGCACAAAGATCGACGGACTGAGCGGAGCGACGGTAACAAGCAAAGCCATCTTCGCGGCTGTTGAAGACTGCATTCGTCAAGCCAAAGGCGATCCAAATCAGCCAGCCCGACGCACTGCGCCGAAACATGCCGGAAAAACGATTGAAGCAGCTGAAGACGTCGTCATCATCGGATCGGGTTTTTCAGGACTTGCCGCTGCCGTCAACGCTGCTGAGCACGGTGCCCGCGTGACAGTCCTTGAGAAGATGAGCGTTACCGGCGGCGCATCGGCCATCTGCGGCGGGCAGTGGGCCATCATGGGCACGAAGCTCCAGAAGGAAAAAGGCGTCCCCTACGATCCTCCGCAAGCTCTGGTCTACGATCTGATCGGCAATGGCCACCTGAAGAACGACCTGACAACGCTCACGATGTTCGCGGAGAACTCTCCTCGTGCTGCCGATTGGGCGATCAACCGCTTCAAACCGGAATTCATTGACCAAAAACTGCAGTACCGCGCCGAATTCCAATTCGACCGCTCGCTCTACCTCAAGGGCGGCTGCGGCCCGGCCTACCGGAAGGTGGAAAAGGCCGTGCGGGATCTCGGCATCAAGATCCACACCGACACCAAGGCTGAACGACTGATTGTTAAAGACGGCCGGATCGTGGGCGTTGAAGCGCAGAAGAAGGACGGAACGAAATACATCTTCTCGAGTAAAGCAGTCCTCCTCGCCACTGGCGGTTACGGCGCGAATAAGGCGATGCTCATCGAACCGCTCAAAAGCGCGCTCTACTACGGACCGGCCTCAGCAACCGGCGACGGACATCGTATGGCCCAAGCCGTCGGCGCCAAGCTTGAACTCATGGAATTCGGCAAGCGCTATCCCAACGGCGTTGAAGCGGCTCCCGGCGTAGCAAAGTCGATTATTCAAGGCAACTACCGTGCGTGGCTCCAATCGGGCATTCTCGTCAACAACGAAGGACGCCGCCTCATTAATGAAAAGGCCTCCAATCACGATATTCTTACTGTGCTCGAGAAGCAAAAGGGCGGAATGCTCTACCTCGTGATGGATCAGGCCACATGGAATGGCTTCCGTGACGGCGTTCACACGCTGGGCATTACGGACGAAGATCTTGAAAAATGGCTCGCCGAAAACGGCCGCAAAGCTCCGATCTTCGCTCATGGCGCAACCCTCGCTGAAGCCGCCGCAGCAGCCGGCATTGACGGCCGCACGCTTGAGAAGACCGTTGCCCGCTACAACGAACTCGTTAAGCTTGGCAAAGATGAGGACTTTGGCCGTCCTGCGGCATTTATGAAGGCCGCAATCTCGTCAGAAGGTCCGTATTACATCGTTGAACAAAAACCGCGATTTGCCACTACGATGGGAAGCGTTATCGTCGACGAGAATCTTCAGGTTCTTAACCAACAGGGCAAACCGATTCCGGGTCTTTATGCCGCCGGTGAAATTGTGAATGCTGTGCACGGCGATGACTCCTCACCCGGCATGAACGTGGCGTGGGGCTTCACTTCCGGCAAGGTCGCGAGTGAATCCATTCTCAAAGCGCTTGGGCGATTAGAGAAGTAGCCTTCACACAGCGTCTTTCATCTCCGCATCGGCATCGGCTGCTCTCCCCCTCACCTTTGTCGGTGCGGAATTCCCCATTTCCTCATAATGGCCTTTCACATATCCAGCTGGAGAATAAGATCCGCGGCCGCAGCAGCGGCTTTGCTCTGCGCGTTCCCCGGATTTTCTGTCTGCGAGGCGGAAGACCTCCGTCCCGTCCTGCGTTTTGGGATGATGGCCTTTTTGCAGGAAGGCACTCCGTCGGGATTCACGACCTATGTGAATGCCGACGACTACGTGCTGCGCAAACTTCCGCAGATTCTCTCGCAAAGTCTCCCGGAGTACCGCGTGGATGTGAAGGTCTACCGTACGGCAGCCCTCATCAAGGCAGCCCGCAGCGGCAAAGTTGATGTGATTTTCGGCAGCAGCGGGTGCTATGCATCGCTGCTGCCTGACGGCATCTATCCGCTCGCCACGCTCGTCACCAATTTCGCCCCGGATCCCAACCAAGCGGTTGCCGGCGCAGTCGTTGTGAGCAGCCGACGCACTGATCTCAACAGTCTTAAGGACCTGAAACATCTCTCGGCGATGTCGGGTCTCGAATCGATGTTCTTCAACTGGCAGATGCCGGCTTCTGCGCTCCTTGACAGAGGCTTGGATCCGTACCGCTTCTTCAGTTCCCTCAGACAGGTGGATCAGCCAGTGCCGAAAATTCTGCAGGCACTTGAAGACGGAACCATTGACGTTGGACTGATGCGGGCCTGCGTTCTTGAAGGACTGCCAATAGAGAGGAGAAAACACTTCAAGGTAATCGAGCCGGCAGAAGACTCTCCGCTCGCCTGCGCGCACACCTCGAGGCTCTTTCCTAACTGGACGGTTGGCGCTATGAGTCAGGTGCCGTCCGACGTTGCAAAGCGAATCTCTCTGGCACTGCTCACCGCGCCGCCGCAAACAGAAGCGGGCATCGCATGGAGCACCGCCAACAGCTTCAAAAGCATCGATCAGCTCTACCGAGAGCTCAAATGGGGACGCTATGAATACCTGCGGCATTGGACCTTCACGCGTGTCTGGGAAGCCGTCTGGCCGTTCGTATTGGCTGCTCTAGTTGCTTTTCTCGCCTTAATGCTGCACCTTCGTCGGGTCAATGCCCTCGTTGAGCGCCGAACCCGAGAACTTAACGACGAAGCTGCCCGACGCATGGCTCTGGAAGAGAGCAACACTGCACTTCTCCAAAAGTTCCACCGCTACGAGCAAATGAGCACGATGGGCATGCTTTCAAACATGGTTGCGCACGAAATCCGTCAGCCGCTTTCAGCACTGCGCTATGCGCTGCGTACGATCGAGATGGCCGCCGCCCGCGACGAAGAGGACTCTGCCGTCATTGAGAAGTCCTGTGCCAAAGCCCGAAGGCAAACAGAGCGAATCAACGACATTGTCGAGCACGTCTGCTCCTATGCCCGAACGGACCGCCGAAACCTCCCGATTAATCTTTCCGCGCTGATCCGGGAAACAGTGGCTGAAGCCGCCCAAATGAAACTCATTCATCATGCAGTGACGCTTGTCCTGCCGGACAATGTCTTCATTACTGGCAATCCCCTTGAACTCCAGCTGGTTGTGCTTAATCTCCTCAAGAACTCCTCAGAAGCTGCAGCCGGACGGGACCCGCAGTCCAAGATTGCACTGACCTGCGGCGAAGATCACGTCGAGCTGATCGTTTCAGACGAAACAGAACAACTCGATGCTCAAGCGCTTGAGCGCATTGCCTCCTGCGGACCGTCACAGAAACGAGACGGTTTGGGTCTTGGCCTCAGCATCGTGCGGAGCATCATCAGCGCACACGGCGGCAGCATTCACTTCAGTGCACGAGCCGACAAAGGTCTCGAAGTACACATCATTCTTCCGCTTCCCGGAGGCTCCTCGTGACACGAACACTCAAGGATATTCAGCAGCACACGCTCGTGCGCATCGTTGATGACAACGAAGATCTTCGTGAAACTTGTGAAATGATGCTCACCTACGCCGGCTGGCAGGTTCGCACTTATGCTGGTGCATGGTCTTTCCTTATGGATGACGCACCATCTGTGCCTGGCTGTCTTATTCTCGACATCAGCATGCCGGACATGACCGGCACAGAGCTGCAGATGGAAATGCGCCGCCGCCGGTACTCCCTGCCCATCATCATCCTTACAGGACATGCCAACGTTGATCTCGCCGTTACGACGCTGAAGGCGGGTGCAGCCGAATTTTTTGAAAAACCCGTTGACGAAGACCGCCTGATGAAGGCGATCGCCAAACTGTGCAGAGAAAGTCTCGCCAAAAGCTGCGGCGAACTTACCGGCCGGGATCTTGAAAAAGCATTTGACCTCCTTACTGAGCGAGAACGCGAAATACTGGAACTCATGATCCAAGACGTATCTTCTCAGCAGATTGCCGAACGTTTGGGCTTGAGCGACCGCACCATCTATGCGCACCGTAACGCCATTTACCGAAAGCTTGGAACAAAAAATCTGTCGAATATTTCGCTCGAAGATCTCGTTAGTTCGTCATGCTCTCTGCCTAGGTGATTCAGGGTTCATCAGCAAACGTCCTGCCTTCTGCCGATACCAAATCGTACATGTGGCCAATCTGAGTACGATGAAATTCAATGCCGCACCGTTATTTGTCAGGAAGGACACCAAACACAACTTTTTAAGCGCCGCGTTGCTCTCATTGCATGGAAAAGTACCCGGATATCGGGTAGAGAGCGGATTTGCACCTCGCTCCCTCCCACACCACCGGACGTGCCGTTCGGCATCCGGCGGTTTCTAAAGTTAGGTTGTGGATTCAGTGGTCAGGCCTTTGACAAGAGACTGTAAAGCCCCATTCGTCGAAAGACGCTGTTGGGAAATGCTTTGAGCTTGTGAGGGGCGTTGGCGTTCCACCACGGGCCGCGTCCATTGACGGACGATTTCCATGCTTGTTCGCTTGGCAGTCCTCTGCGTCTCAGCTCTCGTTCCCGAGTTTTGAGACGCTTCCATGCCCGCCAGATCAGTTTGCGCAGATGCCGGTGAATGTGAATGTCGATACGTTCGAAGACCTCTTTCCGATCGTCCAGCGCGTAATAGGTTCTCCATCCGCGCAGGATCATCGTCAAGGCCTTGATCGTTCCCAAGAGGGATCTTCCGCGGCCTCGACGCAGGATCGGCCTGAGCTTGTACATAAGTCGTGCAAAGCTCGCCTTAGCGACACGCGGCGCCCCTGACGTTCCCACGAACGTATATCCGAGAAATTTGGACTTCGAAGGACGAAAGAGGCCGCTCTTGCTGCGATTCACCCGCAGTTTGAGCGTTCCCTCTATGAACTTAATCGTCTTTTCCAGTACACGTTCCCCGGCCTGCCGAGAGCTGACAAACAGGTTGCAGTCGTCAGCATATCTGCAGAAACTCAACCCTCGGCCCTCCAAGTGTTTGTCGAGCTCGTCGAGGACGATCAGCGACAGAATCGGGCTAAGGTTCGAGCCTTGCGGCGTACCTTCCTCTCGGGGCGAGACAAGACCATTCTGCATGATGCCATTGCGTAAATAACGCCCAATCAGCCTCAGCAGGGCCTTGTCCTTGATCCGTTTGGCCAGGCACGTCATTATGCGGTCGTGGTTCATGGTGTCGAACAACTTTTCCAAGTCCATTTCCACCTCCAGTACTTTCCCTACTTGATCGTTCGATCGATTCGAGGGGGTTTCGGCCGAGGAGCGAGCTAGACGAGCGCCTGCGGGTCGGAGGGGCAACCTGAGGGAGCGCATCGCGTAACCTGTACCCCAATGTTCGGGCTGAAGAGCGAAGGCAACGTCCGTGCTGCCTTCTCAGTTGACCATGACATTCTCGGCGCCGGGCCTCACGACGCCCCTGAGGGATCGGGAGAATCTTTCGGTGGCATCGACGAACACAAGATCGAGCATCAGACGCCTTGCCAGAGTTGAAGAACTGTCAGGAGGCGGAAACGCTTGCCCATGCTGGCGGCAAGAACGACTACGTTCATTCTAAATTAATTGTGAATTATTTTTTCGACTATTTTTAATGCAAAAAAAAAAAAATGATTGCACCCTATATGCTGTAACAATCGTAGCGACCCTCTTATCCAGTATACTATCTAGATATCTTTGCTTGTAAAATATCAGACCATCATTAAGAAATACCCTTAGCTCGAAAATCGCATCACCCCCAAAAATGAAACCAATTTTACTATAGGATTCCTCCATTTGTATTTAAGAGTTTTGCATTCCTCTTTAAACAGAGCGGCCTGCTTATCACTCCTTAACTCCTTCATTTTATTTCTATCATGCGCAATATATGATTTAGTATAAAGCAAATCTCCATTACGAACATATGATTTTTTACATACCATAATTCTTATCCCTGCAGAATATTGTAATCCTTTCCAAAAATCCGCTTCGTAACGTATCGGCAAGACAACAGTCATTAACCTCCTGGCAGCTTCATTATCAATCAAATAGCCGTAGGTTCCGTTTCCAGACTTGTAGCATCCATAAACACCCGCCAAATTGGTCCGAGCCAATGGTGAATATTGAACATTGGAAGTCAGTAGAATCACTGAATTTTTAGGTACCCCATCGCCATACGCATCAAGAAAGTTGAGAAAATCTGCAACATCAGATTGAGCAATATAGGCATCATCTTCCATTACCAACGCAAAAGGAATATTTTTATCCACTATTTCACGATAAATGGCAAAATGCCCCAAAGCGCAACCTATCTCACCCGGAGTCAAGCATGACTCCTCCAATGGCATATAAAGAAGTTTGTCAGATGCAGAAGGCTTCCTACACAATTCCTGTCCATCCACTCCATCAAAAAAACTGAACGACAGTTTAGTGCATGAAAAGTGCTTTTCAAATACAGCCCTTTTTTTGACATCCGATGCCAAGCTTAGTACAAAAACCTTCATACGAAATTAATTACACGTCTGGATAGCCAAAAAGGAATCAACCCAAACAAAAGATATGTCGTCTTTTCATTATGAAACTTAACGAAAATTAGAGGAACCCCTAGAACCTTTATTACATTCATCCTCATTCCCAATACCGACAAAACCTCTGAAAAAACAGACCGATGTGAATAATAAATATTCAAAAGCGTTATCGCCCGAAGATGGTTTGGGAGATGAGTGTATGACCATGCATAATTCCATTTTTCCCAATTCCTCAAATTAGCACGCAGCCAATGATTATTCGGAATTTTATGATCACTCATAATTTTATAAATGATTTTTCCGACCATAAAAAGATCTAGTGACTTTATAGATATTGAATTACTAATACTCTCTGCTCTAGCCTTCCGATAATTAAGAAGATAATCGGGAATATAAAACATTCGCGGATTTGTTAAATAAAGAGTCGTCGTGAAAGGTACATCTTCATAATTAAGCCCATCAATGAATTTGAGTTTATTATCTACGAGGAAGCTTCGCTTATACAACTTATTCCACGACCAACACGGCGAAATCAGGAGGTCCTTCTCAAGCGAATCTAATCCTGACAGAAGACCATAGTCCACCTGCAACATTCGCTTTTTTTCCATATCAAAAGTCGTTGCATCAACCACATTGACATTGTGAACCACCAAGTCGCAGTTGTTTACTTCCGCCGAATTTACCAAAATTTCAAAAGTGTTATTCTCAATCCAGTCGTCTGAGTCAAGGAAATAAACGTATTTCCCAGTGGCTCTCGCCAACCCGTTGTTCCGAGCATTTGACAAACCACCGTTCTTTTGCGTAATCAAAATACACCTAACATCGGAATCGGCAATTTTTTTTGCCAAAATCCCACTATTATCAGTAGAGCCATCATTGATCATGATGACCTCCAATTCACGATATGTCTGATTTAGTACTGAAGCAAGGCACTGCTCAATATAATCCTGAACGTTGTAAACTGGAATAATGACGGAAACTACAGGGTTCATCACAACCTCTTGATGGAGATAAGTTTAATCCCGAAAACTTTGAATTTATCTCTAGAATAGATCACACACGGAACCCCAAGGACTCTCACTTTAGTCACTCCATTCTGCTTTGTCACAGAAAATAGTGGAAGGCATTTAAATAAATAGTGCTTTTCAGTCTCTATTTTTTTAATACCTCCCATATGTCGTGAAAATTTCGCTTTATTTTTAAGAAAATAAAATATATCTTCTTGCAGCCAGGATCCTCCAAACCAGTGTATTGTCACGGTATCAGCCTCCACATCCGTTGGCTTAAAGTCTTCACCATACCTGAATGGAATGAAAATTCTTTCAGGGAGGATTGAAATGTCTCGCAATTTAATTTGCACCTGATTCCGTTTTTCAGGGAACTTATTTACACCCTCTCTCTGGAGAAAAAGTTCAAATATTTCAGGCATTGTCGTTGGAGGATTATTCCAAACATCTTGTTTATAATAATTAAGAATTTTTTCTAAAAGCTGATTCCCCTCAACGCTCCCTAGAATTGCAGGTTCTACATATCTTTCATTCTGCATACCAACAAATGCTGGCAGATTTAGAAAATCATCAAAATTCTTTACACAAGTAACGTCAGTATCCATATAGATGCCACCGTTATCATAAAGCACCTTGATTCGCACATAATCAGCCACATAAGCCCACATTTTCATGTTATGCACGGTTCGGAACCACGAATTATTTTTCAACTCTTCTTGATAGTTGAAATAATTCTTCGACAGCTCGTTGATCTCAATAATTTCATAGTCAGCACAATTTTGACGCCAACTCTGAATGCAGGCGAGCACATCACGTGGCTTGCGCTCATTAGCCCCCCAGACGTAAAAGATTCTCTTGGGGATAGTGTGGATGCTTGACATAGTGGTTACCTGCGACCGTAAAGGTCATCAAGACGTTCAATGTCGTCTTCGCCGAGATAGGCCCCGGTTTGAACTTCAATTAGCGTTAAATCCGAAACACCCTCATTCGTGAGACGATGAATCGCCCCCTTTGGGATATAGACTGACTGATCCGCAAGCATTTGCTGCTCAACATCACCAACCCGAACTCGAGCTACGCCAGAAACAACTGTCCAGTGTTCAGCACGGTGCTTATGTCGCTGCAACGAAAGGCTACATCCCGGGTAGACGACAATTCGCTTCACCTTGAAGCCAGATGCTTCATCAATGGAATCGTAGTAGCCCCAAGGACGGTAACCTTTACGGTGATATACAGCCTCTGGGAAATTCTTTGCTCGTAACTCTTCTACCAATTTCTTGATGTTCTGACTATCTGACAATGCCGTGACAAGGATGGCATCAGGCATTTCAAGAACCGCAACATCTTTGACACCATTTCCAACGATGAGACGTGAGGTGGACACCATGAGGGACTTTGTACAACCGTCCTGCACTACCTCCCCTAAAGCAAAATTGCCGGCTTTGTCATGTGGAGAAGCGTCATAGACAGATTTCCAGGAGCCTAGATCAGTCCACATTCCGGAAAATGCGATAACTTTGATAGAAATACCCTTCTCCGCGCATTTTTCCATTACTGCGTAGTCAATTGAATCTTCAGGAATTTTCTCAAAGATTTCGCGCGGCTCTGTCAATTCACCACCCTTAAGGAGTAATTTCGCAGCAAACGCCTCTAGGCAAGCCTCTTCAATATCGGGACGGCAAACATGTAAAGCTTTAAGCCATGTTGAAGCCTTAAGAATGAAAAGACCAGAGTTCCAAAGATAATGTCCGTCCTCTAAGTACTTCTTCGCCTTCTCCAAATTAGGTTTTTCGACAAATGCAACTACTTCTGTCGGTAATGTCTCGGAAGGTTTATTCGTCTTGATGTAACCGTAACCAGTCTCAGCATACTTTGGTTTTACGCCAAGAAGAACAATGCTCCCTTTTTCACAATCTGGAATAGCGTACGCAAGCGCCTCATTGAGTTTAGAACTATCAATTGCCTGATCAGAGGGCAGGACTACAAGAACAGGATCTTCAGAATCGTTCAGAAGTGCTGCCATTGTGAGTGAAGCTGCAGTATTTCGTGGACATGGCTCAAGAAACACGTCCGGTACAATGTTCTCACCTTTAAGCTGCCCACGAATAATGAACTGGTGCTCCTTAGCTGCCACAATAAGCGGAGGCAGAACAATTGCCTCAGAATGTTTTCTGAGTTCAGCGTTAGTGATGCGATTCACTGCATACCGAAATAGACTGTTATGTTCACTTTTCGTATTGGGAAATTCAATGAACTGTTTTGGAAGATCCGTTCGACTCAGCGGCCATAACCGAGTACCCGAACCCCCACATAAAATTACTGGTTTGATCAATGTCTTCATTTATTTCTCTTACTCACCAGATTGAAGAAGATCGACGAACGCGTGGAAGCTCTGCGCCCATGACTGCGGACAAAGTGCATAGGGTTGAATGCGGTGCTCGGAAATTGCTTTTTCCATACGTGCGATAGCTGCAGCAAGCTCTTGTGGTTCTAGTCCGCTAAAAAAATGCACACCTTTGGGAGCGACTTCCCGAAAAGCGGGTATGTCACGAACGAGCAATGGCTTCTGATGATTTGCCCCCTCTACTACCGAAAGCCCATAGCCTTCTGCTTCCGAAGCAACCACGACACACCTCGCCTGCTCATAAAGAGCGTTCAATGCAGTATCTGAAAGCCCAGAAAACCAAAAAAGACGTTTTTTGTTTTCAAGATGGCGTGAGATACGACGGCAGAGTGCACGTACAAGCCAACCTTGACGCCCAACTAACACCAATGTGAGTTGCGAGTTATCCTTCCAAAGCAATTCAAAGGCAGAGAGAAGCTGCGCAAACCCCTTTCTTGGCTCAATAGTGCTGACTTGGAGGTAAAAAGAATGGTTCCGAAGCTGATTCAAAACTTCATTGTCTGAAGCAGTAAGTTCAGAACGATGTGCTACAAAGTCTGCCCCTAAGTGAAACCATCCTTGAATCTGTTGGGGAAACGTTGACGCAGCATTTTCTTGACACCACGAAAGGTAATCGTTCAAGGTCGATCGAGAAACAGCAAAAATACCGTCATATTGCCCAAGCACACGCAGCCAACGGGCAAAATTACGAGCATCTCGATGCTTGAAATAATCTGGGGAACGCTCGGCAATGAGATCATGCAGAACAAAGCCAACCTTGACACCGAGTTCACGCATTTGAGTGAACTGATCGGCCTCAAATGCAATCTCGTTTGGATTGATCATCGTGTGAACAAGCCAATCTCCAGGAGCCAAAGTCACTGGAGCATCACTGCCGTTATCACAAAATGCATGTAACGCTTTAAGTTGTGAAATATCACAACCGTTCTCCAAAGCCCAATGCGCGGCGTAACGATACTGCCCCGTCACAGGATCGGCATAAATAGGCACAACCACTTTTTCACGCCACTGCAAACCGTGAGCCGCAAGCTCCTTCGCAACACGTGGAATCCCCGACCGATTGTCATAAAAGGGCAGTGATCCCACATTGATGTAGACGCGAGACTCACGGTTTCGTTCCAGAACGTAGCGCCTCTCTATCGGCTCCTCTATGACTTGACGTTTCCATGAAATAATGGGAAGACCACAAATAAAAAGCTTTTTTTTGAAATTCGGATTATGTTGTAAAACGAAAAGCACAATCCCTTGCCACTTATAAACTGAACAAATACCCAGTCGTGTTTTAGAAAACCCAAAACCGATTAACTCACGTCTGCCTTGAGAACTAAGCTGAACTGCTTTTCGTGCATTGCTGATGTATGTATTCGTCATCTCATGCACTCCTTTGCATCTCGTAGAGATGGCGGAAAAGACCGTTACTTTTATTAAGGAGCTCGTCGGCAGTGCCCTTTTCTCGAATGACACCTTGCTGCATCACAACAATCACGTCGGCATTCGCAATAGTGGAATAGCGGTGCGCAACGGTCACAATCGTTTTTCCTTTATTAAGCTTTTCCAGCGCACTTTTAATGGCTGCCTCAGATTCAGAATCCAAAGCTGACGTTGCTTCATCAAGGATCAAAATGGGAGCGTTCTTGAGAAATGCACGTGCTATAGACAAACGTTGTTTCTGTCCTCCTGACAACAACCCTCCGCCCTCACCAATACGGGTATCAAGCCCATGAGATTGAGCCGCAACGAAGTCCTTGAGTGCAGATGCCTCAAGAGCTTGCCAAATCGCTTTATCCGAAACACTCTTGAGTCCATAAACGAGGTTTTCTCGGATCGTCGTGTCCAAAAGCGTCACATCCTGAGACACAAAGGAAATTAGGCGGCGCAGTGACTCCAGAGAGAGATCTCGAATGTCGTGACCATCCAATGTGATTCGACCGCTCGTCAGTTCCCAGAAACGCGGCAGGAGATTCACGATCGAGGTCTTCCCCGATCCCGATTGACCGACTAACGCAACATGCTCGCCGGGTTTGATGGTGAGATTGATGTCCTGGAGCGCAAACTCCGTCTGCCCTGGATATTTCAGGAAGACGTGTTCAAATCGAATTTCGCCTTTAGCTCGGTCTAAATTGATCGTGCCTTTGTCCAATTCAGGCTCAGCATCGAGCATTTCAAAAATGCTTTTGGCTGCCGTTGACATCGCCGCAAACGTGCCGTTTAATCCTGAAAGCGCTTGTATCGGCGTTCTCAGCAGCAGCATGGCTGCGAGGAATGTGATGAATTCGCCGAAAGTCAGCAGTCCCTGCTGAGCTTGAAAAAGTGCGGCGCCGACAACAAACGCGATCGCCACCATCGTGAGCATCTGCGTGAGCGGCGTTGAAAGACTCTGCGTCTGAATGGTCTTCATGGCCAGACTGCGAATACGACCGTTGATCTGAGCAAATCGCTCGTCCTCAAAGTCGTAGGTACCCGCAATCTTCACAATGCGCGCAGCGCCGTAAGATTCCTGCACACGCGAAATCATGGCGGCCAATGCTTCTTGCGAACGCTTGACGATCATGCGCATGCGGCGGCTTATCGCACGAAGAATGAGTGCCAGCCCCGGAGCAATAACGAACGCCACAAGCGTGAGCTGCCAGTTGTGCCAGAAGAGAACTGCCAGCAACGCAATCACTTGGACGATATCGCGCACCAAAACAATGATTGAATTCGTTGCGCCGCTCAAAGCAATGTTGGCTTCATTTACGAATTTGGAAGAAACCGTTCCGGTCGAGAACTTTTGATACGCCTCCGCCGGCCAATGCAGCATCCGTTCAAACAGCTCGGTTCGCAAGGTGACCAACACAGACTGCGACACCTTTGCCATCAAAATGGAGCTCATCACGGTAGAAACCGCAAAAAGCAGCGATACGCCGATCAAAGCTGCCGGCGCCGCGAAGATCACCCACTTTTCTTCCTGATAAAAACCAAGATCGGTGAGTTTGCCCAAAAGCGTCGCCGTGAGGGACGACATGCTTGCTGCGCCAATGAGAAAGATGCAGGCGAGTGCAATGAGCCCCTTATATGGGAGAAGCATGCGAAAGAGGCGGATAAGATCCGCATCCAGACCATTTGCAAAAACGCGCCGCAGGAAGTTCATGGTGCATCCTCCTGCTCGCCCTTGGCACTGATGCCCTGAAGACGACAGAGCTTCGCGAAAAGACCGTTTCGCTCAATAAGTTCCTGCCAGCTTCCAGACTCAACGATTCTGCCGTCTGCCAATGCCAGAATTTGATCTGCATGCTCAATCGTGGTCAGACGATGCGCAACGATCAGCGTGATCCGTCCGGCCATGAGACGCGTTAAAGCCTCTTTAATCTGCGCTTCCGAAACACCGTCAAGGGCAGACGTTGGTTCATCCAGAATCAGAATGGGTGCATTCTTCAGGAAAGCTCGTGCAATCGAAATCCGCTGTTTCTGCCCGCCGGAAAGACGATCTCCAGCCTCACCCACCGGTGTGTCCAGACCTTGCGGAAGACTTTCCACAAAGTCTGTTAAAGCGGCATCTGCTACTGCGCACCTGATATCATCATCCGAAGCGTTCGGACAGCCATAAGTGATGTTTGCGCGAATCGTGTCGTCAAACATCAGCACGTCTTGCGAAACGATGGCTATTCGACTTCTTAAGCTTGAGAGCGTATAGCGTTGTGCATCAACGCCATTAATAAGAATCCGTCCTGATGTTGGATTCCAAAACCTCGGAAGCATATTGACGATGGTCGTCTTCCCCGATCCAGAGAGACCAACGAGAGCAATAGCCCTGCCTTTTTCAATGGCAAAGGAAACCGATTCCACAGCATCCCGTTCTGCCCCCGGATACCGCAGACCGACGCTGTCAAAGACTACGTTCTTTATGTCTTTAGACAACTGCTCCGTACCTTGATCAGGCTCTTCCTGCAGGTCAAGTGTTGCAAAGAGACTTTCCGCAGCCACCGTCATCATCACAAAAGATGCATTCAAGCCTGCCAAATGCCTCAAAGGCGGCATGATGAGGAGAAGCGCGGCCAGAAACGTCACGAATTCACCAATGGTGAGAAGACCCGCCTGCGTCTGGTACATCGCGATCGTGAGCACTACGGCAATACCCGTCATGCAGAGAAGCTGCGTGAGGGGCGTCCCCAAGGATGAAGCCTTGGTCATGCGAATCATCAGATCCTTAATGTCAGCATTCAATCTGGCAAAGCGAGATGTTTCCTGCTCGTAAGCATTTGAGATCTTTACCAAACGCTCGGCGCCATAGGCTTCTTTGACTCGTACCAACAGCTCAGCAATGTTGGCCTGACTTGAGCTCATCACCTTTTTCATCTTGGCGCTGATATATCGCAGGAGCCAAGCCACAAAAGGTCCAATCACCAAGGCAATCATGGCAAGTTCCCAGTTGTGCCAGAAAAGAACAACTGTGAGCGCGGCGACCTGAATGCTGTCTCGCACCAGAGTGATCGCAGACTTTGCTGCATTGCTGAGTGCAAAGTTCCCTTCAAAGACGAATTTGGAAGTCACCAAACCAGTTGAATTCGTCTGATAGGTTTCTGCGGGCCAATGCAGCATACGGTGGAATATTTGGCGTCGCAGCTCAGCCAAAATGGACTGAGAGACCTGCCCGAGCAGATAGTTGCTGCCGAACATGCTCCCGCCGTGGAGGAGCGAAATGAGGATGAGCCCGATCGGAGCCGCAAGCACCACCCAAGCCTGCTGCTGATAAAAGCCAGCGTCGGTGAGCCGCCCCAAAAGGGTCGCAATAAGCGATGAGGAAAGACCGGCGGTCAGCATGCAGCAGACAGCCAGACCGATCTTTCCCTTATAAGCTGGAAGATACTTCGCCAATCGAATCAAATTCGGGTTCTTGAAACGTTCAAAAGCGGCGAAAAGACGGCAAGTAATGTTGCTACCTGCCATCAGACAAGATCTCCTTTGCCTGTTTTTTTAGTTTCGGCTGCTCGTACCCAGCGACGCACAGTAGCCTGTGCAACTCCCATTTCACGTTCAATGGCCGACCAACTCATGCCGCTCAGACGCATGGTCACGCAGCGAAGCTTGAAATCTTCCGAATAGCGAAACTGCGTCTTTGAAAGCTCAGTTTTAAACTTGCCGGCCAAAAAGCTTTTTGCCCAGTCACGGACCGTGTTGGGATTCAGCTCCAAAATGTCTGCAACCTTCGAATAGCCCAGCCCACAGTTAAAAAGGACAAGCGCATCCCTGCGCTTCTTGTCAGAAGGGAAGTTAGGCCGTTCACGCTCAATGCTGACTGCGGCAGTTAGTACAGATGATGATGGATTGATTTGAGCTGCTGGCATCTATATTTACATCGTTTGAAGGACACTCAAACTCAATGCCCGATCTGCCGTGAAGAAGAACGGGATGCCTGCATGTTAGGTGAGTAATCGAAGTATTCAAATCCGTCAAGATTTGAATAATTCCTTGTTTTCCACAAATATCAATACAATAGCGAAACTACAAGTTAATTAGTAAATTCTATTGTTGCCCCCCCCCCCCACAAATTTCCCCTATCGCCACTTAGCTGATCATTGTCATGTGCAATGACGATCAGTTCAGAAGGTAAACTATCAAAACTATTTCTATAAACAGCATTAATGCCTAAATAACTGGATATCAATGGTTTTGAAGTTGAGCAAAAAACCAACACTTTCATCAAAACTCCAGATTAATTTCAAATTCGTCATTGTCCTTTGTTAACCAATCATTTAGCGCCGTAATCAAAATTCTTCAATAAAAATAATCTGTTAGCTTCGCCAACCTCACATTAGAATGCGAATCATTCTCATCATTAAGGTCGTCTGCAGTCTACAAACGCAGACCGCTTTGTCAACGGAGATTGGCATGAATCCTTCTGACATTTACCCCTCCCCCCATTTTTCATTTCGTCCTCTCGTACTGACGATAGCCTTTCTATTTGCAGGAATGAATAGTGCTGCCGCAGCTGAAGATTCGACTCTCAAAGCGACTTACATTGATACACAGCCCATCGTCGTAACGGCTACCCGAACTACTCAGCCCCTCTCTCAGGCCGCAAGCTCACTCAGCGTGCTCACAGAGCAGGATATTCAGGAAGATCAGCCTGTTACTTTGGGCGAACTGCTTTTAGATATTCCCAATGTTGACGTTCTTGACTTTGCCTACATATCGTCGCAAATTTCAATCCGAGGATCGAACTCCTCTCAAATCACGTATTTGATTGACGGAATGCGTCAGGACGACCAAACAATGGCCGGCAACCGTCCGAGCGGCATTTTCATTGATCCTGAAATTCTTAAACAAGTTGAAGTCAAGCACGGCGGCGGCAGCGCGCTTTACGGCAACGGCGGTATTGGCGGCACATTGGCCGTCACCACAATGAACGCCAATGATTTCCTGAAGGGAACCGATCGAAACTTTGGTGCCAAAGTCAAGGCCGGCTACACCTCAGACAATCTGGAATGGCAAAAGAGCGCTTACGCATTCGGCCGCTCCAATCAGTGGGACTTCGTCTTTGGGGTTTCACGCCGTGACTCGGGTGCCTCCACCAACTCACTGACCGGCAAACGAAGCAAAGCCGATATCGATGCGTACAGCACAGCAGCATTCGGCAAAGCCTCCTTCATGCCTAACGATGCCAACGTGCTGAGCCTTTCATACAACTTTGACCGTGCGAATTCTGAAAGCGATACGTTCTATCGCTATGAACAGCAGCGCGTCACCGGCAAATGGGAGTTCGAACGAGGCGACCTATGGAATCTCACCGCAGCCCTTCAATACGCCCACTCCAAATTCCACTACGTCAATCCTGATCCTTGGCGCGGCATCAATTCCAAAGATAAGTTCGACTCCGTGAGCGGAAATGTGCAGAACACCTCCTACCTCAACGGACTCGGCCGGCATGCCGTCACCTATGGGTTCGATTTTTCAAAGACATCGCAAAGCGGCTTAGTTTTAGATCAAACGACAAACGAATGGAACAAAGATTCAACCCGTCCGGACGCTGACGGTTTTGACGGCGGCTTCTTCGTTGAGGACGAATATAAGATCAACGGTCTTTTCTCCGTGGTCCCCGTCGTGCGCTTCAACTACTTCAAGCGCGAATCGAATACCGGTTTCCCTTCGCTTTCCGACTCCAAAGTAACGCCGGGCATCACGCTGAAGATGACGCCCTATGAATCTTTTCTGGTCTGGGGGTCCGTACACACCGGTTACCGTCCGCCAATGCTCGATGAGATGTACTTCTACAGCACAGACTACGGTCAGAATGTTGAGGTCATCAATAATCCCAATCTGAAGCCTGAAAAATCCACGAACTACGAAATCGGCATGAGCGGCCTGTTCGGCGATCTTCTCACTGAGAACGACCATCTTTCCTGGCGAGTTGCGGTCTTCTATGACGACGTCAAGGACTTCATTTCGGTTCAGGATAATATGCTCGAATGGTGGCAAGGCGGTATGGTCGGACCGATCAAGTACCAAACGGTGAACTACGGCCACGTTGTCAACAAGGGCGCTGAGCTCTCCGGCACCTATGAACTCAACGGCTTTAAAGCCGCCGCTTCATACGGTTATCTGCATTCCGAAGATAAGGAAACCGGCGAACGGCTGGGCGGCGTTACACCTCAGAGCGCCAACCTGCGGCTGAGCTACAAAATTGCAGCAGCCCAACTTGAACCTTGGTACCGGCTCCATTGGGCTAAGGGCGGCGATACCGTTCCGTTCCCAGGATATGCAGCAACCCATTTAGATGACTACACCCTGCACTCCGTAGGCATCAACTGGACGCCGAAGATTCCGAATTACTTCAACATTCAGGCAGGACTCGCCGTCACTAACCTGACAAATGAGAAGTACGTTGCGCTGTTCGGCATGCGTGAGAACAACGTGGGCTATGCTCGAGGCTTCCGTGCCTGGCTCTCGGCCCAGTTCTAATTTCACCTGAAAAAGTCTGCCGAAAGCGGTCTCCCCGAACCGCTTTCGGCACAGCACCATTCAAGCACAAGCATGTTCCTTAATCCGCGTCCGAGCGGCTTATGCCGTCTTATCACGCAGTATCTTTTTACCCGCAGTCAATGGCGCTTGTGGGGACTTTTTGCCATCGTTCTTGCGGCATACGCATTCAATATCAAGCTTGCTGTTCTCTATAACGATTGGAACGGACGGTTCTTTAACGCACTTCAGGCAGTCAATCGCGATGCGATCTTCCGAGAACTTTTTTATTTCATAGGGCTTGCCGCCGTCATCATCGTACTGCTCGTCTGGGCTGGCTATGTCAAGGACCGCTTGGCGCTTGCGCTGCGCCGCGACCTTACGCAGATTTTCTTCAAACGCTGGCTATCTCCGGAAAGCGCCCACTATCTGCTGCGCGAGAGCGGCCGAGAACCCGATAACCCAGACCAACGCGTGACGGAGGATGTTCGGCAGCTCGTCAATCTTTCCGTCGATCTTCTGGTGAGCTTTTACGACGCCATGCTCACGATCGGCAGTTTTTCAGTCATCCTTTGGCAGCTCTCAGGCTCTGCTGAAGTGTTCGGCATCACGATCCCCGGCTACATGTTCTGGGTCTGCATCCTCTATACGATCGTTGCCACATGGATTACACACCTCATCGGACGCAAGCTTAAAGGCCTCAACATCAATGCTCAGCACATGGAGGCGAATCTGCGTGCCGCCCTCATGGAAAAACGACGTCATGCAGATGCCATCGCCGGGGCTCATGCTGAGGCAGTGGAGGAAGCCGGTCTGGTCGAGCGCTTCCGGCAGCTTCTCTCTGTCCTCATTGCGTTGGTAAAACGAAAGCGAGACCTCAACCTTTTCACGGTCGGCGTCGGACAATTCACACACCTCGCTCCCATTTTTTTCGCGCTGCCGAGTTTTTTCGCCGGCATCATCCAATTGGGCGGACTCATGCAGATCAGGGGCGCCTTCAATGATGTGGCACGGTCACTCTCATGGATCATCATGTCCTACGACGACCTGGCCGCCCTTGCGGCCGCTTATGAGCGTCTTCGCCGTCTTGAAGCAGGGATCTCCGAAGCGGACGATCAACGCCGAGCTTTGGAGAAACGATGTCAGGACAATTCATGCACTGGTCTCACCGCGGCCCTTGACCTCATCGTTCCAAACGGCAAAAACATCAGCCGCGTGCCTGTCCATCTCAAACTCGTCCCGGGCAGCTTCACCATCGTCTGCGGCCCGTCGGGCATCGGAAAATCCACGCTTCTCAAAGTCCTTTCAGGCTTCGCCGGAAATTACGAAGGTAAACTCTCTGAACGCGGATCTATTTTCTGGATGCCCCAGCAGCCTTATTTGCCAAAAGGAGAGCTCATCGCTGCGCTCACCTATCCGCAAAGTCCTGAAACGATGACGGAACAAGCAGCGCAGGAACTGCTCAGCGCCGCACACCTCGACCATCTCAAAGAAAAGCTTTACGACTCGGGCGACTGGTCTGCACTGCTTTCCGGCGGTGAACAGCAGCGGCTTTCTTTGTTGCGGGCTCTTATTGTCAAACCTGACATCCTGCTTCTCGACGAAATGACCAGCGGCCTTGATCCGGTCAATGCACACTGGATGATTGCCTTGCTTAAGGCGAAACTCCCTCAGACCGCAATCCTTCTCGTCACACATCAGCAATCACTTTGGCCGCTTGCGGACCACATCATCAACCTCCAAGGACCAGCTCATGGGCAATCCGTTCGTTCCGTTTCCCAGATGTGAAAACATCATCATCGTCGGCGATGCCGCCGCTGAATATCTCGGTGCACTGCGCATCTATGGCCGCGGCTTGATTGGCGGCGACGTACCATCCATGGAACTTCTCCATCCAATGGAAAAGCACCTTGAATGCGTTTCGTGCTTTTTGAATGACCCAACACAGGTGCTCATGCCGGCAGTGCGGCGCATGAAAGCCGATTTTGTGGTGCTTGAAGAAAACGGATCCGCCGACTTCAATCCTGCAGCGGGCCGAGAAGCACTCGAAAAAGAAGGCATCTCGGTCAAAATTCTTGACGTGCGGGGATCAACAGAATCGGTTCTGCGCCGTGCCGGCAAACTTTTCGGCGAGGAAAAACAAGCCGAACGCATTATTCGTGAACGAACGGAGCGACTGGCAGCACTCGACGATGTGCGCAAATCCATTCGTAAGGGACAAAAGGCCGCAATTTTTCTGGCGATCCGCAGTCCCGTTCGCCATGAAAGCTATGTCTTCCGGATCTCTGAGCGCAGTGCACTCTCTCAACTGCTCACAAACACTTTTGCAATAGAGAACATCAATATTCGGCCAAATGCCGAAGAACGCATCCCTGGCATTCAGGAACTCGATGACCTCTCCGGCCTCTTCGAAAAGAACCCGGACCTCATCGTCTATACCGGCGATGCGGCCGCTTGCGGACAAAAAATAACTGAATTCATCCGGAAACACCCCCAATTCGCCGAATGCAATGCGGTAAAGAATGGACGCATTTACGGCGCACCGTATTACTGTCATGCGCTCGACTTGAGACGCCATGAAATACTTGAAGCATGGAGCGATGTATTGGCCGACTAAGCAGCCCGACCACTGAAGTAACGGCGTTTTGATCCTGTCAGACCGCCGCTTTGCCGCTCCGCCTTGGGCTCCCGCAAGACCGAACGGCTGTCGCGCCCGCTATAAATCATTTTCTGACGCAGCTCGTCTCCGGTCAGAGCTCAGAGGGCTCCGGCTCCATCGCGTGACAAACATGCACCCATCCCGCCGGCATTTTTGAGCTGTGCCAAAGTTGGAAATCAGCCTGAGGGCCTCCAGCAGAAATCAGGAGGTCCTCACCGCTCGAAATTGCTTTGCCCCCTCTCTAATCTTCCTCATTCGCAGTCCATTGGGCTGCAATGAATGCCCTCAGCGTTCTCTGATTTTTTGGGTTTCTGGATGAATTGTCAGATGCACGACCTGGCATTATTTTTCGAAAATACCAACCATTAGAAGCGACTCAACTTTTCCCATATCGAAGATTTATTCAATCTCAGCTGACAGGCAGCCGAAGCTGTGCTCCAAGCCGTCGCAGACGCCGCTGCACAATGCTGCCGCTTATTAAAGCCTGTGAAATGACCGTTTCCAACGGTGTTGTCTTCAACATACCCCAGCAATAGAAAATTCATTCCTATAGCACGAAAAACTCTTATATACGCATTACCATCAATTACGAATATTCAGAACACTTTTGCTTTGATTAAAGCCAGATTTTATCTTCTTTAATAAAAAAGGGGCGCAACTGCAATCATCGATTCAAACATTTAAAACTTATCCGACGCCTTGATTACGCCAAAAACACATATAACAAAAGGCGAACACCTAAAACTCAAGGTCATTCACTCACACACAAGAATTACCATCAATCTACATTATTTTTTCGCACCCTTAAGACTGTATTCATATACATATTGACTAACATCCTCATCCTTTCTAATAAGGGTGTCATATAACTTATATGCAAGTCTACGATTGAGCGTTCCTTCATATTGAAATTGATATTTCAGCCCTTTAGCTTTATTAAGCGGGTCCTCATTAAAGGATTGAGCTTCTTGCAATTGTGCGAAAACTTTCCCAGATCGATTGACACAAACCTCTAATCGGGGAGGAAAAACTTTATTCGCAAACATTAAAGGATGATATTTATACATTTCCGGCGTCATATAATCCTTCAGCTTAGGGTAAGCTTTAATCATTGTGTAGAAATTAGTTCTGATTTCATCGATTTTTTTAGAATCAACGGACCAAGCATTGCCGCCAGGAAGACCGTACAAAAAATAAAAATACTCCATATCAAAACTATGATTATAGGCGACATCAAATACAGATATTTCTTGTTTATGAAATGGATTAGATGCCACACACGAAACAAAATATCCCCAGAAGCGAGATATAAATCCATCATAGAATTCATTTTTCAATAAAGAAGATTTAGCATGATAATATCTCATATAATGAGCAAGGAGCTCTTTTTCATTTTTGGCAACAACTAAATTTTCTTTATTCCACAACTCAAGATCATTAACTGTCAGAGGCCAATTCAAAGGGCTGAGTCCCTTAACAGCAGCATCAACTTTAGGATCCAACATCCCACATGCTCCATTCAGGGAAAAAGCCGCCAAAATGAGAATTAGAATTTGCTTCTTAATACTTACTGTCATAAGATAATCCAAAATCAAATTTAAACATTGCATAAAATGTTTTATATCTCGACTTAATTCTATTACCCTCTCATCACCTATCTTCACCTTCAAAAGCACATAATATAAAAATTCTAACCAGCGACAGATCGATCAATTGGATCTTAAACGAATATGATTTAATATCCATGGATAAGTCAAAATCTAAAGATTCATGCTTCTCGCTCAATAACATCAATCCGACCATGTGATGCTTACACTATATAAACAGGCAGCGCTCAATAGTTGATGCCGCATACAGAACCATTTTGCGTTCCTATATTTTAAATATTATTTGTTCTTTGGCTCATTTGTATACCGTTTTAATCATCTTACTGTGGCAAAGAACGCGCATACAACTGCCTTAGATACCCGACAGAGGCAGGGTTCCAATCTTTAAAAATAGTTGCCGCAGCCAAACGTGTAAACTAGAAAAGCACTGTTAAGTGCCGCATCCGCGATGTGTCTACAATCTGGTGCTGGTTATGTTTGCACGCCGTACAGCCATCTGCCCCCCCTCAGAGCTCTGAAGGTGCGGCCAGGCATCAGAATCTGCCGGAGCCTGTTTTTTTAATTTATCGCTCGGAAAATGCTGTGAAATGAGTGCCGTGCTGTTCTCAAATAAAGGAAGCAGCGCGACGAAAATTTAAGGTTGAAACACAATAGTTTTTTGGAAGTAAACCTTAATGTTACGCCCTTGATGATAAATAGGCGCAAACTTCATTTTCTTTACTGCCTCGACAGCAGCCTCTTTGAAACCTAGATCCGGGATATTTCGGGTGATTATCTCTGTGGTTTCAACCTGTCCGTCGAGTCCTACCAAGAATTTCACCCGCACCCGTACGACCTTGTTGAAGCCAATGGAACGAGCTGCCCGCGGATACCTTGGCGCTGCCTCTGAAAGGATTTTGTACGAGATGCCGCCGGAACCCAATGCCGTATAGGAGCCGTCACCGTTCGCAATGAAATTGCCGCTGCCGAAAGCCGTTCCTTGCCCATCCCCCACTCCGGATCCTTCAGTCTGAGCTTTGCCGTCAGCCGTTCCGCTCGCTCCAACTGCACCGCCGGAGCCTGCGTTGACATGCTTAGTCTTGCCGTCTTTGCCATCCGTTTCGGAAGCGGAAGCTTTTTCTTTAAGCGGCGCGGGCTTTTGGGTTTCGCCTTTATAAGCTTTGCCTTCCGAGTTTTCTCTTTTGGGTTTGATGACCGGCTTTATGTTTTTGGAAACTTGGGGCTGAGGATTCTGCCTTTTGAGAATAGGCTTTGCCTGCGCAGACTTCACCTGCTCATCCCCCGAATCTGCTGTTGGCTGTGTCGATGTCGGCTCAGGCGCTTTGGGAGTGGGCTTCGAATCCAATGAAGTCTCAGCGGCAGCGGCTTTCGGAGGCTCGTCAAGTGTCTCTCCTTCTGTTTTCGGGGCCAATGGCTTTTCGGGCTCATCAGTCGGTTCCAGGCGCCTGTCCTTAGAATGGGATTTTGCGCCGTCCCCGCCAGCCCCGCCGCTGCCAAGTCGGCCGTCTTGATGCATATCTCCCAAGCCGCCGGCATTCCCTGCAGGGCCGCCAAGATCAACGGTAAGCATGCCGGATCCGCCGACAGGCGCGGATTGGAAAAAGATAAGACCGATACCTCCGACCAATAAAGCATGAATAACGACAGAAGCGCTCAATGCCGACTGCCAGGAAAGTGGCTTCGGACTCATCAGCGTCTTCCCTCGGTTGCTATGGAGACTCGTTCAATGCCTGTACGGCGGATGACATCCATAACGCCAACCACCGTGCCGAAATCGGTTTTTTCATCGCCGTGCAGCACCACAGTGAGCTTCTCGTTCTCAGTCTTTAAAGACACAAGCCGTCGAGCTAACTCCTCCTCTGAAACCAAATTCTGCTCAAGGAAAAGACGCCCGTCCTCTGTGATCGACACGGGGACTGTTTTGGTGGTGTCCACTTTCGCGATGGCCGCCTTGGGGAGATTAAGGGCAATGGTTTTCTGCGTCACCATGGTCAGCATCGACATCATGAAGAACACCAGCAGGAAAAAGATGATGTCGATCATCGGAATGATCATCAGCAGAGGTTTCCTGTCCTCCTTGAGACTGTTGATGCGCATGCCTTACTTCTCCGAAAGACAGGCGAGATAAGCACTTGCCGCAGCCTCAAGGTCTTCAATAATTCGGTTGGCCCGCTGAGAGAGCCAGACATAAACCAGCATTGCAATAATGGCGACGAGCAGCCCGAACCCCGTTGCGACCAAAGCTTCCGCAACACCGCCGGTAATAGCAAATGGCTGTCCTTCAGAGATCGACAAGATGTCAAATGATCGGATCATGCCGGTCACGGTTCCTAAAAGCCCCATCAAAGGAGCCAAAGTTACGATCGCACTCACATAGTTGAGATGATCCTTGAGCCGCGCTGCGCTGTAAGCCGCAACTCCGGAAAGATACTGCTCAGCATTGATCACGGCATTGCGCTCTGCAATGACCTTTTCAAGAACTGCACCGACGGTGCCTCCCGCTTTTGTGCAAAGTGCGGCTGCAGCATCAAAATTTTTAGCCCGTACTGCTGACAGAAATTCACCTTGAAGCACCTGCATATCGGATGCGGAGCGTCGGTAGAAAACAGAACGTTCGACGGCGATGGCGATCGTAACGATGGAGGCCGCCAAAAGCGGCCACATCATGAACCCTCCCGTCAGGAAGGTTTGAATAAACTGGGACATGAGACAGCATTCCAAAAAAGATCTGACGTCAAAAGGAGGTGCGATTGCACCTCCTTCGCACTGAATGAGATCAATACGTGCCGCGCAGGCCAACGAAATAAGTCCGCTCACGTCCCGGTATCAGCGACCAGCTCCCGATTGATACGTAGTCGTAGTACTTTTCGTTGAAGAGATTCGTTACGCCGGCATAAATTTCCAAATGCTCCCAAGGTTTGAAATGCAGGCTTGTATCGACGATCTGTCTGGACTTGACAATACCGTCCGTTTCCTTCTCTGCATCTGAGAGGAAATTGTTGTACTTCCCATAGTAGGTATAGCGAATGTCACCGGAGAAGTTGTCTGCGAAGTCGTATTTTGCAAGCACCGACAGAGAGTGCTGCGGCACTTTCTGCAGACCGCTCCGCGTGAAATCGATTTTGTCCTTGCCGACCTCATCCATGAATCGACTGCCGGCAGATGTATAGTCAGACCTTCCTTTAAGCCATGAATACGATTCCGTAAGCGTCAGCCTGCCGATCGTCTGCTGAAGGCTGACGTCAGCCCCCCACCGGCGCGTCTGAAGCAAATTCAGCGTCCGTGCATCACTGGGTCCCTTCACATACATACGGTACAGCTGGTTGTTGGTGTTCGACATCCAGAGTGAAACGCTGACGGTTGAGAAGGCGACCTTGTCGCGAAGACCAATCTCGTACATATCGTACTTTTCATCTTCGGCATTGGTGATTTGATAAACCCTGTCCCCGTTGACAACCGCTTGATCTGCAATCATCAGACCGTCAGGGACGGTATAGCCGCGCTCATACCGAGCGTAAATTCTGCCGGTATCGCGGTACCGCCAAGCCGCCGACAATTCCAACGCCGTATTCCAGCGATCTGAGGTATCTGCGCCGGCAATCCGGTTGCCCGTTTTGTCATATCCCCATTTAGTGAGCTCACGGCGCAGCCCCTGAGTAAAGCTGAAGTCGCCCCGCTTCAAAGTATTCAAACCGTATAGCGCGATGACTGTTTTGTCGTAAAGGAAGCTGTAGGGCTCTCCATAATACTTGCCGCTGCTGTCTTTCTTCCATGAGCCGATGTAGTTAAAGTCAGCACTTTGCTTGGTGTAGTCAAACCCAAGCAGCAGATCGCTGCCTTCAAGATAATCTATATCCAATTTCAGTTTGAGGCCCTTGCTTTCCTGATCAATGATCTGGTCCTCGTACTGATTGTTGGAGAAATACCCATCGCTGTAAAAACCATCCGCCGTCAAATGCAGTCTATCCGTGAGATCGTTGGCATAGCTGAGGTTATAGCTGTTGATCGCGCGATCTCCGTTCAGATAGCTCCTAACTTGGCGTTTAATAAGCTGACCATTTTCGTCCACGCCAACGTTTTGCGTGGTCCATGGAGGGACGTAGTCTTTCCCGTATTTTTGAATGTTTCTGGCAGAAGCCGTTTTGATGAACTGAGAATCCTCTTCAAGTCGGCTGGCACGAAGCGTGAGACTTTGCTTTTCGGTTAAATCCCATCGAATACCGGCAGAGTAATAATTCGAATTGCGATACGTATTCTTGAAGTAGAGATCCCGATCAATTTTTGAAACGGTCCCTAAGAAAGAGAATTTTTCATTGAGCCGAGCTCCCACGCTCGCGCCAATACGATATCCGTCTGAATTCCATTCGCCAAAGGCTGACGTTTTCGGATCCTTCATCGAACGAAGATTCGTTGTGATGTTAATCACGCCGCCCGCTGTGCCTGAACCATAAAGGACGCTGCCGCCGCCCGGAATAATTTCAATGCGTTCGAGTTCCTCTACGGGAACGACGTCATAGTTCGTAGAGTGAGGATGATTCAGCAAGGTGGTAATGGGCGCACCATCGAGCATCACCTGAAGATTTCGGTTAGCCGTATCATTGCCCTGACCGCGCAAATCGATGCTGCCCCACCCGCTCGTATTAACGGAAACACCGGGCACGCCTTCAAGCACATCGGAAATTGTTCTGTTGCCGCGCTCAACAAGATCTTCCTTTGGAATGACGATAATTTCCTTTGTTTCACGCAGCCGTTCGATTTCTACATATTCCGGCCGCACATAAGTCGTCTTTAATTCAATAGCATCATCCGATGCAGGATCTTCATCCATACTCGCATTCTGTGCCTGGGCGCAGCAGCACGCCATCAGCAGGACCGCCATGACGGCGGAATGTTTGAAACTCCATTGGACCGTTAATCTTTTCATATTGGCGGCAGAAGAAATAAAAGTTATAGGCATTGTCGGGTTAAGCGAATCATGCGTTTACTATCAATAAAGCAATTGATATTGAGAATTGTTCGCATTATATGAATAATGTATTCTCAATTCATCTTTGACACACATTCCCGTAACATCCTTTCATTCTTCTAATTTTTCCGTATACGATTGATTACACAGTCTTTCCAATTTCATCCATCTGAGACTGCGTCTAGGGTTAAATAAAAAGACATCATTTGTTTTCACCACTATCTCAAAGTGCTAGTTGTAATCTTGGTGAAATTACTTATTCATTGACTGAATAAAATTTCATTTAATTAAATTATTTCGTATACGTTGCTGAAAATCCGTTTTCATCTATTATTGTATACGTTTCAATTGATAAATACACAGCGGTAACTGATCAATTTCACTATAAAAATCATCATCTAGTCTCCGGCAAAATATTTTGAACAGCAAACAGCCGGCAGAATGTCCAGATGGTTGACTCATATATGAGTCAACAGATATTAATACTTACAATTCTGGGAATTTATTTTCTATTCTCCATAAATTATTCAGGACATCTCCATTAAAGGCATTATTCACGCCGTTGCCTCAGTACGCTGACATTCCTGCCTGCTTGCAAAGCCGAGAAGCGTTAACTCTGACTGACCAAATGACGCGAGCCCTGTTGGGAGCAGCCAAACGCTCCACGACGATTGTCAGGCCGGGCATTGAGAATAAAGGCCTTACTCAGCCGGAAAGCCCAGATCACTGCCGCATTGAACTGAAGGCTGAATCCCGCAGTTCCTCATATTGCCGGCACTGACTGAATGCGCCTGCCAAACACCATTGTCTTTTTTGTGGGAATGCAGAGTATTTCCAGCACCGCGGCGAAAGCGCATTTTCTGCACTCGACCGTCTCTGCCCAGTGAGCGCCATCCCCTCTGTTTTATTCCAATGCCAAGATTTGAGCGTCGCGAATCGTCACCATTCGGCCGCAGACACGTTTGAGAAATGCGTAATCATGACTGACGATCAGCTTGGCGATCTGCAAAGACTCGATTGTCTGGGTGAGACGATCGACCGATGCGGGGTCGAGCGCCGTGGTCGGCTCATCCAAAAGAATCACTTCGGGTTCCATCGCAAGGATGCAGGCGATGGAGACCAACCGCTTCTGCCCGCCGGAGAGCCGGAAAGAGATGCTCTCGGCAAGATTTGCTATTCCAAGCATCGAAAGCACATCCAATGCACGACTGCGCGCTTGAGCGTATGAGAGACCGAGATTCAGCGGCCCGAACATGACGTCTTCGATTACCTCCGGGAAAAAGAGCTGATCGTCCGGATTCTGCAGCACGTAGCCCACCTTTCTTCTGAGTCTTTGAAAGTCTCTCTGTGCAGTTACGGGCACTCCTTCCAGCGAAAGAGTCATCGCCTGCGGACGCTCGAGTCCCGTGAGGATTCTCAGCAGCGTGGTCTTCCCGCAGCCGATCGGACCACAGAGGCCGAGTGATTCCTTTGGGGCCAGTGAGAATGCCGCATTGCGAAAAATCACGCGGTCTGCGCGTGAAAAGGAAAGGTTCTTCACCTCAAGAAGCGCAGTCTGCATCATGAAACGAAATCCCAGACGAGAAGCAGCAAAGCAAGGCCAATCGTCAGAACAAGAAGTCCCGCTTCACCGGCATTCTTCAATCCGCTTGCAGGGACTGGCCAGTGCCCTGAGAATCCCCGAAGAATCAGCGCCTCATTGAGCACACGGCTTCTTGCATATGCCCGAATAAAGAGTGTCGATATAAAGGCTGCAAGCGTTTGATAAGAATGCTTATTCATAGAAGCCCGAAAACCTCGGAGCTGAACAGATTCCGAAAGTGAACGGTACGAACGGCTGAGCAGTTCCGTCTCACGCGTCATGAAAAGCAAAAGCGTCACCAGCTTCATCGGCAAACGAGCAGCCCGGAGGCCGGAAGCCATTTCCGTGAGCCGCATGCCAGGAACAAACGCATCGAAGAGCAGAAAAACCGCATTGCACTTCATCGTGACGAGAAGCGATAGAAGGAGCCCCTCCTTCGTAATATCAAAGACACCCGCTGAAGCAACCGTCACTCCAGGCGTGCTCCAGGGCGTGAAGCACCAGATCAGAATCAGAAAACCGTTCACGGCGGCGAGCCGCCGAAGACGAAGCGGTTCGCCGCTAAACCATGCGGCGAGACGGATCACAACGGCTCCCAAGAGTGCCGCTTCCGCCGCCGACAACGTGGTCAGGAAAGCACTTGCCGTCCCAAGGATGCTCGGAACGGCTAGCCGCAATGCCGGAGACAGAGTGAGACACATGCTTATGACCGCCGACGGCGAGCCCATGCGGCAATGCCGCCCAAGCCAATCAGCCAGCCCATTCCGCCTACGATTTCCGGAATCCCGGGCGTTTTATCGTGACTCAGCGCTAACTCTCGATAAACCGGTGCAAGCTTCTTATCGAGAACGCGGCTGAAGACCGCCTCAAGCTCGGCCTCACTCATAGCCGCCGCAGCACTGTCTTTCTTTGGTTGTGCCGCTGGCTGAGTCATTTGCGTGCTGACGGGAGCAGCTGCCGGGAGCTCGGATGCGCCGGCTCCGTCGGCCGCAGCAAGCTCATCAGCGGGAATCGACCATTGATTCTGATGACCCTCTCCTGCGTTGATCTCCAATTCAAGGCCTTTGGGCGCATGACGCATCGCGTCAGTGACATCGAACCGCCAGACCCCGGCATCGTCCGTGACGCCGGTCGCCAAAACAGAACCATCGGCGGCATTTTTCACCGTAACGGCTCCCTTTTGTACCCGGCTGCCGCTGGAAAACTTGGATTCAGTGACAACTTGAGCACCTTCAATCCAAGCAAAAATATTCACGCGGTGTGCGTTCGCACCCGTACAAAGCAAAAGCGCAAGCGCTCCGGCTGCGATTTTTGATATGTTCACAAGGGCCTCTCTTCACCAAGATGAAGCAGTTCAGGATAAGTTCGAGCGATCATATCGACCACCAGAGCGGTAATCACGGCTTCCGCCGCCATGATGGGGACGTGTGCCGCAAGGAGCGCAGCTGCCGAAGCAACGAAACCTTCGCTCGAAAATGCCAATGCGCAGGCGGTCATCAGTGCCGCAATTAAGACGCCTGCTGCGCCCGCTAAAGCGCCAGCAATCATCAATCGCCGGCGCGACACGCCTAGGTGAACCAACGCATGGAAAAGCATGCCTGCAGCCAATGCGCCGGTTCCCATCGTAGTTGTGTTGACGCCGAGCACGGTGAGCCCGCCAAATTCAAAGAGCACTCCCTGCAGCAAAAGCGCTGTAAAAATCACCGGGTAGGCAGAGACTCCCAGCATTACGCCGACAAGTCCGCAAAGCAGCAGATGAGCGCTTGACACGCCGATCGGCACATGAATCAGTGAGGCGATGAAAAAAGCGGCGCCAACGAGCCCCGCAGTCATGAGGCGGGACTCATCAAGGCGCTTTAATCCGACGGCGATGCCTGCCGCCGCCGCAGCCGCACCGGCAATGAGCACTGGCGCGGAAAGAACACCTTCGGCGATATGCATGATGGCTCACTTCACCTGCGGTGCGGTGAATTCCGTCCAAAGCACGGCCCCGAGCTCGACATCCTTCTCGGCACCGGCTTCTTTGAGCTTATAGTCAGCGTCCGTGAGCGCAGCAAAGCCCCACCAGCCGGCCCACGGCGCAGTGAAAGCGAAGATCCCTTGAGCATCGGTTTTCACGACCTGAGTGACAAAGTAGTCATTGGGAGCCTCGTATTTGCCGTCGCGATTAAAGTACTCCACCTCGACGTCAGCCCCTGCCGCGGGCTTGCCGTCAACCAAAAGCTGACCGCGGAAAGTATTGCCGGCATAGTTGGCAAAAGGCCGTGTGAGCGGAACAATTTCAGTTTTAACGCCGGCAGGCTTATCCCAGCCATCCTCATCGCCGTAGGCAGGAACAATAACTTTCGTGTAATGCACGATGAACTTGTCTTCCGCAGGTTCCCAATAAGGCTTGGGTTCAACTACAAATTGATAAACCCCAGGACGCGCGAAACGGTAGTCGGCCTGCCAAGAAGCCTTTTCAAAAAGCTTGTCAGCCTTGAGTGAACCCGAAAGATCCGTCTTTCGTCCGTCCTGAACGACATAGAAAGCATCGGGCTTAGCCATTGTCATCCCGTTGCGCCCCATCGGATGAGCAAAGGCGATAGTGAAATGCACATTTGCATCCTTCTGTTCCAAAACGGCGGAATGCTCTGGAATCACAATCCCGAAATGTGCCCAAGCGACGGCGCTTGAAAGTGAAAGAACCGCAGCTGCGGCAATTGTGCTGAATTGAAGTTGAAGCTTCATTGCTCGATGCCTTCTGAGAGGAGATAAATCCTATGAACACTGCTCGAGAGCAGTGTTCATACGTTTTCTTAAATCATCATACGCCCTGCTCCAGAAACTGCAAGATGGTCAAACGACCTAGGCATCCACCACTTTTGAGGCATTGCTTCAGAGATCGAACATCCGAGCGAACCGACTTCATTGCATGCAAACCTGCTCCTACGAGCAAAAAAGACGTTTGTATGCGGCACTCTCAGCTCCCCGCTTCAAGCTCTAATGGCTCTCTCGGGGAAAAAACAAAACTCCCGAAGACTCATGCCCTATGGAATAGGATCAAGTCGTTCGGGAGTTTGGAATAAGAACCTTCCTCCTTAAGAAGGTTCCTGCCGTTCTCTTTAGAAGCTGTAGCGAGCCGAAACCTGAGCAAAGAAGCTGCTCATATTGTCGCTGCCGCAGGCGGCTCCGCCTTGAATGCCCAGACTGAGCGCGCCCTTCTGGGCTTCAATGCCTGCGCGCGAGTGCAGAACATTTTCTGCCCAAACATCCATATTGAGTCAGACAAGCAGGCAAGGTCAATGTTTATTCATGCACTGCTGCTTTGTGTAAACATTCAATCTGTTGTTTATTGAATACATCTACAGATCGCCTTGTTTGAGATTTTATTTCTGAAAATCAATCTGTTAGAAGTTTACTAGGGGATTACCCGGTTGCGGGGGGGGGGTACAGGATGATTTGCAGCGTCCCCTAATCATTGTTGACTAGGGTTCTTAAGGAAAAGAAGTTCCTTGGAAAGACTTGCTCCCTGAATAAAGATGACAAGCCCAAATAGAAACTTCGCCTCCTGACAAAAGACCTGCTCGACCCCTTGAGCAGGATACTTCATTGCTCATTAAAGGCTCTGAAAAATGAAAAAGACACTTGCTGCTCTCGCCGTTCTTGGCGCATTTGCGGGTTCTGCTATGGCTGCCGACGTCACGCTGTACGGCTTGGTCGACTACGGCTTCTCCTATGAACATCTCGATGGCGATTCGTCTGCGTATGATGCACAAGACACATTCCAGATGAAATCTGGCCAGAACTCTGGCTCCCGCTTCGGCTTGAAAGGCACGGAGGACCTCGGCAACGGCATGAAGGTCTCCTTCGTTCTGGAAAACGGTTTTTCGGCTGATACGGGTGCTCTGTCCACCTCCAATACGCTCTTTGATCGTCAGGCCACGTTGGCCTTGACCGGTGCTTTCGGTGAAGTTGCATTCGGCCGTACGGGTCAGCTCGCCAGTTCGCTCGGCTCCTATGGTCTTCTCGGCGGCATTTCGCCGTTCTCCACCGGCTGGGGTGACTTTTCCGGCGTGAAATTTGTGCAGGCTAAAGGCCATACGCGCTACAACAACATGGTCACCTACAAGACGCCGTCTTTTGCCGGCGTCACGGCTTTTGCTCAGTACTCTTTTGGTGATTCGAACACCGATAAGGGATACACGGAAGGCAAGGCTACGGCCGACCGCTATTATGGCCTCGGCGTGACCTACAAGAATCAAGATCTCTACCTTGTTGGTACGATCGATTCCGTCAACTACGGTTCTGTGCAGACACCCGCCAGCAAAACCTCGCTGGATGACTCCTTGACGGTGACATTGGGCGGCAACTACAACTTTGGCGTTTTAACTGCCTACGGCTCATTCCAGTACTTTGACAACGCCCTGTCTGTTGGTCAGAAATATGTGACTGATGAAGGCGGAGTAGATACTGCTGACGCTACGCACTTCGCCAACGGCGCTGAAGGCTGGAGCGTTGGTCTCGGCGTCGGTGTCCCGCTCTTCGGCGGCACGGCCAAGGCTGCTGCAGGTTATGTCTCCGCTGAAGATACTGAAGTCAGCTCAACCAAGCTTGATCGTTGGAACGTGACGGTCGGCTACGATTATTCACTCTCCAAGCGCACGAGCGTCTATACGGCTGCGACGTATTTGGAGGATACGTATAAAACGGCTAATGAAGACGATCACAAGCCCAATGCCTGTGAAGTCATGGTTGGTTTGATCCACAAGTTCTAATCGGCCTATCGATCTAGAAGGTTCCTAATCGACAAGTTTGCCAGAGCCTTCCTGTCGATTTAGGAATCCTACTAGTCTGCCCCCGCAATCTTTGGACGGCTTGCGGGGGCTTTGCTTTTTGCGGGAACACAAAACAGGCAGCCGCTCCTGTCGGCTCATGCCGCAGTTCTTTCGGTTCAATAGGACCATTCTTCTCGACAAGAGCTTGAGCTTACACAAGCACCCTTGCGGCCGGTCTGCAAGCAGACCGGCCGATGCATATGGCTTTGCGGCGTTTCGCCTTAAAGCTTTCTGCGCCGCAGCATGATGAGCTTCCAGGCCGCGGGAATAACGAAGAGCGAAAGGAGCGGCGCCGTTACCATGCCGCCCACCATCGGCGCAGCGATGCGGCTCATCACCTCACTGCCGGCGCCTGTTCCCACCAAAATCGGAATCAGACCGGCGAGCACCACAGCCACCGTCATGGTCTTTGGACGAACTCGAAGCGCCGCGCCATGCTCAATAGCTCGGTCAAGCGCCTCCACCGTAAAGGTCTTGGGATCGGCCAAGGACTTATCGTTCTGCACGGCATGCCGCAGGTAGACGATCATCACCACACCGAACTCTGCCGCGAGACCCGCCAAGGCAATGAAACCCGTACCCACGGCAACTGACAGTCGGTCGCCCAATAGATAAAGGAGCCAAATGCCGCCCGTGAGTGCGAAAGGCAGACTGCCCAAAATAAGGAGCGACTCTGCAAAACGGCGGAACGCCAGATAAAGCAGCACAAAGATGATGAGGATAGTCATCGGCACCATCAGCGTCAGGCGATCCTTGGCGCGCTCCATCAATTCGTACTGCCCCGAAAAGGCCACGGAAACGCCCGGCTTCAGAGACACCGACTTGGCAATGGCTTCACGAAGATCACCCACTACCGACGCCATGTCGCGATCACGGGCATCGACAAAGACCCAGGCAGCCGGCTGGGCATTTTCCGTACGCAGCATCGAGGGACCGAGAGACGTGCGGATTTCAGCCACATCCCCCAAAGTCAGACTCTGGCCGGACCCGGAAATGATCGGCAGATTGCGGAGCGCTTCAGGCGAATCACGCCAGCTCTGCGGGAAGCGGATCGTGATCGGATAACGCGCGATCCCGTCGACAACGTCGCCCGCCATCTCTCCGCCGACGGCGGACTTAACGTAGCTCTGTACGCCGGCAACAGTGAGCCCCCAGCGGGCAGCCTTGAGACGGTCAACGCTGACTTCAACGTAGCGTCCGCCCGTCAGTCGTTCAGCAATAGCCGACACAACGCCCGGAACCGTCTTCGCGGCCTCTTCAATCTGCTCGGCAGCGCCGTCAATGTCGGCAAGCGACTGTCCGGACACCTTAATGCCGATGGGGCTCTTCACGCCGGTGGAGAGCATGTCGATACGGTTTCGAATCGGCATCACCCACAAGTTGGCCAAACCCGGGAGACGAACGGTCTTATCGAGCTCGTCGATAATCTTTTCCATCGTCATGCCGGGGCGCCATTCACTTTCGGGTTTGAGCTGAATGGTGGTTTCAATCATCTCCAAAGGCGCCGAGTCAGTTGCCGTATCGGCGCGGCCGGCCTTGCCGAAGACCGTAGCGACTTCGGGCACGGTACGGATGAGCTTGTCGGTCTTTTGCAGCATGGCGGCAGCTTCAGATGAAGACACCCCCGGGAGCGTAGACGGCATATAAAGAATATCGCCCTCGGCAATCTGGGGCAGAAATTCGCCGCCCAGCTTTTCCACCGGATATAGGCCGCCGATAAGCACCAAGAGCGCCGCAAAGAGCGTCGTCTTCGGCCGGCGCAGCACGCCCATGAGGAGCGGCTGATAAAGACGCACAAGCCAGCGGTTCAGGGGATTTTTGTCTTCGGGCGGAATCTTGCCGCGAATCCAAAGTCCCATCAGCACCGGCACGAGCACCACCGCCAGGAAGGCCGAGGCGGCCATCGACCACGTCTTCGTCCAGGCGAGCGGCCCGAAGAGACGCCCTTCCTGGCCTTCGAGCGTGAAGATCGGAATGAAGGAAAGCGTGATGATAAGGAGGCTCATAAAGAGCGCCGGTCCCACCTCTACCGCAGCTTCCGTGATGACCTTCCAGCGCTCTGCGCCGGCAAGATCTGCCCCAGGATGCGCCTCCTCCCAAGCTTCAATATGCTTGTGGGCGTTCTCAATCATGACGATGGCCGCATCAACCATAGCGCCCACGGCAATTGCAATACCGCCGAGGCTCATGATGTTGGCGTTAAGCCCCTGAAAGTGCATCGCAATGAAAGCGAGCGCGAGGCCGAGCGGCAGTGTGATCACCGCCACCAGTGCACTGCGCACATGCCAGAGGAAAATGGCGCAGACGAGCGCAACGACGATGAATTCCTCAATAAGCTTATGCGTGAGGTTTTGGATGGCACGGTCAATGAGTGAGCTTCGGTCATAGACCGGCACGATTTCCACGCCTTCGGGAAGCGCACTCTTAAGTTCCTCAAGGCGCGTCTTCACAGCAGCAATGACTTCACGGGCGTTGCCGCCGGTACGGAGCAAAATAATGCCGCCCGCGACTTCACCCTCGCCGTCAAGCTCCGCGATGCCGCGGCGCATTTCCGGCCCCAGGCGAACCTGAGCGACGTCGCCCAAAACCGTCGGCGTTCCCGAAGCATTTGTTTTAAGCACGATGGAGCGGAAGTCGTCAAGCGTCTTCAGATACCCCTGAGCGCGCACCATGAATTCGCTTTCGCCCATCTCGATGGAGCCGCCGCCCGCTTCCTGGTTCGAAGCGGAGAGCGCCGTCTTAATGTCGCCCACCGTAACGCCGTACTGCTCGAGCTTGACCGGATCCGGAATGATCTGATATTCCTTCACGGCGCCCCCCACGCTCGCCACTTCGGCTACGCCCGGGATGGTCTTCAGTTCATATTTGAGGAACCAGTCCTGGAGCGCTCTCAGGCTTTCCAAATCGTTCTTTCCGGATTTGTCCACCAAAGCGTACTGATAGATCCAGCCCACACCGGTGGCGTCCGGACCAAGTTCGGGCGTGACGCCGCTCGGGAGTTTCCCGGCAGCCGAATTAAGCGACTCCAGCACGCGCGAACGCGCCCAGTAAAGATCCGTTCCGTCCTCAAAAAGAACGTAGACAAAAGAGGTGCCGAAGAGTGAAAAGCCGCGCACGGTCGAAGCGCCCGGCACGGAGAGCATCGTCGTGCTGATGGGATACGTCACCTCGTTCTCAACAATTTCCGGCGCCTGTCCCGAGTAATCGGTCTTAATGATGACCTGAACGTCGGAAAGGTCGGGAAGCGCATCCACGGGCGTCTTCAGCACCGCAACGATGCCGGCGATCGCGAGCAAAAGCGCGCCGAAAAGAACGAGTACGCGATTTTCAACCGAGGCGCGGATGACGCGTTCAATCATTTCGCGGCTCCTTGGGGTTGTGCTGCCGCCGAGGGCGTCGAGCTGCTGAGGTCGAGCACCGTCTGAGGCTTAGACGGTGTTTCGTGAGACTCATCCGGCGCTCCGTGCCTCATGCCCTGCGGCATGCTGCCCTGCGGCTCGCTCTGAACTCCAGCCGGCGAAGCCGGTTTCATAGGATCGGCGGGCATCGTCATGGGCGCCGCAGCGCCCTCATTGGCGCTCGGGCCGTCGGCAGCCGGCTGCATGCGGGCAAGCGCCCCTTCAATATTGGCCTCGCTGTCGATCAGGAAGACGCCCGATACCACCACGTCTTCGCCGGGCTGAACACCCGAGGCAAGCGCTGTCTGTCCGGACGATTCACCGAGGATGCGCACGGACTTCGGAATGAAGCGCGTGCCTTCACGCACGATCACGCGGGGATTTCGCCCGTCGTCAATCACCGCCTGCGAGGGCACGAGAATGCCTTGGGCCCCCGGCGCCGCAAGGAGAAGCTTGGCCGTCATCCCCGGGCGCAGTTCAAGATTGGGGTTGTCGACCGAAAACCGCAGCTTCAGCGTACGCGTAGCCGCTTCGCCCTCGGGCAGCACTGTCGGCGCAGAGGCCTCCCAAGTGCGGCCGGGGAAAGCGTCGACGGTGAGCTTAAATTTCGCTTGGGGCAGATACGGCGCATAGCGCTCGGGCACCGAAGCTGTTACCCAGAGCGGATCAAGTCCTTCAACCGCCGCTACCGCATCGCTCTTTGTGACGTTCATGCCGTTTTTCAGCGCGAAAGCGGTCAGCACGCCGTCAATCGGAGCAGCAATATGAAAGCTTGTGCGGACTTTCTTCGTGCGGCGAAGCGCTTCAATGTCGGCATCGGGCATGCCGGCAAGCTTGAGGCGCAAAAGCACTGCGTCGAGCTCAGCACGGCTTCGCTTTAATTCAACGAGCACCAAATATTCACTCTGCATCTCCACCCATGACGGGATGGTCAGCTGAGCGAGCGGCTGCCCTTTTTTGACAAAGTCACCGACCGTCACCGGCGCGACAGACTCCACAAACCCCTCTGCCCGAGCCTGCACCTGAGCCGTATGGTGGCCGTTGACGAGCACTTCCGCCGGGAACCAGCGCGAAAGCGAGAGCTGCCCCGGCTCGGCCTTGGCCGTCTTCAGACCCAGATTGGCCGTGAGCGTCGGATCAATGACAACGCCCTGAGGCTCAAGATTTTCATCCTCGCCGCCCGATAAATCGGCTTGAGAAGCGTACTTCGGTACGAGATCCATGTCCATGAAGGGCGACGGACCGGATTTCTCGAAGTGCACGTCGGGCTTCATTGGATCGTACCAATAGAGCACGGGCTTCCCGTCAGCATCCGGTTCGGCGAGCTTCACTTTGGCTTTGGGCTTTGCCGCGGCTGCGCCCACGGGGGCGTATTTCGGCACGAGGTCCATATCCATGAAGGGCGAAGGACCGGGTTTGTCGAAATGCACGTCAGGCTTCATCGGGTCGTACCAATAAAGCACGGGTTTGCCGTCGGCATCGGGCTGCGCGAGCTTAAGGCCGGCGGGCGTCTGCGGAGCTTCAGAGGCCGAATGCGCTCCGGATGCTGATGTCGATTCAAGGAGCCCGAGCCGCTGCGCGAAATGTTCGAGTGAAGACTGGTGACGCCAAACGGCATATCCGCCGGCAGCTGCGCCGGCGGCCAAAGCGACAACCACAGCAAGCACCGTGAGCACCGGACTGCGGCCGGTCTGAGTCGATGGGGAAGATGAGGTGGACGGGGAAGGCGACGTCATGGGAACGGTCCGTCAGTCATTTTGTCGATGCGGCGATTGGGCGGCTGACAAAAAAAGGGGTAATACGAGGAGAGCCGTCGTCCCGGCGAGGGATGACGGCTTGAGGGTCGATCAAGCAAAAACTTGCCGGCCAAAGCAATGCGGACTGAAGCGCTGCTGCGTTTCGGCCAAAAAAGCTCGGGGGAGCGGCGGATCAGTGCGCGGCAGAGTCCGGCAGTGCTTGGGGCGATCAGCGTTCGATGCTCTGGAGCACCGAGAGCTGACCTTCCTGCGTGAAGGTGAAGTGAATCTTGTCGCCAGCCTTCAGACCTTCAACGAGCTTGGGGTTCTTGAAGGTAAAGCGCATCGTCATGGCCGGCCACTGCAGGGCGGCAATAGGTTCATGCTCAATCGTGACCTTGCCGTTGGCTGCATCAATAGCCTTGACAACGCCGACAGCCTGAACGGCCGGGCTCTGTGCGGCCATATGCATGGAATGGTCCCCCGCCATCATGTGATGTTCATGGCCGGACATATCCATATTCATATCGGCAGCCTGAACGGCACCGACAGTCAGAACAGCAGCAAGAGCGGCAAACGTGCGAATCATGGTGATCTCCTTTATTGCGTTTTGCATCTGCGGGCGATCCCTGCCGTCTCAGGAAGATGGTCGAAAATCAGGGATAACCCTCAACGGACTGCAAATATACAACCAATACGGAAGATGTAGGGGATTGTCCTATCATGGCGGAATTTTGCCGGCAAGATCATTGTTGGCTGAAATTCCCTCTGCCGCAGTCTTTTGCAGGATTTCAATCAGCTTTCCCGCATTTTGTCTTTGCGATTGGTTGCAATTCTCATTGCAGGGATGCTGATCGTCTTCTGCGTTCTGGGCTCCCCAACATCAGGCGCAGACTATCTGTTATATAAGGAACGGCTTACGCTGTCTATCCCCCTACTGCCGCAGCGGATTTCATTATTTATACGTCAAACGGCTTAATTCCTTCGCATCGATCCCTGAAGGCTGAAATTTTCTCAAGTTTATAAAGATATGCGGGTTGAACTTCTCAGACGTTCAATCGGAAGATACAATGCCGCTCCATAGAGCTAAGGGATAACGTGAGTACAGTCTGCCAAGCTCTTCAGCCCCAACCACCTGCACCTATTCATAATAGCTACATCACGGTGCAAGCCATGAAGATCGAGGAGAAGTTCGTGGCCAGACTATCCGTTCATTCCATCCCCGTGACTGATGCGCGCAACGAAGAAACCATGCATGGTTTTGCTCGGCGCATCGAAGCCACGCCTCCAGGACAATGCGCGCTTGCGCTGCAGCTGAGCCTCCTTGAAGCGAGTGCGCTGCAGACCTGCGGCAAATGTGTGCCGTGCCGGGACGGCCTCCCTCAGCTCGCCAAGCTTATGCGCCGCATCGTGGACTGCGAAGCTCGGCCTGAAGATCTCGTCCGGCTCAAGACACTGGCGGAATTCATCCGCTTGGGCTCGGACTGCGCCATCGGCTACGACGCTGCGCAAATGGTGCTCGAGAGCCTCACCCGCTTTGCCGACGAATTTAAGCACCATACGGAAGAGCAGAGCTGCCAGAAGGGCATCGCTCAGTCGGTGCCCTGCGAAACCTTCTGCCCTGCGCACGTTGACGTGCCGGGCTACATCGCGCTCGTGGCCGAAGGCCGCAGCACCGAAGCCGTTGCGCTGATCCGCAAAGACAATCCTTTTCCGACTGCCTGCGGCTATGTGTGCGAGCATCCCTGCGAAAAGCGCTGCCGCCGCACGCTCATTGATGCGCCGATCAATATCCGCGCCATCAAAAAGTACGCCTGCGATCAGGCGGCTGCCGACACCGTTCCGACCCCGAAGCGTCAGCCTGATACCGGACGCACGATCGCCGTCATCGGGGGCGGCCCCGCCGGTCTCACCTGTGCCTATTTCCTCGCGCTCATGGGGCACACGGTGGAGCTCTATGAAGAAAAGAAGCACTTGGGCGGCATGATGCGCTACGGCATTCCTGCCTACCGTTTCCCGCGCGAGCGTCTGGACGAAGACATCCGGGCCATTCTCGGCGTGGGCAACATCAATGTCCATCTCGAGAGCCCCGTCGGCACCGACGAAATGAAGGCGCTTTCGGAAACTTGCGACGCTGTCTTCGTCGCCATCGGCGCGCATGCGGCTAAAAAGCTTCGGCTGCCCGGGATAGACGCCAAGGGCGTCATTTCCGCAGTGGATATGCTGCGCAGTATCGGCGACGGCGTCTACCCGGACTACCGCGGCAAAAAGATTGCAGTAATCGGCGGCGGCAATGTCGCCATGGACTGCGTGCGCACCGCGGTGCGCGCGGGAGCAGCCGAGGTGAATCTGGTCTACCGCCGCCGCATTGAAGACATGACGGCGCTCAAGGAAGAAATCGAAAGCGCCGTTGCTGAGGGCGTCGAGATGCTCCCGCTTCAGGCGCCGGTTTCCATTGAAGTCGATGCATCCGGCGCCTGCACGGCGCTCCTGATGCAGCCGCAGATGATCAGCGCCTACTCGCGCGGCCGCCCCGGCGTCGTCAATGCGCAAAAGCCTGTTGAGCGCCTTGAGGCAGACCTTATCGTGGCGGCCGTCGGTCAGGACGTGGTTTCCTCGCCCTTTGAAGCCTTCGGCATGAAGACGCACTGGGGCGCTTTTACGACGGACGAATTCCTCGCTGCCGAAGGTTTTTCCAATGTCTTTGTCGGCGGCGACTGCCAAAGCGGTCCCACCACCGTCATCAAAGCCGTGGGCGCCGGCAAGGTCGCCGCCCGCAACATTGATGAAATGCTCGGCTTTCACCATTACCTCGACTGCGGCGTTTCGGCGCCGCCTCCGCGCATGAATGACCGCACGCCCAAAGGGCGCGTCAATCTGATCGAGCGGCCGGTCAAATTCAGAAAGCGCGACTTCAATGAGGTCGAAATCGGCATGAGCAGTGAAGAAGTGCAGCAAGAATGCGGCCGCTGCCTGCGCTGCGACTGTTTCGGTGCAGGTGCGTCCTGCGGCGGGAGAATCCAATATGTTTGACTTTACGATCGACGGCAGGATTGTCTCCGTCCAAGAAGGCACCACCATTCTCGAGGCTGCGCGCAGCGCCGGTCTTCATATTCCGACGCTGTGCTACCTGAAGAATGTGAGCTCCATTGGCTCCTGCCGGCTCTGCGTGGTTGAGGTCGAAGGCACTGCCGGCCTTGTATCCTCCTGCAACACCCTCGTCAAGCCCGGCATGGTTGTGCACACCAATTCGGATGCGATCACTGCGGCACGCCGCACGGCACTCCAGCTCATCATCGCCGACCACGGACTCAACACCACCCAGTACTGTTTCAGCTGTCCGAAAAACGGCAGCTGCGAACTGCAGGACCGCTGCCGAGAGCTCGGCGTTGAAACGACGCCCTTTGACGTTAAGCCCGCCGGGGGACCGATCCTTGACTCGAACCCCTTCATTGCCTTTAATCCCGCGCTCTGCATTCGCTGCCAGCGCTGCGTAGGCGCTTGCAACAACGCTGCGGGCAACCACACCCTGATCACCGGCCGCAGGGGCGTGCGCACCTCCATTCTTGCGCCTTTCGGCGAAAACTGGAAAAGCACGAACTGCGAGTCCTGCGGCAACTGCGCAGGGGCCTGCCCAACAGGCGCCATCACCATGAAGCGCCGCCGCGAATACCGTTCTTGGGAAATCCAGCGCGTGCGGACGACCTGTCCGCACTGCGCTACCGGGTGCCAATATAACCTCGTGGTGAAAAACGGCCGCATTGTCGACACTGAAGCTCTGGACGGCCCATCCAATCACGGGCTTCTCTGCGTGAAAGGACGGTCGGCGAGCTTTGACTTCGTTCACTCGCCTCAGCGCCTGACGACGCCCCTCATCCGCAGCAAAATCACCGGCGAACTTGAACCCGCCTCCTGGGATGAGGCGCTCGATCTCGTTGCGCGGCGCTTCGGCGAAATCAAGGCCCGGCACGGCGGGAGCGCCATCGCAGCTTTTGCCTGCGCACGTTCGGCCAATGAAGACATCTACATGCTCCAGAAGATGGCGCGCACGGTTTTTGAGACCAACAACGTCGACAACTGTGCCCGCGTCTGCCACGGACCATCGGTTGCCGGCCTGCAGCGCACGCTCGGCTCCGGCGCGATGACCAATCCCATTTCCGATATCTGCGAAAACGCTCAGGTGATCCTGCTCGTGGGCTCCAACCCCGAAGAGGCGCATCCGGTGATCGGCATGCAGCTTCGCTCTGCGGTCGCCCGCGGCACGCGGCTCATTGTCGTTGATCCCCGCGATATCGGTCTGTCCAAAACGTCCGACCTGCACATCAAACTCAAACCCGGCACGAACGTCGCCTTTGCCAACGGCATCGTCCGTCAGCTTATTCATGACGACTTGATCGACCACGCGTTCATTGAGTGCCGCACGGAAGGTTTCGCAGACCTCAAAGCGATGGCCGAGGCTTACACGCCGGAGCGCGTCGCTCAAATCTGCGCGATTGACCCGCGCGACCTCATTGCCGCCGCGCGTCTTTACGGCCGCGCGGACCGCGCCGCAATTGTCTACTGCTTAGGCGTCACCGAGCACTCTTCGGGCACCGAAGGCGTGATGTCGCTCTCCAACATCGCCATGGTGACCGGCAAATACGGCCGTCCCGGCTGCGGCATCAATCCGCTTCGCGGCCAGAACAACGTTCAGGGCGCCTGCGACATGGGGGCATCTCCGGGCGATCTCACGGGATACCAGAAAATCGCTGCCCCCGGCATCATTGAGAAATTTGAAAAAGCATGGGGAACTCAGCTCCCGAGATTCAAAGGACTCTATGCCACGGACTGCTTCCCCAAGATGATCGAGGGCGAAATAAAGGGACTCTTCATTTTCGGCGAAGACCCAGTGCGCACCGACCCAGACACGCATCACGTCATCAAGGCCCTCAAGAACCTTGAATTCCTGGTGGTGGATGAACTCTTCCTCACGGAAACGGCAAAGTATGCCGACGTTGTCCTTCCCGGACGCAGCTATGCCGAAAAAGAAGGCACCTTCAGCAACACCGAACGCCGCGTGCAGCGCATCCGCAAAGCCGTGGGAATCCCCGGAACGCGCGCCGACACGGATATCTTCACCGATATCATGAATCGGATGGGCTACCCTCAGCCGCATCTCACGCCCGCTCAGATCATGGACGAAATTGCTTCGGTTACCCCGTCCTTTGCCGGCATCAGCCATGCGCGGCTCGACGGCGCCGAAAACGCCGGTCAGGGACTGCAGTGGCCCTGCACGGGTCCGGATCATCCGGGTACGCCGATTCTCCACGTTGGGAAGTTCACCCGAGGTCTCGGCCGCTACTCGACCGCGCAGTACCGCGATCCGAGCGAACTGCCCGACAGCGAATATCCGCTGATGCTCACCACCGGCCGAGTGCTCTATCAGTACAACGCCTGCGCCATGACCGACAAAACGGAAGGCATCAACGAGATTTCGGGGCGCTCCTTCATTGAGCTCAACACGAAGGATGCTGAACGTCTCGGCATCAGCAACGGCGACCGCGTGAAGGTCACTTCAAGGCGCGGCGCTATTGATTCGGTCGCTCATGTGTCCGACAAAACCAATGTCGGCGAAAGCTGGATGCCCTTCCATTTTCAGGACGGCAACTGCAACTGGCTCACCAAAGCGGCACTCGACAATATCTGCAGTACGCCGGAGTACAAGGTGTGCGCCGTAAGAGTTGAGAAGCTCGGCGCATCGGCTTAAAAACGAACGGCAGCTCTGTTGCGCGACTAGGCGCTCTGAATTCCTCTAGGAATCAGAGCGCTTTTTCTTCTTTGTGCCCCAACTGTATCTGTGTCTGACGCCACTCAGAGCTGAATTTTCGGCTTAAGTAAACAATATGTTTGCTTTAGCCAACACTTTTTTATTTTCTCCAGCAGCTTATCATTGGCTTAACATAATGATTCCTAAATAATATTAGGCCATATAAGGGTAACCCCCCCCCCCACCCTTATCGTTACAACGCTTTACTTTTGAAAAGACTCGCTCAACCCGAGTTGGTTAACTGTGAAATAGGAAAAGTAAAGATGGGCAAACTCTCTACGACAAGATTGGCTTTTCTCGCTGTTGCGGTTGCAGCAGCCTTCCCCGTACTCGCACAAGCTGCAGATGCAGCGACGGTTGATCAGGGAACCTTGGAAAAAGGTTTTAGTCAGTCAACCGGCGGGAACTCGATATTCGAAGATACGAATGTTGCGCTGAAGTTAAATAATCAAGTAACTGTCGGCACTTCTTTGGATACGAAAGCCAAAATTTACTTGAAGGGAGAGACTGACAATATCTCCTCTCTTTCAATTAAGTCTAATTCTATTCATTTCGGCAGCAATGCCGAAATCACTGCCAGTGGTTCAACCATAAATCCCGGCGAAGGTCTCAATCATTTTTCAGCCTGGCAAGATGGAAACTCTTCGCTGACGATTGAAACGAATAAGCTGACGATTGGTGATAATGAAAAATCTGCTGATCGCGGATTTCAAATGAAGGGAGCCAACAATCATTTGACCATTTTGGCAGATGAAATCGTTACTTACGTAGGTGACGGCTTCATTAATGCTCAAGGTACAGATGGATCAAGCAAAGTATTGATCGGCACCGAAACCAATCGAATCAAACAGTTTGAAGCCCATACCACTTACGGCAAAGATGATTACGGCGTTGCCCTGCTTCAGGCCAATGAAGGGAACACGGTGTCTCTTTATGCCGATGAAGCTATTCTTGATGGCTCTAGAGGTCCCGAAGGCGGTGTAATTGGTTCCGGCGGATGGGGTACCGTCATTGTTGATGCCAACAAACTCACCATCGACGGCAATATTTGCGGCACTTACGGAAAGATGAGTAATGCCGGCAAAAAGCTGACTTTGAGTATCAGAGCCGGAACACTGGATATGACCGGGGATATCAATGTTGGCAACGAGGCTAAAGGGAACAGCAACTTTGATCGCAATACATCCGTAATAATTGAAGCCGATGTGCTTAACCTTAAAGGCGATATTAAAGTCGACAATAAAAAACGCACGGGATCAAACGTCGAAGGCGGCAATATTTCTGCGGTTAATTTAACTGTTAACAAAACGGCCAACATCACCGGCACGATTATTGCCTCGCAAACGGATGGAACATCTACTGTCACCTTGGGCGGCGCTGGCGATGCGACAGCCTCCTCCGGCAAGTACAAAGCGGAATTGGGCGGCAGCATTGTCTTTAAGGATTCCGGCTCTTGGGTGATTAATGAATGGGAAGGCACTGACGGGAAGCTTGAAGCATCCGATTCCGTTAAGGTTGATGTCAACGGTGCAGTTCAAACGGCCTCCACTACGCTCAACGGCACATCTACACTCACGCTTAACGACGGCGCAAAAATTACAAGCGACAAACTCGACGGCTCGGGCGGCACTTTCCTCATTAATACTGCTGATAAACAGATAATCAACATTGATAACTACGAGAATACCAATGCCCAAGCCGTTCTTTCCGGCAGCCAGAACGACAAATATGCGTCAGCTGACGATGCAGTGAACGCTCTGAAAGCCTCTGTCGGCTCCACAACCGGCCTAAGCCTCTCCGCCGCTGAAGGTGCGGTTGCTGACAGCTGGAAGGTTGTTGTCAACGATGATGGATCGTCTTCAGTGATAACTCAAGCCAACCAAAAGCTTGAGGGATACAACACGATTAATTCCCTTGCTGTTTTCTCCTGGCGTCACGAGCTCAACAACCTGCAAAAGCGCATGGGTGAACTCCGCGATCTGAACGGCAATATCGGTGCTTGGGCACGCGTCTTCGGATCTGAACAGAAGTACGGCGATGCCGGACAGGTCAATAAGAACACCACGATCCAAATCGGTGCCGATGTTAAGGTGGCGGACGCCTGGACAATCGGCGGCGCATTCAGCTATACCGACGGTTCAGTTGAAGCGACCGGCATTTCCGGCGACAACAAAGCCTACGCTTTTACGGCTTACGGCGTGTGGCAGCATGAAAATGGATCCTACCTGGATTTGACGGCACGTTATGCTCGGCTCGACGCTGACTTTACCGCTCAGACGATGACAGGTTCCTACAACAACAATGCCTACGCTGTCACTGCGGAAGTGGGACACAAGTTCAATCTTTCCGAGCTCGCCTTTATTGAACCGCAGGCTGAAGTGATCTACGGCCGCGTCGTTGGTGACGATTTCACGGCATCTAACGGCACCCGCTTCTCCCAAAAAGACTATGACTCTCTGATCGGACGCTTGGGTGCCCGTGCAGGTTTCAACTTCCCGGAAAACAAGGGCAATATCTACGCTCGCTTCTCGGTTGTTCACGACTTCCAAGGTGAAGTTGAAACGACAGCCTTAAACAACACCTCCCGCACGGTCAAAGATGACTTAGGCGGCACCTGGGTTGAATACGGTGTCGGCGGCAACTTCCGGCGGCGAAATTCAGGAGAATTGGCGCTGGACCATCGGCGCACGCAAAGTCTTCTAAAAACACCTTTATTTCATAATGACCTGCAGCCCGAAGAATCATGATTCTTCGGGCTTCAAAATAATGGAAGAAACTGCATTCACTTGTTTCGTAAACTTTATTTCGCTGCCGCTGAGGGAATTCCCGCAGAATGAGCATTCTTCATAAAGCGTGATGCAAAAATGTTCATAATAGATATCACCTTTATAATTTTTAAAAAACAATGCCTCAGCAGCCCGCCCCTTCCGACGAGATTATTCCCGCCGCCCCAGCTTCGGTCATACACGAGCTCAAATACATAGACCTTTTGCTCCTCAAAACCCTTGCCGAAACCGAATCTCTCACGAAGACGAGCGCCCGCATAGGCATCAGCGTGGCCAAAGCTTCGCGCATGCTTTCATCGCTTCGCAAACTTTTCAATAATGAACTCGTCCAGCGATGCGGCCCGCGCATGATCGCAACGCCCACACTTGAGCGTTTGCTTCCGGACATCAGAGCTGCACTCAAAAGTCTTGGAAAACTGTTCGAGCATCCGCTCGCCTTTCATCCTGCAGACATTGAAAGCCGGCTCGTCTCCAGCTCCAGTCGAAGCTGCCTTCGCACTTAATGGGCTTGCCGTCCCTATCCACCGGCGTCAGGACCTTTTCAGCCCAGCCTTCGGGAGAAGAAAGAATCCATTTAACTTTCTTATCGTGGCCGATCTTGATAACGGCAGACTGGTGACGCGACGAAATGATGATGGAATCGTCAGTCGGATCGTAGTCAACCGAATTGACATGCGCCCAGTTGCGGCCCGGTCCCACGCCGGCGACGTCACCGAAGACGCCTTCCTGCTCCTGTTTGGCAAGATCTTCGGCCGAAAGGGTCTGACCGGCCTTGGAAGCATCAATATTGAGGCATACCGCACCCTGATCGAGCGCCTTAATGACGTTGGAACGATACGGATCGAGAATTTCAGCCAGACGCCAATCATCGACCACGCCGCCATTCGGGTCAATTTCAACGATCACGTCACGCACCGTGTGAACGCGCTTATTGTCGGCGCGGCGGTAGTCGAACGCTGCGACACGAAGGAGACTGTTGCCGTTCTGGGCGTTGTCAAAGTCGCTGTAGCCCGAGGGGAGCCGGCGATTGAAGATCTCGCGTCCCATGAGGTCGTATTTGACATACCGCTGACCGAAGCCCCAGGTGAGCGCACCGTCTTTGGTCTACTGGAAGCACATAAAGTAGCCCGAGTACCACGGGTTTTCCGGATCGCCAATCAGCGTATCAAAGAGCCACCAGCGAACTTCGCCGGCCGTATCGATGATGCCGACATTCGTGTTTTGACATCCTCTCCGCCCTCAAGACGGAGATTCCCTACTGAGTCCTTACGCGTTTTCAGGCGCTTGGGGATCTCTTCGGATGGGTTCCTGCTG
>OBRJ01000202.1_pt1 | contig 51876 bp, 51 predicted proteins | sample 1494831 | NCBI WGS metagenome assembly OBRJ01 (sample SAMEA3360658, study PRJEB22359) | human gut metagenome | biome: ENVO:urban biome; feature: ENVO:human-associated habitat; material: ENVO:feces | place: Bangladesh | collected 2011
AGCGGCATATCCTTGTATGTTACATCAGCAACGGATACAGTTTTTGTACCGCAACCGGCAATGGCCAGCGCCATTATCATAACACCAAGCATAGCAATTACAGAACATAAACGATTAATTTTCATTCTGTCACTTCCTATCATATTGATTTTTATCAATACCTTAGTATATCATAAAATCAATTAGAATTGTATGAAAGCTAATTTCTTTAATTTATGATATAACGGAGGTTCTCATGGAAGAACGGATGGACTTTAGAATATTAAATAATGGCAGCTTCATTCCCTCTATCGGTTATGGCACTTATAAAACTGGCACCGAAGGAGAAACGGAGCAAGCCGTTGCTAATGCACTTCGCGTAGGTTACCGCCTGCTCGATACAGCCGCTTACTACGGCAACGAGGAAGCAGTTGGCAAAGGTATCAAAGCATCTGGCGTTAATCGTACAGATATTATCATTACTACAAAAATTTGGCACACCGATGCAGGCTACGATAATACGATGCGTGCTGTTGAAAGTTCTCTAAAAAAATTAGACACTAATTATATCGACATCATCCTCGTTCACCAACCTTTGGGCGATTACTACGGCTCTTGGCGCGCCATGGAGGAGCTATACGATCAAAACGTATTGCGTGGTCTAGGTCTATCTAACTTTTACGAAGATCGCCTCATCGACTTGCTGTACCACTGTAATGTGAAACCTGTGGTAAACCAAATCGAGTGCCACCCATTCAACCAACGTCAATCCTTGTTACAATTAATGCGTAAACATCAAGTAGTAGGCATGGCATGGTCTCCATTCACCCGTGATCGCCAACCAATTTTCGACCACCCAATCATTAAAAGCTTGTCTGAAAAATACGGCGTCACAAAACACCAAATCATCTTACGTTGGCATATCCAACGAGGCATCATTCCATTGCCAAAGGCAAATACCGTAAGCCATATGGAAGCTAACTTTGATGTATTCGACTTCAAACTCACGAACATCGACATGGACGTTATGGAATTATTAGATCAACAAGACTTCTTAGAAGATCATCACACGGCGCCAGGTCTTGAAAGACTATTACAACTTAAATAGAGTATAAAAGCAAAACCACTTATATCATTTTCTTTAGGAATAGATATAAGTGGTTTATTTTAGTGTGCTTTATTTTATTTAGGCACATTAAATACGGCTTGGACAAGTATCATATACACTACAGTGCCCACACCAATGGATACAAGCATATTTCGTTTCCATAGATGTAAGCCTACCGTAACTAGTAAAGCAATAAGCTCAGGAATACCATATGGATACGATAAAACAACGGTCTCCTTAAAGGTATATACAACAAGCATACCCATAACGGCAGTTGGCAATGCCTTGCCTAAAAAGAGCACAAAGTCCGGTGCCTTTTTTCCTTGTGGAAACACGAGGAAAGCTCCAAAACGAGTAAGTAATGTACCTGCTACGACAATGGCAACAGTAATAACCATTTCTGTGCTAGTCAAGATGTACACCTCCCCACTTGTACGCTACATAACAGACGAAAAGCATACATATCATGGATAAAAGCATAAAGAGTGATTTGCCAACCAATACAAGCATGACTAACGCCATTACAACCCCAGCTCCCCCGAAGGCTCTAATTTTGTTATTCTTGGCATTAAGTAGCATTTCAAGGAATACCACAATGAATAGCCCAGGCAATACAAAGTCAATGCCTCGTAAATCTACAGCAGCCAATAGATTACCAAATAGACCGCCTATAAAGGTACTAAACACCCAGAATACATAGTTGAGCCACGAAACGTGGAAATAGAACCACTTCTCATCCACATCTTCAGGTAATTTCGTTCCCATATTAATAGCAAAGCTTTCATCGCACATCCAAGCTACGGTAGGAAACCATTTCCATCCCATATGTACATATTTCTGCAGTGCAGATAGACCATAGAAGAAGTGTCGGCCATTAACGAACATGGTCAAAATAAAGGCATTCACAGGATCAAATCCAGCTACCAACATGCCGATTGTTACAAACTCCATAGAGCCTGCAAAAATAGTAGCCGCTAAAACAGGGGCTGTCCACCAAGGCAACCCCTGACTCGTAGCATATAGGCCAAAACCTAAACCAATAACAAATAAGCTTATACCCATAGGCGCCATAATAGGAAATGCAAAAGAAAATGCACTTCGATGTTTTATTTCACTCAAAGGCTTGTCTCCTTTCGATTAGTGTCAAATTTTGATAGCTTTAACAAAATGTATTATAAAGCGCGCGTTAAAATTTCACGAGCCACTTCTGGTGTTACATCACCTTTTTCGCCAAGTCGTGTCATGCCATGGTCCTCTAATTGTTTCACAATTTTATCAACTGCTTCAGCGCCTAGACCATAGTCTTTCAAACGGGTAGATACGCCAAGGGACTCGAAGAATTCGCGAGTTTTAGCGATAGCCTTATCTGCTTTCTCTTCTTTTGTACCTTCTGTGATATGCCATACACGTGTAGCATATTGTGCCAATTTTTCAAGCTTGTCTGCTTTTTTCACTTCTAACAATGCAGGCAATACGATAGCTAATGTAATCCCATGATCAAGATGGTACGCCGCAGTTAACTCATGACCGATAAGATGTGTCGCCCAGTCTTGTGGCACGCCTGCACCAATCAAGCCATTTAACGCCAAGGTGGAAGCCCACACGTGATTAGCACGAATATCGTAGTTTTCTGGATTCTCCACTGTTTCTTTGCCGATTTCAATCATAGTTTTCAAAATGCCCTCGCTGAAACGATCTTGAATACGGCCTTCTACAGGGTATGTTAAATATTGCTCTGTGGTATGCACAAAGGTATCAATAACGCCATTCTTAACTTGTTTTTCAGGCAATGTAAAAGTCAATGTTGGATCAAGCATGGAGAACTTAGGGAATACTAAGCTACTAAACACAGGGAATTTACCGTCACCATAAGTAATAACTGCACCATTGTTCATTTCAGAACCAGTAGCAGGAAGCGTCATAACTGTACCAAATGGCAATGGATTTGGCACCATTTCTACCGGAACCTCTGGCACACCAGCTTTCATAACCTCAACGACAGGGCCATCATAAGTAGCGCCCATAACGATAAGTTTTGTGGCATCTACTACAGAACCGCCACCTACAGCAAGAACGAAATCTACACCATGTTCTTTAATGAAAGCTACCGCACGTTCACAAGTTTCAAGAGATGGGTTTGGCTCAATACCGCCGAATTGTTCTACCTTGCGGTTACCAAGTGCTTTCACAATGCGATCAATAAGGCCACTGCGCACAGCAGATCCACCGCCATAAGTAATGAGCACCTTTGCATCCTTTGGTACCAATGCATCCAATTCATCTAAACGGTCTTTACCAAATACGATATGGGTTGGATTATAAAAATCAAAATTAAACATAGTAGCCTCCTATATACCTAGACCTACGGTTATATCAATTGTAATACTTATATTAAATTTTAATGCGTATATTAAATTATAATGCATATATTAAATCGTAATGCATATATTAAACTATGGCGTTTAAATTAAGCTGTATAAAACTTATTGATTATATTATACCATTTTCGAGATTTTTAGATATACTCAAAACCATCATTATAGTTACCTATTTATAGTTACCTATTTATAGTTAGCTATTTATAGTTAGCTAACTATAAGTATGGGTGCCTAATTTACATATTAATAACACAATAAAGTATATAACTTTAATCTATAGCTAACTCATATGTTTTTCTCTATATACAAAATCCAACTCACATGATAGGATATTTACATTACATATGTTGTAGAAAGGGATGTTATTATGAAATTCAAAAAATTTATTGCCCCTCTCCTCGTTGGTGTACTTGCATTCGCCATCGCTGGTTGCGGCAACAATACTAATCAAGCAGGCCAAACGCCTAAAGAAGTAAAAATCGGTGCCACTGCAGGTCCTCACGCTCAAGTGGCTGAAGCAGTTGCCAAAGAGGCTAAAAAACAAGGTATCGACCTTAAAGTGGTAGAGTTCTCTGATTATGTAACACCAGATAAAGCCCTCGCTGATGGTGACATTCAATTAAATGCGTACCAACACGTACCATTCATGGAAAACTTTAACAAACAAAACGGTTCCAAATTAGTAGCTATTGGCAAAACTATTTTGATGCCAATGGGTTTATACAGTAACTCTGTACGCAGTGCGGCTGACGTTCCAGAAGGCTCCATCGTAGCGATTCCAAACGATCCAACTAATGGTGGTCGTGGTCTTGCACTACTTGCTAAAGCAGGTCTTATTACTTTGAAAGACGGCGTTGGCTTCAAAGCAACTGTGGCAGATATTACATCTAACCCTAAAAATCTTCAAATTCAAGAATTAGAAGCGGCTCAATTGCCTCGTAGCTTAGATGACGTTGTAGTAGCAGCAATTCCTATGAACTACGTTCAAAGCGCTGGTCTTAACGTAGAGAAACAAGGTTTCTTCTTAGAACCTAAAGACGAACCTTTAGCGGTTATGATTCTTGCTGTTCGCGAACAAGACAAAGACAACGAAACATACAAAAAAATTGCAGACATCTACAAATCTGATGCAATTAAACAATTCATCAATGATACTTTCAAAGGTACCATTACATCTGCAAACTAAATAAACAAGAACCGACCTCTATCAAACTAGAGGCCGGTTCTTGTATTTATAATGCCAAAAAGCGATACCCTAATTAATATTAGAGTATCGCTTTTATTTTATTCTTCTGTGTTTATTCTTATATATTTATTCTTCCGTATCGAAGGTAACGTCTAAAGGTTGACGCTCCACAATATTGCGATAACGAACGCGCGGATAGCCCATTAAGATTGCACCAGCGATAATCTTATCCTCCGGTACACCTAAAAGCTCCAACAATGGTTCGTATTCTGCTTCACCTGCATGTTCAAAGAAACCAGCCCAACAAGTACCAAGACCTAATGTTGGTGCATAAAGCTCTGCATAAGACAAGCAAGAGTGCCCGCTATCATGTGTACGGTGAATATCTTTTTTAGAACCGATCGCCACTACGAGAGCTGGCGCATCGCGCAAGATATATTCCTTGCCTTTATCTACTTCCGCTTGAGCAGCACGAGCATAAAGGCGCATAATAGGCACTGTTTTTGCAGCTAAATGCATCCACTCAAGAACGAGATCAGCAATGCGACGCAATTTTTGTTTGTCACGCACTACGATATACGAAATACCTTGTGTATTAGTTGCTGTTGGCGCCATTCTTGCAACGTTTAACACTTTGCGAATCAGCTCAGTAGGAACTGGTTTATTTTGATAGTTACGAATAGAACGACGGCTGCGTAAGAACAACTCAGCTTGCTCTGGCGTTAACTTAGGTTCCTGTGTAATATCAATTTGCTCCTTACGCGGTGTCAAATCACTGTCGAGAGCAAGCGTTGGGCATACGGAAATACAATGCCCACAAGAAATACAACCTCCCCTGCCAGTTACAGGTCCATCATCGGACATCACCAGCAACCCTGTCGGACAGTCAGCTACGCAAAGGCCGCATCGTGTACAGACTTCTGTATTGACGGTAAATAACATCTGATAAATCCTCCAAAAACTACTATAAATTTTATTATAACACACAAAATCATATGATATCTAGTTTTAACAAATAGTCTAATTGTAATGGAGCTAATCCCTGTTTCTATATTCGCCTTTTGGATGGGGCCCCGTTTCGTTAGTACAACTTGGTAAAAAAAGTAAGTATACACTTGCTTGCTCCGTTCTTCGCAATGTCGCTGCACAAGTGTATACTTACTTTTTTATCACTTTACTTATAAAGGTGTCCCATCCCAAAGGCAGATATAATTTATCTATAAAACTAGCCTAGCTCCATTACAATTAATCACTAAAATAAAACTCAAAAAACACCATGGTTTCACGCATTATAATAAAATTTATAGTAGTAGCGCCATGCCCACCGTGTGGGAAGGACTAGCCGAAGGCTAGTCCTTATAGTAGTGGCACCACGCCCACCGTGTGGGAAGGACTAGCCTGTGGCTAGTCTTTCCCTCCTCCCCCACAAAAGCAGATTGAGTAAATGTCATATGCAGCTTGTGATGGGGAGCCATCAATATATAAAAGGAGATTAGTCGCTTGCTATGGGACTAATTCACAGTAGGTGTTATAAAAATAAAACTAGGTATTTCTGCAGCGACTTTACGAAGGACGGAGCAAGGAGATACCTAGTTTTATTTTTAATTAAGTTGTCGTGATAAAACGGGGCCCCATAGCAAACGACTTAACTACAGCTTATATGGTGGGGCCCCATCACAAGCGGAGAAAGCATTTACTCAAATGCTTTTATAAGTTCCATGTATTCCCCTTTGTGTGTCATTCTCCAGGTCCCAAAGTCAGGTTCTGGAGCTTCATTTAGTTTATTTGCTAATGCTTCCATAAATTCAGGGATTTTTGTAGCCACAATGTGCCCTGCCATTTTACCGAAGTTTTCGGAGCCCATGTGTTCGGATCCGCCATCAACTAGCATAAAGGATGTGGTAGGCTTTTTATCTACTAGTTTAACAGAGCCGTGGAAGCCGATTTCACCAATTTGATGTGTACCACAGGAGTGCGGACAGCCAGAGATGTGTAAACGAGGGAGTTTTCTGGTGTCTATACCCTTCTCTTCAAGGTGTGTAAAGATAGCTTTTAATAGACCATTGGAGTCTTGAATCCCGATTTGGCATACTGTAGAGCCCACACAGGATACGGAGCGACGGAATTCATTGATAGCACTATCGTCTGTCAAATTTGCAATCTTACGTGCTTCATCAGCAGTGAGATTAATAAAATACAGTGATTGATCAGGGGCAATACGAGCTTCGACTTGGTCTAATGTCACTGCATAATCAAGGGCAGCTAAGAGGTTTGCAACGTTTGCATCTCCACCTACAGGATGGTATTCCACATAGTATAGGCCTTCTTGTTTTTGCCGATGAATACGATGGTTCACAACAGAATCATCACGTTTGCCTGTTTTTGTAATTTCATAGGCGTAATCAGCAGGATTTATGGTTAGCTGTTCTACCTCTTTTACCATAGCCAAGGTTTCTTCATAGGTTTTGATGAAAGCTTCGGCTCCACCCATTTCAGCAGGCATGTAACGTGTACGAGCCTTACCACGGTTCTTAAAATTACCGTGATTAGCAAATACCATAAGCATAGCTTTCACATAATACAATACATCCTCAGGTTGCACATCGTGAGCCACAGGAATACCCATTCGAGGGTTCGGCCCCAGCCCACCGCAAGCATAGACATCAAAGGTATTATATTTTGTTAAATTAAATCCAAGATCTTTAAACGTAGTGTGTGGCGTACTGTCAAAACCATTGTCGATAGCCATTTTAAATTTACGTGGAAGCTTAAAATAAAACATTTGCTCCATGAGGAACTCGCTAATAGCCGCCGCATAAGGCGTAATATCTAGGGTTTCTCGTGGATCAATGCCCCTTAGAATACTGGCTACCACATTAGGGTTATCACCACCAGCACCACGATTATAAATACCATGTTCATGACACTCTTTAAAAAGATTTAGTATTGTATCACCATCAAGACCATGCATTTGTAAGCATTGACCAGTTGTAAAGTGCACATGCTGTAAGTTGTATTTACGGATGGAGTCCGCCAAAAACTGCATATGCTCACGCGTCATGCGGCCCCCATTAAAACGCCAACGGCTCATACTAGAGTTAGCCCCACGTTCCGCATAGCTACCAAACGCACCAGATTCACTTTTATAATCAGCAATAGACATTTCTTTTTTATAAAACTTATGCGTCATATCTTCAAACTTTGGATAATCTGCAATTAATCGATCTTTCAACTCTTGTGTAATCATACCATTACCCTCTTGGCTTATATCTATTAAGCATAATTCATAACTTTGTAAGGGTTAGTATACCATACACGAATAGGTATGTTTGTAGCTAAGCTCACAAGTTTAAATATCAAATACTAATACCATAGTTTACAATCTGTAATAATTATTACTTTTAAAATTAATATTTCTAGAACATTAAAGAAGAACATTAAAAACAAAAAAGAACAGCCCGAAAGCTGTTCTCTTATGTTAAGTTCTGAAATTATAGTAACGGTACTAGATTAACTAGTTTAGGCCATATCCTACACTTGAGGATTATACGCCACCTTCGTTAGGGTTATCATAGGCCTCTTTATCGATAGTGCCCATGATTTTATCTACTACGAGAGCATTTGTTAAGGAACCAGATACGTTCAAGCATGTACGGCCCATGTCGATCAATGGATCGATAGCAAGGATTGGGCTGATAGATGTGAAGTACGCACCAAGGCCTGTACCACTAAGGGATACGGATGCAGCCATTGTAGCTGTACCAGGGACACCTGCGATACCAACGGAACCGATAGCGATAACGATGACACTCATGATGTACATAGTCATATCAAATGGAATATTCGCTACGTTAGAAATGTACACTACTACAAGTGCTGGGAATACGCCGGCACAACCTTGCATGCCTGCCGTAGTACCGAAGGATGCTACTGTATTAGCAGTTGTTGCATTTACGCCAAGACGTTTTGTCAATGTTTCAACAGTCAATGGCAACACGCCCATAGAGGAACGGGATGTGAAAGCCAACAATAATGGAGCTTTCGCTTTCTTGAAGTATGTAATTGGGTTGTAACCGAAGCTAGCAATCAAGATAGCTTGAACAACGAACATAATCAAGATACCAACGTAAAGTAATACTACGAACAAGCCCATATCAAGGATAGCTTGTAGGCCACGAGTTGCCAATGTAGATGCTAACAATGCAACTACGCCGTATGGCATAAGGCCGATAATAAAGTCCGCTACCCAAGAGATTAATTGGTGAAGCTCATCAAACAATTTAGTGAACATCTCCATGGAGTTTGTACCAGTTTGTTTCAATAGACGAGCTACGCTACCTAAAATAATCGCAAATACTACGATGCCGATAACATTTGTTTCAGCAGCCGCTTGGATTGGGTTGCTTGGAATCAAAGCACGGAATGTATCAACCATCGGTTTGATTTCGCGAATCTTTTTACCAGACTCAACGATATCAAAGCCTTGACCTAAACCAAAGGCATTACCTAGGATAAGGCCAACTACAGCAGCAACTGCTACCATGCCGAGGTTTGTAGAAACCATTGCCACTACTAACTTCTTAAGATTAGCACCTGCTTCCATGTGCAAGATAACGTGTACAATGGAGATAAAAACGATAGGAATAACAAGCATGCGGATTAAGTCGATGAAGCCGCCACCTACTAGGGAGAACCACTTCGTACTTTCCTTGATGTAAACAACTTTAGATGGATCATCAGGGAAGCCTGCAATAACTTGAATTGCTACACCAAGTACGGCACCGACAATAGTACCAATAATAACGAGATTACCGAAGGATGTGCCCTTGCGTTGCAACACAAAAATACCAATTAACGCAAGTACAAACACTGCGATAATACCAATACTTAGTGGATTGCTTAACATGAGGTAATCTGTAAAGAATGGAATATTCATAATACACCTCTTTAATTCATATCACAATAATAGGTTATGAATTTAGTATAGCATATATCGAAAAAAATACAAGTACAATATTCGTGATTTTATAATAAAATATATTTTTATTTTGCAATATAATATACAGACATATAAAAGGCGACCTTCCAAGGAAGATCGCCTTTATTGTATCTAGTTATTATATTATCTATTAACTAAGATATATGTAACGCGGATAGGACCATGCGCACCATCTACAGTTACGAGCTCGATATCAGCCGTACGAGACGGACCGGAAATCAAGCAAATATTTGTAGGGAATTTGGACGGATCGTTGTGGTAACGTTCAGCTAAATGTTCCATAGTTTGTGTCATACGTGGGTTGATTGTATCAGTATATAATACAGCAACATGAGTTTCTGGCAACAAGCTGATTGCACGACCAGACTCTTCACAAGAGGCTTGTACTACAGTAGCTGTTTCAGCAATACCACAGAATGGGAATGTAATACCGATATCAGCATTAGCTGTGTTAGAAATATTTTCTTCACGACCTTTAGCTGGGTCCCATTGGAAGTACGTACGAACACCACCATTAGAAGCTGCGTCTTTTTCGAATAATTCTTTTAATTTATATTCTTCAACCTCAGAAGTGCTTGGGAAGATTACCTTACCATTACCACGTTCTTCGATAACAGCCATAATAGTTTCACCTAATTTATCAGGTGTAGTATCTACGAATTTTGTACCTACGCGTTCACATTGTTCTTTGAACATAGTGATAACTTGTTCGCGAGATAATTCTTTGAACATAGTTTCTTGAGGACCATGGCTATAATCAAAAGCCGGTACAGATGTAGGCACTTGATCACGGCCTAATGCACGAGATAAACGTGCAACAAATTGATTACGTTTAACTTCATCCATTATTTTTTCTCCTTTTTCTTGTTCTTTTCATGTTCAGCATATAAATCACGGAATTTCTTGAACTTTAATGTACCCATTTCTTTGGATTTAGTCCAGCCATTCATTACTGGAACAGCTTGTGTCCATGCAGGCATATTGCCTTCTTTGTTACTAATTAAGTTCATACCGATAGCGCCAGCTTTTGTACCAAGATCGAACAATGTGGAGTTGCCGAACATCTTAGCAGCAGCTGTGAAGATAGCTTCTTCAGCTTTTGGACGAGTTTTTTCGATGTCAGCCATAATGTGACGGTGTTCCATCAACAACTCATGCAATGGAATAGCTACTGGACAGTTTTCTGTACATGCGCCGCACAATGTGGAAGCGTATGGAAGGTCGCCTGCTACATCATAACCTTTGAACAATGGAGTCAATACAGCACCCATTGGGCCTGGATATACAGAGCCATAACCGTGACCAGAAATGTGGCGGTATACAGGGCAGATATTCATACATGCACCACAACGGATACAACGAAGCATTTCTTGGAATGTACCACCCAAGATACCGGAACGACCGTTGTCGATGATAATGATATGAGTTTCTTCAGGGCCATCAGCTTCACCAGCGCGAGCAGGACCAGTCATCATGGAGAAGTAGTTGGAAATTTTAGCACCTACTGCAGAGCGGTTCAACATTTCCATCATAACGTCAAGAGCTTTGAAGTTAGGAACGATACGCTCAGTACCTAAGAAGATCAATTGAGTCTTAGGAATAGAGCTTGCCATACGACCGTTACCTTCATTGGAAACGATAGTACAAGTACCGGACTCAGCTACCGCAAAGTTACAACCGTTAACGCCTACGTCAGCTTTCAAGAAGCGCTCACGTACATAACCACGTACGAAGTGAGTCATTTCTGTAGGGTTTTCAGTACCTGTGTAACCTAATTTTTCAGCGAAGATTTCGCGGATTTTGTTACGTTCAAAGTGAAGACCTGGCACTACGATGTGAGATGGTGGGCTTACTGCAGTTTGCAAAATAAATTCAGCCAAGTCAGTTTCGTTTACTTCGATACCAGCTTCTTCTAATACTTCGTTCAAACCAATTTCTTCAGTTAAGATAGTTTTGGATTTTACGATCATTTTTGCTTCGCGTTGACGAAGGATATCTAAAGCGATTTGAGTCGCTTCTTTATCGTCGAATGCAAAGTGAACTTTAGAACCAGCTTTTTCAGCGTTTTCAGCAAATTGGTTTACATAGTAATCCAAATGATTAAGTACGTGATCGCGAATTTCAGCTGCTTCAGCGCGGAAATCTAACCATTCAGGAACATCCGCAACTACTGTATTACGTTTATCATAAAACACGTCTTGTGCTTTTTTGATGGCTGCTACTTTGAAATCGTCAGCCAAACATTCTTGTATACGTGTTTTATAGGGGCGATTGTCATATATAAGTGCCATGTCGTCTCCTCCTTAACGGCAGTTTAAGATTTCAGCAATATGCATTACTTTGATACGGCGATCGATTTCGCCTTCTTTATGAAGACGATCAAGCATACCAGCGATGTTCATCAAGCACGCTTGGTCAGAACCGGAAATAACGTTAGCACCTGTGCTAGCAATTTCCAATGCTTTTTCGCGTGTCATAACTTCACTAATTTCAGGGTTTTTAACGGAGAAAGTACCGCCGAAACCGCAGCAACGGTCTGCACGTGGTAATTCGATCAAGTTGATATCTTTAACGTTTTTAAGGAGTTTGAAAGGAGGCTCTTTAATGCCCATCAAACGAGTTACGTGGCAAGATGTGTGGTATGTAACGGAGTCGTTGAAACGAGCACCTACATCTTCTACACCTAATACGTCAGTAATGAATTGAGTGAACTCGTAAATTTTGCCGCTCAATCGTTCTGCACGTGCCAACCACTCAGGTTGATCTTTCAAGAAATGATGATATTCATCACGGATTGCAAATGCGCAAGAGCCGGACATGCTGACTACATATTCAGCGTTCTCGAAGCATTCGATTGTGTTCTTAATAGCGTCCATAGCCGCTTCATTGTAACCAGAGTTAGTGAACATTTGGCCACAACATACTTGTTTCTTAGGAACTACGAGCTCGCAACCTAATCTTTCAAGTACTTCTACACCAGCCATGCCCACATGTGGGTAGAACATGTCAATCAAACACTGTTGGAAAAGATGAATTTTCATATTATCGTCCTCGTCTTTTCTAGTACTTAACCTAATAAAAAATTTTGATGTGTATGCGTTATGGCAAGAATTCTAATGAAAGTTTTCAATAATTTTCTGCCCGAAACATTACTTATGCTTTCAAATAAATATTCAAAAGCTTTATCGATATAATTATAAATTAATCCTATAGAAAATGTCCAAAGAATTGCTATATTCGTATGTACCCTTTTAATTCTTATATCGTTATGACTTTTTGTAATAATAAACATTGTTTTTTATCACATCCATTATTTTATTTATCAATTTTTCTTGTAAAAGCTATATAAATCCTAGATTTTGCGAATGTTTATCATTTTGCATTTTCAAAGGTCAAAAAACCTTGTTTTTACCGTAATTCATCGTATTTTTACATAAATAGCAGTAGAATCTCAAATTCATGTAAATTTTATCCTTATATATTACATTTTCTTATAGTAGTGTATAAATTTAAAAAGTGTTATAATTTATTTTATATAAGTATAGTTTGAAAGGAGCCTTTTTCAATGAAACTAAATAAATTATCTTTGTCCTTGGCAATCACATTGGCCCTTGGTTCCACATTCGGCATGGCTCACGCTGAAACAACCGCGGCACATACAAAAGCAAAAACAACAACAGTAACAAATACACAAGCTAAAGCAACACCTGCGAAAGCTACAACTGCTAAAACAACTGCAAAAGCAGATACTAAAGCTACAGAAGCTAAACCAGCTACAGCTGAAAAAGCTACTGAAGCAAAAGCAGAGGCTAAACCAGCGGCAAAAACAACAGAAGCTAAAACAACAACTAAAGCTAAAGAAACATTACCAGCAGGCGTGTACACAGATACTAAAGACAACTGGGCACGCGATGCGATCCAAGCAATGTCTCAAGCTGGTTACCTTTCCGGTTACTCTGACAATACTTTCAAACCTAGCGCTCAAATCACACGTGAACAAGCTGCCGCTATTTATGGTAAAGTGTTGCAACACAACTTAAACGAACAAGAATTAGCTGATATCGTAACTAAAGAATCCGCTACTTCCTACTCTGACGTAGAAGCAGATCGTTGGTCTAACTCCGCTATCAAATTGGTAAGCGCTGCAGGTGTTATGCAAGGCACCTCTAAAACAGCTTTCACACCTAGCAAAACTATGAACCGTGAAGAGTTTGTTGCCTCCGCTGCTAGCTTAGCTAAAAAATTAAACATTACAACTCCTGTGAAAACAGAAAAAATAAGATTTAAAGATGAAGATAGCATTTCTTTAGATTATGTGGCAGATATTAACTACATGGCAGAACGTGGCATTGTAGCGTCTGGCACAACAGAAAACTTCAACCCTAAACAACCTGTAACAAGAGCACAAGCGGCTACAATTTTGAACCGCATGCTTAACGGTGCTGGCCTTGCTACACCAAAACATGCTGCACCTGAAGCTAAAGCTGAAACAGCTGTAAAAGAAGATGCTAAAAAAGTAGAAAAAGCAGTTGAAAAAGATGCATCTAAAGTAAGTAAAGATGCAAAAAAAGACGTAGCTAAACTAGATAAAGACGCTAAAAAAGATGCTGCAAAAGCTGATAAAGCGGTAAAAGAAGATGCTAAGAAAGCAGAAAAAGCTGCTAAAGCTGATGCTAAAAAAGTAGAAAAAGACGTAAAACACAATAAAAACGAAGCAGTAGCTCAAAAAACTGAACCTACGCGCACAGTTCGCCCTGTTCGTCGCAGTACTTTAAAAGCACTCGATCAAAAACAACAATCCTCCTTGGAAGATAAAGTATTCGTAGAGTTAAATAAAACTTACAAAACTCCAGAAGCTTTCCAAGATTATGGTGTAATGTACTGGCGTGACAACCAATTACACGTAGCGTTGAAATCAGATAGCGATATTTCCACAGTAAAAGCTAACCTTGCTTCTCGTGGCGATTCCACTGTTAATAACTACGTTGTAGTTGAACCATCCCAATACAGCCAAACTGAATACGATGCAATCGATGCGAACTTCCGCAACTACTACAGCAAAAACGAAAAAGCTGGCACAATCTTAGCTACATTCCCTGATGTAGAAAACAACCAACTTTACGCTGTAGTATCCACTGCATCTAAAGACACTCAACAAGGAATCTCTAAATTATTCGGTTCCAAAGTAAAAATGACAGTAAAACGCTAATCGGCGTTACACTTAACCAGCCAAGGCAGCGTATACTCGATAGTATTACGCTGCTTTGTTGTATATCACTATGCATGCTCCTATTGACTATATTACGACGAATATAGATTTTTATGCTGGTGAAAGTTTATATTCTACGGCTATCGAGCGTTAGCCTTTACCAAGATTAGGAAGGATTTTTATGTACAAGAATACCTCTTACGCATTACGTGCCCTTGTTTTAGGCACATTATTAGCTGCCACAGGCCTTGGTTTTGCCTCTGCCAATACAACAACTACGACTAATGCTCCTACCACTACAATTGAATCTACTAAAGCTGGATCTACTTTACAAGCCCCTACAGTTGGCTCCGCTAAAGCAGATACATCTAATGTGGATCTTGCTAAAGCAGAAGCCTCTACAAAGGCAACACCTGTAGTTGTAAACAAATCTATTGGTACTCCGCAAGATATCCAAAAGATTCGCGCCCACATCTTCACAGATGTACCTAGCGATTTTTGGGCTGCAAACTCCATTAGTACTGTAACCAAAGCAAATCTAATGAAAGGTTACTCTGACGGCACATTCCGACCTAATCAACCTATGACACGTGAAGAAGTAGCGGCACTCTTCAACAATATTACTGATGATGGGACTGCAGCATTCTTATCTAGCAAATTTAAAGATATTACATCTGACCGTTGGTCTGCTCTTGCTATCGAGTCCGTAGCTCGCAAAAATATCATTAGCGGCTATGGTGACGAAACATATAAACCTGAAAAATATATGTCTCGTCAAGAATTTGCTGTTGTAGCAGATAACTACCTTCACTATTTAGGCTATACTACAGAGGATCCAACAACCCTTGATAATATTGCTTACGGAGACCAAAAATTCGTAGCCCCTTGGGCTCAAGATGCAGTTCGTGAACTTGCGTCCCTTGGCTTCACACTCTACACGCCTGGCACATTATTCAACCCTGAAAAATATGTAACCCGTGCAGAAGCTGCTGAAATTGCATACCGCATGACACAAACTGAACAAGCCCTTGCGTTCCACAATACTTTGTTTAAACAACAAGTGGAAAATAAGACGGCTAATATCATCAGCAAAGCGTTGGGCTATGACAATGACTTCACTAAATTCCGTCAAGACGGTGCCCTCTTCTGGGAAGCAGGTCAATTACACGCATCCTTAATAGATCAAAAGAAAGCAGACCTCGTTACTAACGCTATTGCGCAAGCTCGCGATCCACAATTAGAGAGAGCTGTAGTTGTATCAAAAGGTAAATTGACACAAGAACAACTAGAAGATTACCAATCTGATGCTATCTCCCTTTACCAAGAGAAGGAACCGCAAGGAAAAATCCTTTCTATTGCACCAAACACTGATACAAGTGCCCTTCTTATTACGGTTGATTCCATTCAAAAACCAACACTAAAAGCATTTAAAAAGAAATTTGGTGAGAAAGTATTCTTACAACTACCACCAGAACCTCTGGCAAACACAAATGGAGCTATTCAATTCCCATTGCCTCCACGCGTAAATTATTACAACGACAAATAATACAAGAAACCTTAAAAAGCCGTGTTTACACGGCTTTTTTTATGTCTAAATGCATTACTCCAAGTTTGACTAACATTGCATAAAAGTCTCCATTGCATAAAAATCTCTACAAAAAAGAACCGCCCCCAAAGGAGCGGTTCTTTTGACATTAAACAGCTGTTACTATACACACAATCGAATTCACACAGTTCGATTATTATTTTGTTACATCATTTTGGCGGTCACGTAAGTTACCAACTGGTACATATACTGTGCCTGCACTGTGAATTGTATCCACATCTTGTTGCAAGATCATTACAACAGAATAATCATCAGTTGTGTAGAACTCAGTAGGCATTTTGTCGATGTTTACATCGCCACCTAGTTGGTCTTTCACTTCTTGATTATTATTAATAGCATTCACTAACTCTTTTTTGTTAAGACCACCAAGGTCATACAAGGACAATTGACGACCTGTTGTAGTGTTGAAAGTAAAGCCTTTTACATAATTCACACCATTTGCATCGCGATCACGCATTGTATATGTGTGAATCAATACGCTGAGAATGCCATTTTTATCTGTTTTAACATCGTAGTACATCACTACATTTGTTTTATCAGCTTCTTTAGCATTTAATTTCTCAACGTCATGTTGTACTTTAGCAACATACTTTTTTATAGTTGTATTGATTGCTTTTTCTACAGTTGGGCTAACGGATTTAACCTCTGGGAATACTAAGTCCAAATGATCTGTAGTGGATTCCACAGGAGATACTCCCACCTCTTTACGGTCCATATAACGGTCCGCATTTGGTGCTACTACCTCAACTACATTGCGGTCAACTTTAGATGCTTCAGAGCGCAATGCACGATTTTGTTCTGGAGTAGCAGTGCTAGAGATACGGCGCGTTAAATCATTACGACTTACTTTATTCGTATCAGCTTGAGCCGCTTGCACTGTTGCAGTGTCTTTAGTTACAGGAATTGCTTCGCTTGCTGCGAAGGATACTACTGGCAATGCAGCAGCCATCATGATGAGTACAGACTGTTTTAATTTCATTGTTTAACCTCTTATTGTTGTTCTTGTTCAGCTTTCATAGCCAAAGCTTCTTCTTTATTGAATTTGTGTGTTACAACACGACGAACAAGGTAGAGACCAGAGAATGCAAATGCAAGCAATCCTAACCATTGTGCTGTGCTTTCAAAATCAGGACCTACTAATTCAAGTGGAGATTCACCGCCACCAGTTGTAACAGACAATACAATAATAACAGCTATGATTACACCAATCAAGCTTTCACCAACAATCAAACCAGAAGCGAAGAGAACGCCACGGCGGTTAGATTGTTCAATATCGTATTCAGCGAGTTCGCCAGCGCGCATTTTAGCACGAGCTACTAGGTAACGGCCTACGAAATAGCTAATGAAAGAACCTAAGATAAGAGGCACTTCCAATGTTGGTGGTAAGTAGATCCCCATACCAACTGCCAATGGAGGCAATGTTAAGGAAGCTGTTGTGCCTTTAAGAATCAAGTTAACGATGATTGCTACTACGCCAACACCAACGCCGATCAAGATGTAATCCCATTCCATACTGGAGTTGAAGATACCTTGAGCAATTGTAGTCATCAAAGTTGCTTGAGGAGCGGATAATGCAGCATTAGGATCCATTTCAGCACGTGGTAACGCACCTGTGAAGCCGTATGCTTGGTAAAGCAAGTTAAGAACTGGAGCAATTGCAACTGCACCGGCTACGGAACCAAGTAACAACGCAATTTGTTGACGCCAAGGTGTTGCACCAACGAGTTGACCAGTTTTCAAGTCTTGCAAGTTATCGTTAGAAATAGATGCAATTGCGATAACTACGGATGTCATGAAGATAGCCATAGCTGTAGCGAATTGAACACCGGCTTCTGTAGCGAACAAGTTATTTTCAGAAGCGATGAAGTACACCACTAAGGAAGAAATAATAGTCGCCAAGATACCGATACCGGAAATTGGAGATGCAGATGTACCGATAAGGCCTGCCATGTAACCACATGCTGCAGCTACGAAGAAGCCGATTAATAAAGCTACTAAGATGCCTACTACAACAAGAGTCCACATTAAGCCAGCACTAATAGGTACTGCAGAAACGAATTCCCAGAATGTGAATACTAAACCAATAAGGATAACTGCGAACACGCCTAAAACGGATTTTGTGCTCATATCTGTATCCATGCGATGCAATTCGCGTTCAGAGGAACTGCTGTTCATGGATTGTACAGAAATTTTCATACCTTCGATGATAGGTTTGATCAAAGTAATCAAAGTCCAAATCGCTGCGATACCGATAGCACCAGCACCGATGAAACGAACTTTAGATTTCCAGATGCCCATTGCGAACTTAGCAGTAGCGCCACCATCTGGAGCAAACATGTTAGTGAAGTAAGGTACGAAGCCAGCCCACGCGATAAGTACACCAACGAGGATAGCGATACCAGAAGCGATACCGATAAGGTAACCGGCACCTAACAACGCTGTAGAGAAGCCCAATGGAATTTGAGTAATACCTTTGCTACCTACAGGAAGCCAGAAGCTCATGCTATCGCCCAGCACTTTAAAGCCATTTGCACAAAGGCTGATAAGACCAGCTACAAAACCACCGGATAAGATGTCGCCCATACCAGAGCTAGATTGAGGGCCTTGATCACCATTGTGAGAGCCTACTTTCAAAATTTCTGCTGCTGCACGGCCTTCTGGATATGGTAGATCACTATTTACTACCATGGCACGACGCAATGGAATGGTGAATAACACACCAAGGGAACCACCGCATGCGCAGAGTAAGAATGTTTGCCAGAATGGGAAGCCGTTCCAATACCCAAGCATGAGTAGACCTGGCAAGATAAAGATAATTGCGGACAAAGTACCGGCTGCAGAAGCCTGTGTTTGTACCATGTTGTTTTCAAGAACGTTAGAATCCTTGAAGAAACGTAAAATTGCCATTGAAATAATGGCTGCCGGAATGGATGACGAGAATGTCAAACCAACCTTCAAACCGAGGTATACGTTAGATGCTGTAAAAATTACAGTAATCAATGCACCAAGTAGCATCCCACGTATTGTCAGTTCCGGCAGATGAAGGTCATGGCTCATAAAGTCATGTTTCATAAGTACTTACCTCCTCTGTGAAACTAGAGCTTAAAACAATATAATAAGCTACTTCCATTTTAACGTGTTAAAGCGATGATTTCAATATATATGCGATATTTGTAATGTATACATGTAAATAGATATAATTTATGCCCCTTATATGCATAAATCGCATATATAACTCCTTTCTATATGAAAACAGAAATCATTCTCTTTTATTCTGTACAAATATACATGATTTTATATAATTAAATTACCGACATTAAGGTCGGCATGGCTTTTAAGGAGGTTGTAATTATGGAAACAAGAATTGAATATGATTCAATGGGACCAGTCGAAGTCGACGCTAGACGAATTTACGGACCTCAAACGCAACGCTCGTTCAATAATTTCAAGATCGGTGACCACCGCATCCCTATTGAACAAATCAAAGCGCTTGCGCTTGTCAAAAAAGCATGTGCTTTAACCAATGCAAAATGTGGCGCAGTAACTGAGGAAAAAGCGAAACTCATCGCTCAAGTAGTAGATGAGATCGTAGACGGCAAATGGGATGATGAATTCCCATTGACTGTATTCCAAACAGGTTCTGGCACACAAACTAACATGAATGTGAACGAGGTAATCGCTCACCGGGCTAAACAGTTAGATGAAAGCAATCCGCTTCATCCTAACGACGATGTAAACCGCGGCCAAAGTACAAACGATACATTCCCTACGGCAATGCATATCTGCGCGTACTTTGAAATTACAAAACGTGTAATTCCTGCATTGGACGGCCTTATCCAATCCTTTGAAAGATTGCAAGAAAAAGGAAAAGGCTTGCAAAAAGTTGGTCGTACACATCTACAAGATGCGACGTTCATCATGGTGGACCAAGAAATCAGTGCCTTTGTGGACGGCTTAAAAACTGCCAAAACAATGCTCGTTCAAAACGCTGACCACCTACTCGACGTAGCCCTCGGCGGAACTGCCGTTGGTACTGGTGTAAACACACCTAAAGGCTATCTAGACGTTATGGAAACTGTATTGCCAGAGGTAACAGGTGCTCCATTCCGCGTAAAGAACAACAAATTCCAAGGGCTCGCTCTTAAAGATGCGTTCATGATGGCTCACGGTGCACTCAATACGTTGGCGACTACATTATTCAAAATCGCTAATGACGTGCGTTTCTTAGGCTCCGGCCCTCGCTGTGGATATGGCGAATGGCATCTTCCTGAAAACGAACCGGGCTCCTCCATCATGCCAGGCAAGATAAACCCTACACAATGCGAAGCTTTGACCATGGTATGCGCCCAAGTATTTGGTCACAATACGACTATGACGCTCTGTGCAGGCAGCGGTGCGTTCCAATTGAACGTGTACATGCCTATCATGATCTATGACTTTGTTGAAAGCTGTCGTCTCCTCGCAGATGCAATGAACTCTTTCACAACACACTGTATAGACGGCGTAGAATTTGTACCAGAAAAACTCAACTTCTTTGTAGAACAATCCCTTATGATCGCTACATCCCTAACACCATATATCGGCTATGATAAGAGTGCTAAGGTTGTAAAAGAAGCATACAAACGCGGTTGCTCTATTAAAGAAATCATCTTGGAAGAAAAACTCATGACCGAAGACGAATTTGCCGAAGCAGTTCGCATGAAATAAAATCTCTCTCATCTCTATGACATATCTGTAACATTCTCTCATACCTCAAATGAACGGAGAAAGCCTCGATACATTGATATGTATCGGGGCTTTCTATCTTTAATCTTATATTAGCTTATTAACTTTCAACAGAATTAGAGCAGACATTAGGTAAGCAAAAACAATAAGAACTACATACATTTGTTTTTTTCTAGCCCATTCATAATAGCTACTACGAGGTGGCTGTTTTAATAATACTGCTGCCACAAAAATAGGCAGCAAGAACCAAGCCATAACAATTGGTATCGCTATGTAATCTAAAAAATAAAACATGCTAAATAGCATGAATGGGTATGTAATAATTGTCGCCCAGGAGATAACTTTCATAAAACCATAATTAGAATTAGAGATTAAAGATACTAGTAATGGTGAAAGCTTTTTTCTTAAGAGTATTTTATATATGATCCAATAGAGAGCTATTACCGAGTAGAAGATAACTACGAAAACTAAGGGTAAATGAATATGCACAAAACTACCCCCTTCTACGTCTTAAGTAGTTATAAATATAGTTCCATACCACATAGCTCAAAAGGATTACAATATACGTAGTAACAAAAAAATAGAAATCGACTTCATCCTCAATCATTTCAGGATTTGTAACAACAGTAAAAGGGATAATTATAAGAAAGAAAAGTACAACGCCTCGTACAAAATAATTATAGATTTTTAAAAACATATTCTCACACCAATCTTAAAAACTTTAGCTCTAATATCTCATAAGTTTTATAGCTATCAATATCATAAAAAATACGATCAGAAAAACATACTTCATATTGAATAGATTATTAATCTCTTTAAATCCATTTTGCTTAAATGCTTGTATTAACAGCTTTACTTGTTTACGACTTAATATATATAAAATTATATGCAATACTATCCCCGCTAGTATTGCTGCTTTTAAATTTCCTTCGTATCCACCAGTTATCATTGCGCTAATAAGAGCTATATCCATAAGAATAATTGGAATGGTACATATAATAACCCTATAGATAAAAAATTTACTATACATTAATCTACACCTACAAAATAGCCCTACCATATCAAATGCTTCAATCTAATCAATCATTCAATTAAATATCATCCACAATAATATAGCTGTTATGAAATATAAATAATACCGAAAAACCTTTGCATTAGAATAGCTTTTTGAGGATTTAAGTTTAAATGTTGCAATGATCTCAACAATAACTAAGATACCCATATTTACATAGAGTAAACTAAGATAATCAACTAAATCGGGAATAAAAAATGTCTGCACCATAAGAAATAGACTGACTGGAATCCCTAAACCTAAGAAAAGACCATATAGATTAGGGAATTTCAACTCCATATTACTTTTTAAAATATAGAGTCTAAACAACCTATATAAATAATAAGCCAAAAGACCTACAGGTAATCCGATTTTATAAATAGACAACGGAATCATTTATTAATACACTCTCTTCTTTAAGCAACACAACTAAAAATTTTAACTCTAATATATCACAATTATTATATAAGTTCATATAATAAAAAGAGGTATTGTATTTTCATATACAATACCTCTTTTTGTTTGTATCCTATGTTTTTCTATTATTTCACAAGGTTTATAGTCATTAACAGGATCAAAGATATGATAAAAACTAGCTGTTTCGTACTTAATAGTTCATAGGTCTCATTAAATGTATCATTTTCGAATGCTTGTATTATCAATTCTTCTTGTTTGCTAAGTTCCAGATATATATCTAAATGGCATCCAATTGCCACGAGTATTGCTATTTTGAGATATCCCTTATATATATCCGCAGTCATGGCGTGAATTAGAGAGATATCAAATAGCATAAGCACAATAATACATATAAGGATTTTATGGATAAAGGATGTATTATACATGATGGTATCCCTTTAGTGAGCTTACCTTTTATTCTAAGGAGCTCACCTTTACTTCTAAGCTACTCCGTCAAAGAATGTAATGACTGTAATTTCTCGTGGGCAGTTAATACGGATTGGGAACCAGTGGCCTGTACCATTATTGACGTAGCACACGCTTTGTTCTTCTACGTAGCGACCTTTTGTATATGGAGTGCCCGTTGGCACTACAGGAACGCCCATAAATACGATTTGACCACCGTGGGTATGACCAGAAAGGGTCAACGGAATCTTGTGTTCAATAGCTTCTTCAAAGAATTCAGGATGGTGAGCTAACAGGATAACAAAGGCATAGTCTGGAATACCGGATAAAGCTTTAGAGATCATAGCTTCACGGCTATCTTTTTGACGGCTGTTATCGTAGGTAACGCCTGCAAGATATACAGGTTGTTTGCCACCCATAATTTGAATATTACTATTCAAGAGGATATTCATCGGTGTATTTCGCTTGAATGAATCAATCACTTTATTTACATCGTGATGGTACTCGTGATTGCCTAAGATGAAATCTACACCGTCAGGGATTTGTTTTGCAAAGGTTGTTAGTCTTTCACAGACCTCAGGCAACCACGCTAGTTTATCGATGAGATCCCCTGTAATAACGACACGATTAGGCTTTTGTAAAAGCGCCAATTTTAGGATTTCATCAAAGTCGTCTAAGTCGATGCTAGCCCCTACGTGAACGTCACTAAGTTGAACGATTTTATAGTCTTTTAGCCCTGGAGGCAAGTTCGTATAACCAAATTTTTCATTCGTAACTACTATCTCCTGTTGACCAGCAAAGGCAGCATAACTAGAGCCACCAATTGTGGCCAACGGCACTACGGTTGCAGCAGTTCTAAAGAAGGCACGGCGGCCCGTTCTGTTTTCCTCCGGCGTTTTGCTCCAAATCTTATTAACCGCCCAGTATAACAAACCGAGGACGATAAAGACAGGAATAGCCAAGAACAAGCCAAAGAGGAAACCGTAGCTTTCAGTACGGAACAGATTCATCAGCGGATAGTACAACGTGCCGTATAGATCTACTTGATGTAACAAGTAGTATCGGATGGCGGCGAACCACGCGCCGATTAAGATGATATAGCCTACCCAAGCAGGCCATTTCTTTTTAGGCTTCCACAAGTTGAGGAATAGCGCCCAAAAGCCCACCAAACCTAATACTAGGATGGTACCAAAAATTATATTAAATAGAATTCTCATTCATTGCTCCTACAAATTATTTTGCCATCTCCGTCAGTTTTCCATGAGGACCTGCCCAAGCATAGTCGGCGAACTCGTCGCGCTTGATGAGCATCCAGTCCTTTGGCAATTGCTTTTGGATGGCTTCGACCGTTATATTTTTAGCATCTTCTGCGTACTTCAAATTACCGCGGAATGCTTTCATAAACCATTTTCTATGAGAGAAAATATGTGTTATTTCTTTTACCAATACAGGTTGTAAAACTAGTTCAAAACCTAAGGCCTTAACTAATTCTTCAAGGCCTCGTTCACCTTCGTCAAAGGCAGATACCATTTCCACCGAAGGGAATTCCCACATGGACCGTAATAATCCACGATTCGGGCGTTTATGCAATAGGTAGTAGTCTTCGTATTGCAAGATACCTACAAATAGAGGCACCTCTACAACCTTTGTTTTCTTGATGCGCACAGGTAATTTGTCCGTATCCTTATATTGGTATGCTTCGCACATATTTACAATAGGGCATTCCCCACAGCGCGGAGTTTTGGGAATGCACACAGCAGAGCCAAAATCCATCAAGGCTTGGTTAAAATCGCCAGGACGATCGTGAGGTAATGTTTCCTCTACAATAGCAGTTATGGCCTTCTTGCCTTTAGTGCTCAAAATATCATCAAAGATGCGATATAAACGAGCATAAATGCGCAGCACATTGCCGTCTACAGCTACCTCTGGTTCGTTGTACGCCATGGATAGCACGGCCCCAGCCGTATAAGATCCTACGCCCTTCAAGGACTCCATAGTCTTGCGGTCACGGGGCACAATACCACCGTAGTTTTCCACGACGTCCTTTACGCCAAGGCGCAAGTTGCGAGCACGGCTATAGTAACCAAGCCCCTGCCAAGCGTGAACGACCTCATCTTCACTGGCCTTTGCCAAATCTTCTAAGGTTGGGAATAGTCTCATCCAGTTGTCATAATAGGGCTTCATCGCCTCAATGCGCGTTTGTTGGCTCATCACCTCAGAAACCCAAACCTTATAAGGATCCCCACAATCACGCCACGGTAAATCCCGCTTATTCACATCATACCACGCTAATAGCTGTGGCACCCACTTGGGACTCTTTTTATCAGTCATATTACCTCAAAATATTATAAACTTAGGACTCTAGTACCACTTTCATGACTATAGGCATATTGCATATATGTTGCAGCCAATAAGGTACAGATTATCCATTAATATACAGATCAATGCGCGCCAAGTGTTCGCTTTCAAGAACGGTATCTACAGTGGTCAGTTCCATCTTATCTACCGTACTGTTGTCTCGGTCAAACACGATAGGACCTTTTAACTTCTTGCCTTCTAACAGCATTGGTATCCATTGACGGTCGCCGTCCCACATGCGATCGTAAGGAATTTCGTCTACTGTTAGCCAATGAGGCTCCATCTCGTCCGTTTCCTCTACATTGCCTGTGAAAGCACGCAAAAAGTACACATAACCTACATGTGTTAAGCTTTCATCAAAAGGAAATTGAAAATCAAACGCAGCCACACATTCTAAATCTTCGGGGCACCCTTGAAGGCCAGATTCCTCAAATAATTCTCGAATAGCACAGTGGCGGAAGCTTTCACCGTCGTCTAATTTACCGCCAAAGCCATTATATTTATCAGCCCCAAAACCACGTTTCTTACGACCTAGTAATATACGATTTTGTTCATCAATAGGAAATACGAGCGTCGTCGGTTTCATAGGGCCTCCTTAATCGTTAAAATAACACTATATTATTATACCATTATTTCGTGTGCGAATGCGCTAGTTGTGGTATCATTAAGAGTATAGATTTTCGTGCATGGAAGGAGGCACATAATGAACAAACCACTTAGATTTAATATTGAATTAGGGCGCACAAAACCCGTCAATATTCGCGATGAACAAGTGCGTTGCCCCTTCTGTGACCGTTCAAAGTTAACGGACATCCTCGATACATCAGGCCATATTATTTGGCTTATGAACAAATACCCTGTGCTAGAAAAAACTTGGCCTACGGTTATCATCGAAACGGAAACCGATGAAGGCGAGTTTTCTACCTTACCTGCTGACCAAGCAGCACACATTCTGCAATTCGGCCTCGATAAGTGGCGTGAAACTCGGCAGCGCAAGGAGTTTAAATCCGTACTATTCTTTAAAAACCATGGCTATATGTCTGGCGGATCCATTCGCCATCCACACAGCCAAATCATCGGTCTAGAAAATTACGACTACCACAAGGATATTACGGCTCAAAACATGGAAGGCTGGCTCTTACACGAGGATCAGCATGTACGTATTACCTTGTCTAATCATCCCATAATTGGGTTCTTTGAGTACAACATTCGCTTCAAACCTGATACGCCAGTTCGTCCTGTAGCCATTCGATTGCAACAAGTTTTGCGCTATGTGTTGCACACCCTTTCTAACCTTAGCCAGTCCTACAATTATTTCTTTTATAATCTCGAGGACGGCTATGACTACATCAAGGTGGTGGCTCGTTATGTAACGACTCCTCTCTACGTGGGCTACAAAATTCCACAAACCTGTGACGAAGAACGGGCTGCTAAAATCATGCGCGATATTGCACCTTATTTACAGGCTACTAAATAGGTATAGCTACTAAATAGTTCTCATATACATATATTTTGAACATGCATATTGTTAATTACATAAATTTTGACCATCTATGATAATTACATAAGATTTGAACATCTATGATTTTGACCATAGATAATTGAAAGGATTTTTATGAAAGTATTTGCCATCGGCGACCTCCATCTATCTGGCAATCCTCCTACAAAGCCGATGGATATTTTTGGTCCCCACTGGGATAATCACTGGGCCCGCATCAAAGAGCATTGGGCTAACAATGTAACAGATGATGATATTGTCTTTCTCGTAGGCGATATGAGCTGGGCACTACGCCTCGACGAAGCGGCTTGCGATTTACAAGAAATCGCATCCATGCCTGGCAAGAAATATATGATTCGTGGCAACCACGACTACTGGTGGTCATCATCAAACAAGATGCGTAACCTCATGGGTGATGCTATCACCTTTTTACAAGGTCATGGCACAGCAGAGCTCATTCAAACAGAAGAAGGCCCTCGCATCATCTCTTTTGGTGGAACTCGTGCCTATCTCTGTCCTGGTGACTCCCATTTCTCACCAGAAACAGACCAATCTATTTACGAAAGAGAATTGTTGCGCACCGAATCAGCATTACAAGAAATGGATAGGGCTGTGGAAACACTCCTAGAACAGCTCACTGCTGAAACAAACATGGAAACAACAGGTTCTGAAACATCAGAGCTATTAACAATAGATATACACACCATACCAGTAACAAAACTGCTATTGTTACACTATCCTCCATTCAACGAGTCCAACGCCCCTTCTGGCTTTACGGACCTTATGGAGCAATACAACGTAGATACTTGTATCTTTGGTCATTTACATGATCAAATCTCCTTTAAGCGCATTCCAAAGGAATTTGGAAATACCAAACTAGAGCTAGTATCTGCAGACTATTTAGACTTTACACTAAAACAAATCATGTAAGGAGAGACTATGAGTCGCATTCATAAAGAGCATTTACAAGCGGGCTATATCTTTGGCGATACTATCAACCAAGAATATATTTACTTGCCCTCTGGTGAAGTAGGCACAGACCATCCTTTGGCGGTCCTCGAAACACCGACTAAGCGTGAAGATATTACCTTGGACGAAGCTGTCCACATGATTGATACGCTAACGCTAAAACGCTGTAGCCATCCTACACTGGGGAAAAAATCATTTTAATGATACATTAACATTAAAACGCTATAGCCATCCTACACTAGGAAAAATCATTTCAATAAAACATAACTGCTTGAACATCAAAAAGCGGGTAGAGTAAATCTACCCGCTTTTTTTGTGCTACAAAGATTATCCTAAGAAACCACCATGACCCATGCGAATGCAGTCTTCTTTAGTGATTTCATCATCTGCTACGAGGCGTGGCAAGATTTCATCAAATGCCGTTGGTTTGCTAAACAATACGCCACCTGGAACGCCGAGAATCGGTGTGCCATCAGCACAGTACGCAATACAAACCATAGAACCTGGCAATACAGGTAATCCGTATGTCACTACCCGATCTGCATAGCGTTTAATGGCGCCCGGTGTTAAATCGTCAGGATCAACGCTCATGCCGCCGGTACAGAAAATAATGTCGGCGCCAGCTGCTTTTACCTTGTCGATAGCCGCCACAATATCGTCTGTATTATCCGTTACAATTTCATGAGCCACTTTTTTGACGCCAAATTCTGCGCATCGTTCTTCAATTATAGGGGTGAAAGCATCTTTAATACGACCTTCAAATACTTCGGAGCCAGTAGTAACGATGCCCATTGTTTTGCGCACGAATGGTTTTACATGAAGTAAAGGATCCCCATTAGCAATTTTCTTAGCATCCTCTACTTGTTGTTCCTCTAATAATAAAGGAATACAACGCATACCTGCTAATTTTTCGCCTGCTTTCACAGGTGTATTATTAAATCTCGTTACAATAGTAAGCTCACCAATGCTGTTGATAGCATGTAATCGTTCTACATCGACCTTGAATAAGCCATCTACGTCTGCAATGGCTTCGATTTTACCTTGTGCCATTGGGCCTTCGTGCATATTTTCGCCGCCGGCCATACGATACAAAGCGCGCGCTACGTCCTCTTCGTGTAAGAAGCCTTCATCTTCAGGTTCCATAACGAAAATATGCTCTTTGCCGAGGTCTAATAATTTAGGAATATCCTCTTCTGTAATAACATGACCACGGCGGAACGGCGTATCTTTCACCTCGCCGATAACGATGCGAACTAAATCGTGTAATAATGCATGCCCTACGGCATCTTGTGTTCTAATAGATTTCATAATATCTTCCTCTATAATTTCTATAATCTGGTATTCTATCTAAATCTCTTACTAAATAATCATATAAAAATCGATGTATTTACGCTGTAACTCAAGTCACCTTATTCGCTTGGATTAGATAGCCCAGAGCATACGCGCCAATAATACACCAAACCAGCAAAGAATTAACCCGCCTACAACTTGTACAATGCCATAGAATAAGGCTTGTACATAGGACTCAGCCATCATGAGTTGTAGCATTTCAAAGGCAAAGGTAGAAAAGGTGGTAAAAGCGCCAAGACCGCCTACAACAAGGAAGAATCTAGCCCATTGTGGTAAATCTGGCTTTTGCATGTAGAGGCCTAACACGAGGCCGATGATGAGGCAACCGATAAGGTTAACTACGACCGTACCATAAGGGAAGGAGCTCACCTTTGTCATCACCCATTCACCAAGAGCCATGCGGCATAATGCACCTACAGCTCCACCGAGAGCAACGGCTATATATTTTTCCATAAGGCCTCCTCTATTTACAACAACATATTAACTGCTTTGGTCACAGTACCAAAGTATATAGTTAGTAAGACTTTCACAATTCGTGTAATTATCTGTAATAACCGATAATTATCTAGTTTTCTATATTAGTCAATCGCCAACAGTCTCAGTATACTATATTTAGAGAGTCGGGAAAAGGAAGGAGTCCCTATGAACCCCTCGACAGCACCATTGACCGAACTGCGAATCAATACGTACGAAGATCCCATTTTACAACATCAATACGTATGTTTAGGTCATAAAATCGCCAATATCCGCGTATCTCTAAATATGTCCCAACATCAGTTAGCCCGCCACGTCGGCATCAGCCGCAGCTATTTAAGCAAACTAGAGTGTGGCACAGGCATTTCTGGCATGTCCTTAGAGATTTTGTTTAAAATCGCTCAAGCCTTTCAAATCGACGTAGGTCAACTAGTGCGGCTGCGCATCGTCGACTATAAAAACTGCAATGCCCACCTAACATCACATTATAAGCGACTAGAGTTTCTAAACCATACCAAAAACCAAACCGTTAATAACTTACGCAAAAAAACTCATGTTAATTAGCTATCTTAAATTAACTAAATTAGCTAGATAAACTAGATTAACTAAATTAGCTAGATTACCTAGATTAGCTAGATTAACTAGATAAACAAGTTTATCAGCACAAAAAGCTCCGCCATGGGCGGAGCCTTTTGTGTCATTATGCCTATGGGCACGTTAGACATTATACTTCATTAAGTTTTTTGTGTTGCACTTCAGCATTTGCTTTTTTGAAGATAAATGCATTGTTGATGTGCTGACGCATAGCTGTTTCTGCAGCTACTTCGTCATGACGTTCGATAGCGTCTACGATTTGATCATGTTCATCATCGCAATCATGTGTACGAACTGCATTGAAGGAGCTGATGTACATGTCTCGATTAACGCGTTCACGGAAGCTTGCTAAGTAGTCTACGATACGTTCATTACCAGAGTAATGAGCGATCATTGTGTGGAAACGACTGTTAACCTCAACGCGTGCTGTAGCATCTTCGATTTTATGCATTTCTTTACAAATATCTCGTAATTCTTTAATTTGTTCTTCTGTAGCATGACGTGCACACAGTCTTGCACCAAGACCTTCCATTACTTCGCGCACTTGATATAATGCAATAATTTCCTCTGGAGTGTCTGCTTTTACAGTAACACCTTTCCAAGGAACGATAACTACGAGGTTATCTTTAGCCAATTTACGGAATGCTTCACGTACAGGTGTAGCACTCACTTGTAACTGTTCTGCAATCTTTACTTCGTTTAGCTTTTCTTGAGGCATCAATTCGCCTGTTAAAATCGCTGTTTTTAATGTTAAATATACTTGTTCGCTAAGTGGCAATCGTTCAATAGAGTCCACCGCGGACAAATTATATCTATCTTTAGAATCTTGTCTTCCCATTTAAATCCCCTAAACCTTAATACTCATCCTATCTTTCACACTTTCAAAGAACGGTTAAAATGAGTATAATATATTATACAAAACATTTTTATAAAATATGTTGCACACAATATCTAATACAGTGTATACAATATAATTATAAAACTCATATCTAAAACTGTCAATCTAGCAATCTAACAATAGATACTAGCTATATCTCATTTTTGAAAGTAAGGAAGTACACTATGAGCCGTTGTTTAGTTATCATCAATCCTGTATCAGGGGGCGGGGCGGCGCGCCGGTATGCCCTCGACTTACAATGGAAATTGAGTACCTTATTCGAAACGATTGAGGTCAAATTCACCACCGGAGAAGGCGATGCAACACGTTTTGCTAAAGACGCTTGCGAACGCGGGTTCGATGCAGTATTTTGCATGGGTGGTGATGGTACTGTTAACGAAACTGTTAATGGCATTGCTCAAGGGGGATTCAAATCTACCTTTGGCTTTATCCCTGTTGGAACTGTTAACGATATGTCTCGCGCACTTGGGATTCACCAAAATCCAGCTCAAGCGATCAAACGCATCGACATCAATGAAACAAGAACAATTGATATTGGACGCTGCAACGACAAATATTTCTGCAACAACATCGCAGCAGGCGTTATCCCTAAGGTAGTAGAAGAGGTTACGCCAAAGGAAAAAAGCATACTCGGCCCTCTCGCCTACTTCTTGCGCGCAGGTCAAGCGTTATTTACAACTAAAGACTATACATACCGCATCAAAACAGAGAACGACGACTTTATCTGTAAATCCCCTCTCGTTTTAGCATTGCTTACCAATGTAGTATCTAGTTTTGAACGATTTATGCCTGAAGCCTCTGTCGATGATGGCTACATGCGTATCATCATCTTCAAAGAATACTTTATTCTCGATATTCTCAGCGTAATACCGCTCATCATTAGTGGTGCCATCTATAACTCTCGTTATACAACTACATTAACTGTGAATAAAGCATCCATCGAGCTCTTATCTAATATTGATGATTTAGCAACCAATATGGATGGCGATCCAGGCCCATCTATGCCAGTAGATATCGAAGTATTGCCACGGGTATTAAAAGTATTTGCCCCATCAAAACACAAAAAGAAAAAGGCTTTGAATTTGCCTAAACTACCGCACATTTAAGTACTTGTAGAGAAATCTATAAGACGAAACTATATAGCAACCTATAACACGGAACTATATAGTAATCTATAACACGAAACTATATAGTAATCTATAACACAAAAGCTCTCTATCCAAGGATAAAGAGCTTTTTATATTTGCTGGACTATGGGCTACATCTGTATAGATTTATACACTACGCATAAGTACAGTCTTATTCCAATCATAGGATTTTTATAGGCTAATCTATAATGATTGCATCATGCAAGCGGAAGCTATAGATATAACATGCTTTTACAGGCATCCCCGTCAACCGCTGCAAGGCCTCTTTGTAGAGGTCCATTTGTATTTTATAGCGCTTGATGAGGTCTTCCCCAGATTTGACGCGATCCGTCTTGTAATCTACGAGAATCCATTCACCGTTCTCTTCAAAGGCAGTATCGATAATACCTTGAAGGAATAGATCTTCCCCATCCTCTAAGGTATCATATACGCGTTTTCCTTCAAAAAGCATACTGAATGGCAATTCACGTTCTATGCGCTTCGCATTGATAAGACGCTTCCCAAGGTCAGAATTAAAGAATTTATATAAACTTGTATCACTCAATAGATTTCGTTCTTCCTCTGTGAAAGTCCCTTTCATTACAAGTGTATCAAGCTCTTTTGTTAAAGAAGCCTGAGTGTACTTTGCAAGAGGAAGCCATTGCATGGCCTCATGCATCAAGGTACCCCACTGAGCCCCCGTCAACACATCCTCTTCGGACTGCAGTGCTTGCGGCTTACGACTGAATACGGAATTCGCCAATTCGTCGGATGAAACAGTTACATCTGAAGCCTCTGTAATTGGTAAACCAGCAGCATTGGTATTCTTCGCCTCAACATTTGCAGATGATTTTGGATCTAGCTTAATAGCTTGACCTAAGATTGCATCTGAAACGGCTCGTTTAGCGCCTGTATCTACCGTTACAATCGGTTCGTTTAGGGTATCAATAGTGCCTGCTTCAATTTCCCGTTCTTGGAATCGTCGTTTCAATTCACTGACGGAAATCTTAGCCGTGCGCCGCGTAGCGTCGCTGTACGGATAGCTATAGTTAAAGCGATCTATTATTTCCTGCGGTAATTCCACAGAGTTAACAGCTTGTAATTCTCGTACCTTATTGATAGTAGTTTCATCAATATCTGCCTTGTAATCGAGATCACCGTAAAAAGAACCATCGTGGATTTCCACCTTGATGCGGCATTTTTTATCTGGTAAATCAAAATAGGTCGATCCTTCGTACTCAATGGCTACGCGCAATGGGTTACCGCCGTCTAAATGACGGGTAAAGCCCATAATTAACCATTCTAGATACGTATTAGCTTGGGTGATAATATCCGTCGGCAACTGTTGTCCTTCTACAGCGGCAACATTGTTAATGAGCTCACCTAGGCTAGATAGTTTACCTGCAGAATTCTTGAACCCCTTCACAAAACCTGTTAGGAACAATTTATCTCGAGCCCGTGTTAACGCTACATAGAGAATACGCTGTTCCTCTGCTTTGAGGGCTGCTTCTTTGACGTCTTTCACGTAGAACCACGGCATAGTTGGGAAAGACACCCGAATATCTGGGAAGTACCCTTTAAGACCAAGTCCTGCGTTTTTATCGATAAGGAGCTCCGAACGAAGATCCATCATATTGAACCGTTTTTGAACGCCAGATAAGAACACCACAGGGAACTCAAGGCCCTTACTTTTATGGATGGTCATGAGGCGCACTACATTGTCCGCTTCACTTACCACATTAGCTAGCGGCATATCTTGGTTACTATCGCGCAAACTTTCCACAAAGCGCAAGAATCTAAAGAGACCACGGAAACCAGAGGCCTCATAGCCCTTAGCTCGGTCGTATAAGGCGAGCACATTCGCACGGCGCACAAGACCATTCGGCATAGCACCTACATAATTTACATAGTCTTGAGATTCGTAAATATCCCATAGCAAATCGGTCACACCGTGACGGCGCGACAAGGTGCGCCACCGCTCCATATGTCCAATAAACGCTAATAAGCGCTTATCTTGAGCCTCTTTAGCATAGTCTGGCATGAGAGACCACAGAGAACCCTCTCCAGATAGGCGCAGTGCACCTAGTTCGTTTGCATCAAGCCCCACGAGACCAGAGTGCAACACCGCCGCCATTGGCAAGTCTTGTTCAGGATTGTCGATGATGGATAACAACGCTAATAAAAGTTGAATTTCCTGTGCTTCAAAGTAGCCATCTCGTTCATTTACCACCGCAGGGATACCCGCTTGGCGCATGGCCTCTACGGCACGAGTGCCCCAACCAGCCAAGGATCTGCGCAAAATAGCAAAGTCACGCCACTCGATTTGACGGAACGTACCATCTGGATTTTGCACCTTTTTCTTAGCCGCATGGATTTCCTTAATCTTTTGGATGATGAAATCTAGCTCACGCTCGTTATTTTCAGGGTCATCCCCTTCATCTTCGTCGCTTTCACTAGCACTGAGGGTATCCTTACTAACATCTAAGAGCTGCAATTCCACGTCGCCTCCAACCCAATCCTCCGGCGCATCCTCAACGATACGACCAGGAATAAGGGATTCTGCCTCAGTATAATTGAGCTCCGCCGCCTCTTCCGTCATGATTTGATAGAACAAGAAATTCGTAGCAGCCAAGATATTTTCGTGAGATCGGAAGTTCTTCGCTAGGTCGATACGGCGCTCTACCGCATCAGTGTCACCGTAGGTATTGTATTTCTCCATAAACAGAGAACTATCGGCCATACGGAAGCTATAAATCGCCTGCTTCACGTCCCCTACGTAGAACCGGTTATCCACGCGAGAAATCAAGTTGATAATCGTCTCTTGCACGCCGTTCGTATCTTGGTATTCGTCGACCATGATTTCCTTGAACGTATCTTGTAGCTCCTTCGCTACATCGGACGGCTGAGGATCATCCTCTGTACCAGGTTCAACAAGAAGGGCTAAACATAAATGCTCTAAATCACTAAAGTCCATGATGCCTTGTTCTTGTTTTATATCCCGGTACGCCTTATGGAATGCAATCGTGAGCTCTACTAAACCTTCGATGATTGGATATTGAGCCTTGAACTGGTCTTGCAAGGTAGCTTCTGGCACGGTGAATACAGCAGCTCGCATCGCTTTAAGGTCATCTTTATTTTGGGAACCTAAAGATTTAAACTCTGCTACCAATATAGGATCAAAGGCTTGTGCCTCTTTTGACCCCATGCGGAACTGATCCTTAATAAAGGTATCCGTATGCTTACAAGCTTCCCCCATATCATCCCAAGTTTGGGCTGATGAAAGCATGCCTAGTGCGGCTAGTTGGTTATCGTATATATTTTGCCACTTATGAGGTCCCACTGGATCGAGCAAGATTTGTTCCATCCGCTCTAAGCGCTCGCGAATGCGGTCAATAACAGCTATATGGTTGTCCCACATATATTGGCCCCATAGAGTATCACTTGGGTTTATAGTCATAGCCTCTTTATAAGGCTCTAAGGCTTTTCGTAACCACCCATCAGGATTAGCAAGGGACATGGCGTAGTTATATAAAGACATAATCTTCGCTGTTAAGCCTGCATCCGATTTATCATCGCTAAAGAAGTCCGCCAATTCATAGATATTATAAATGCCCTCTTCATAGGATTTAGTTAATAAATCGGCTAGCACTTCTTGTTGTAACAATGCCATTTCTGCTTCGTTACCGATGCGAGCGGTAGGATTAATATCGAGCTTGTAAAAGTAAGACCGAATCACCCATTGGCAGAAGGAGTGCAACGTAGAAATGTGAGCAGACGGCAAGAGATTGAGCTGTCGTTCAAGGCGCTCTTGCATAGCCGCATCATCGGTAGACTCCATGGCTTTTGCCAAGGCTAAACCGATGCGGGCACTCATCTCTTGAGCTGCCGCCTTTGTAAAGGTTACAACCATGAGCTCTTGTACGGATAAGGGATTATCCATATCTTTAAGACGCGTAATGATACGCTCTACAAGAACTGCCGTCTTACCCGAGCCAGCCGCTGCAGCGACTAGCAAGGTTTGATTATCTAAGGACGAATCCTTAGGCGCTATGATGGCAGACTCCTGCTCTGGCGTCCATTTAACACCCATGGTTTTCACCCCCTTCGTTGAGAACCTCTTTCATCCGTTCTAATGCATCATCTTCGGATAGTCTAGATAAGTAATTGTATCGATTACGACTAGAGTCAAAGCGGCATACGGTATTGTAATCACAGTATGTACAAGGTCTATTCTTATGTAACTGGTACGGCTGAATTGGGAATTGACCATCCCCGATGTTACGACCGATGTCAGCCATTACGTGATTAGTATAACGGCACATTACATCAAATTCACCGGTGTTCTTAACCTTATGCAAGTCTCTGCTAGAAATCGTTTGATCCTTTTTCGTCGCAATTGGTACATATGGACCTCGTTTAGATCCGTAGGATAAGAACTTATTATCTATATGCGTTAACAACTCAACATCATCTGAGAAGTAGCCGCTATTTTGCCACGCATCACTTTCTTTAGCCAAGGCTACTGCATCTTCATAGGATAGAGGCGCGCCAGCAGGGATTTTAGGGTTCTTCACATAGGAATACACCACCGCCGCAGGAGCCATAGATTGTCCTTGCTTGTTACCATAAGCGGATTCTAAGGCCAATAAATATGTCATAAGTTGCAATTTAAGTCCATAGTACACATCTTGTGCCGTTACATGGGTGCCACCAGACTTGTAATCGATAACCATGCCGTAGGTTTGACCGTCTCGAGTATATTCATCGATGCGGTCAATTTGACCAATAAGGCGCAAATACCGCTCTTCCCCGAGAGGCACCCGAATCGGATCCCAGCCGCCTTGACGGCCAAAATCTTGCTCTAAGTATTTCGTATCAAAATCACTACGCTTGGACCACTCTACAAGGCGGTCTACCGTCACATGTAATGTTCGTTGTACACGCTGCTCAATTGCCTTTTGGTAAGCATCGCTTGTTTCCTCGCCACTGTGATTTTCTTGTAAAATCTCATCGGCTACAGAGCGACATAAATTTTGTTGCTCCTCTTCGTTGAGATCACGCCATTGTTTATTATTTTCTAATAGATAATTGCCTAACCGTTCTAGGTTAGCATGGAGGAATGTACCAATTTCAGGAGCACCAAAGGAGCGTATACGACGCGGTTCCAGTTTCAAACCATATTGAGCATAGAACTTGAACGGACATTGCTGATATCTCTCTAGACGCGTCACAGAACCAGACATATAGCCTTTAGATAGGAACAATCCATTCACTAAATCCTTCGTAATGACAGGCACATCATTATTATCTCGAATACCACGAGACACCTCACCTAAACGAGGACGGTAGGTGTCGCTTTCACGAGCCCAGTTATAGAGGCCCCACCACAATGGATTGACCTCATGACCACTAAAGAGTGCACCCCAGCGCTCAGATAATAGGGACAAACTCTGTAAAGGTCTCCATACATAATCCAACTCAGTATCAGGTGCAATGGAGAGTGGAATATCTACTGCCTTATCTACATAACCAAGGGATTCTAGTCGTTTCACCACGAGGGATGGCTCAAGGCCTGTTCCATCTTCGCCAGAACTTGCATAGGACAGCGTCAAGGAATCGGATGCTCGCGTCATAGCTAGGTATAATAGGAAATTCTCGTTGAAAGCCTTCGGTAAGGCCCCTTCAGCCAAGGTAATGCCTGCATCGGCCAATTCTTGGCGTTCCTTATCCTTGATAAGGCCTTCATCGCCCATGCTTTGTGGGAATACGCCTTGATTGAGGCCCATGACGAATACCTTAGGCCACCATTGGCTATAACCACGTTCGATGGTGGTGATTACCACATGATCTAAGGACGGAGGAATCATAGAATAATTTACATCGCTCAATCCTTCTTCGAGGAGTAACATCATCTCATCTAGGGTCAACACTTCATCCTTCATGACCATAGAGATTTCATCTATGAAAGAAATAACCGCATTGTACATCTGTTCATGGCTGGCTTTAGACTCTTGATCCCCCACCGTTTCAGCGTCTTGTGCCCATTCATAGAGATGCTCAGGCACTTGTAAGGTTTCTAAGAGGCCATACAGCTGTGCACCCCACTCAGCGCCCGTATGACCTTCGCTATGAGCGGCAAAGTCAAACCATGGGGATAGAATGTCCATAATGATTTGCCTTGCTTGGTTGACACGAGCTCTACGCGGTGCATCTGTGTGACCTTCCTCATCTTGTCCTTCATGAAAGCCTCGTAAATACGGCCAGCTTTCACGTTCCCATTTATAATGGTCAATACCAAACTCGAGTACATAGTTTTCTAATTCATCTACGGCCTCACGGGTAAGAGGCATCAAGTCTGTTTTAAGCAATAAGAACATACTGTCTCGGCTGTAACTATGGCGCACGATATCAAAGAGAGCCGTCAACAATTCGCCTAATGGATGATTTTTCATAGGCCGTTGGCGGTCGATAAAATGCGGAATACCATACCGACTGAAGACCTTCTCTAAGGTATCGCCGTACGTTTCCGACTCACGAAGCATGATGCATACATCGCGGTAACGTGCCTCTGGAGAGGACTCTACGTAGGCTAAAATACGGCGAGCCACCGCATCAGCTTCCCGTTCTCGGTTGTAACCACGAATGAGTGGAACAGTAGTATCCGTAGAATTTTGCTTACTAGGGCTAGTAAAGTAATTAGCCTCTAATTCTTGTACAATGTGAGGGCCCCGTTTCCAGTCAAAACCAACCCAATTAATACTAGAACCATAACGAGCCAGTAAGGTATCGTATATTTCTAAAGGACGACTAAAGAGATGTTCCCCTCGACGTGCTAGGTTTAATGCCTTCGGAGCCATTGGCAAGTCGATGGTAATAACCGCTTCCTTCGCCAAATCAAACAAGGTATAAATCAACTCGTAGTGTGTAGGTGTAAACCAATGGAAGCCATCGATAAAGACATGGCTATTTTCCATCAGAGGAGATTGAGGCAAAGCCTCAACGATTTCCATGATAGGATCGATGTCGCGCTCCCCATGACGAGTGATTTCCTCTTCATAGGCAGCCATACAGATGGCAAGTTCGCGCAATTTCTTTTGTAATACTTTATTTTTTACGGAATCAGCTCCACGTTCAAGGTCATTAGGACCGACACGGAATGTGCGAAACTCAGAGAAGAGCTGTTGCAACACAGAAGAAAACTCAGGACGTTTAGTAGCCTGTTCTAATAGGCCCAGCTCCTTTTGTTTTCGCTTCATAACAAGGCGCAACAACATAGACCGGCCAAAGCTAGATAAGCTTGATTGACCGGCCCCTTTGGAGCCTATGGATTGATATACTTGGTATCCCAAACGACCAAAGCCTACGACACGAACCGTAGTAAAACCTTTTTCAGGCATAAATTCAGCAAGTTCCCTCTCTACCCGATAGGTCGCTGGCTCAGGAACGAGTAAGATTATGGGTTCCCCTGGACAATCGGTCATCACTTGACGTATCCGTTCATATACGGCACGTGTCTTGCCTGATCCTGCTCGTCCATAATAGACGCTAATATTCATGAGACCTCCCTAGTGAAACTTTCACCATCTCAGTTTATATAATTTATATAATCCGCAAATTTCATCTTATTTATATATTTCTTGTTCTTAGGTATAGCCTAAAACTATTTTTTTCGATATAATATATTACTGTACTAAGTATTATTATATAGTAAATATGACATTCTGTGCTTAATTCTGGGGTAATTTTAAGCTAATTGTACAATATTTGACGCATCTGATTATATTTGTTTATAATTAAGAAAAAAATTTATATTTTATTTACAATTAACAGAATTTCATATATAATACATGTTAGTATTTGTGTTATTTGTAAAAATCATGTATTTAGGAGTGAATTATTATGAACAAAAAACATTTAGCAGCTGCTTTCGCAGTATTCGCAGCTACAACTATGTCCTTCTCCGCTTTTGCTGCATCCATCGATGCTAATGCACGCGCTTACGAACGCGCTGCAGCAGAGCAATATACTTACGCAGCACCTCAAGCGGCTACACCAGCTTACCAATCTGGCTATGTAACAAGTGCACCACGCCCTGGTTACACACCATTGCCAGCGGTTCCTTACACAGCAGGTGACATGGCTCAACAAATGCCTGTATCTAAAGAATTGGGCGATCCAATCTTCGTAGCACCTCAAACAACTGCTGTAGGTCTTCAAATCATGGATCCTATCGCACCTAGCTACCAACCTGTATACCAAGAAACTGTAAACTCCGTAACAGCTAATGGCAACGGTAGTGCATACGTTTCTCGTTACAAAACTAACCAATTGAACGCTTTCGACTTATTGTTGAACGGCAAAACTTATACATATGACTTGCCTGCATACACTAATGGCTACCAAGTGAAAACTGCTAGCACTTACAACCGTGCTGGTGCTGGTGTTGCGAATGTATTCTCTACAAACGTAATCACTGAAGCAGTTGTAAACAACAACTCTTTGCGTATCACTGTTAACATGACTCAACCAACAGCTGTAGCAGCTGCTAAATTGCGTTCCATGCAACAAACTGGTCAAGTAGCAGGTGGTGAAGTAGCTGCATTGTTCGCTTACAATGAAAGCTATGACGGTGTAAAACAAGCTGCTCATTACGATATCTTCAACAACGGCGGCCGTTACATCATCGTTAAATCCGGCGCTGTAACTGTACCAAACGGTGCACAACACCCTTACGCAACTGCATTGTTCGCAGTAACTGAAGACACTGTAGCTGCTGTAACAGTATCTGGCAACACTGCTGATGCTTACGACTTAGTAAAAGGCACTGCATACGCAATCGCTCAATCTGCTAAGGTTGGCAACGCACGTCGCTAATTTTAATTACTAATTCGTTACGAATTTAATTATACTTGTGAAAGCTCTGAGCTTTCATGAAAAAAGACTATAAATCACCAAATCCCCTAATGAGGTAGCTCATTAGGGGATTTTTTATAAGCTTGTGAATACTTCTAATTCTTATAAGCTTGAGAAAGCTTATAATTTTTACAATCTTATGAAGGCTTATAATTTTTACAATCTCGTGAAAACTTCTAATGCTTTATAAGCCATCAAGCGATAGCCTAGCTCGTTAGGATGTACTTCTCTAGCAAAGACGATTTGTCCAATTTGATCCGCTTCAAACAAGGTCGTATAGAAGTCGATGACCTTAATATCATGAGCCGCTGCGTATGCTTTTAGCTGCTCATTAACCTCTCGTACGACGAGGTCTAAACCATCCATATCACTGTCGATTTGAGTTTCTAAACCAATAATAACCTGCCCCTTTGTACTGGCTAATTCAATAGCTTTCACCAGAGTCTTGAACACATAGGTACTATCTCGACCTTGTAAGATATCGTTGGTACCACACATCAAGAAAATATGTCTCGTTGGATCGTCTACAGCGGTAAGTGCCCAGTTTTCAATATTATAAATCATGGCTTGTACAGAGCAGCCATCCACCCCATAATTCGTAAATTTTACGCCCTCAATGGATGCATCGCAGATTTCAACCCACCCACGTCCATAAGGCACATCGTAGCCACGCGTAATGCTGTCGCCAAAACAGATGATATCCATATTCATCCCTCCTGTAACTATGCATTAATCATATAATAAAAGAACATTATACACAATATACATATTATAGAATTTTATATGCACTCTTCATGGAATTACACCTACGACTATGGTATACTATTTCCACATAAGAGAGGTCAATGATGAGAAAACTATATCCCTTTTTAGCGATTGCTCTGGCTAGTCTTCAAACAGCTAGTGCCATTTCACAATACGAATTAGAAAATAAACCTACCCAATTTCAAGTTGCTTATAATAGCCCTGTTGAGACTGTGTATATCGACTTGAGCACCATCAATCTTGTTCAAGCGGGCCCTACGTATAATACATTACACGCCCGTACCATTAGTCTATATAAGCAACAAAACATTATTGCAGACTATATGACTAATTATACATACCATCGTGGTAAAACATCTAACGATATTTACCTAATGGACTGGCATGTGGCTCCTGCTAAATTCTACCAAGTAAATGGTGCCCCTATTGGAATGGCAGACAATCACCGCTCCGTTCTATCTACGGGTGCTCGCGTAGCTCCGAAAGGATCGGGCGTCGCTGAAATAGGGCAGTTTATCTTGCACAATGCGTTAGAAATGGAGCGAATCACATATACCTTCACAAATCCTTATGTACCACCACGCCCATATAAACCGATGAACACCCCCGCTCCTACTGCAGAGAAACCATTATTTGGTGTTCAACCGCCTGAAGGTGTATATAAACCACTGAACCAACTAGAATCGCCATATGCGTATCAGCAACCGCGCTTAACGCCATCTAAACTAGGTGTATATGGGCCAGTTCCTCCACCACCTCCAACAGGACCACGCCCTGACTGGGCTCTTGATATACAAAATCAAGATTTACCAGATCCGAACACACCTATGAGTCAATGGGGCCCACAACCAGATTATAATGCGCCACCTAGACCGTAAGAACGTATCCCTATTCTAACTATATCCCCTAGGATATGAGTTTATACTACAATTACATTAGCTAGCTTTTCCATTAACATGAAGCTTACTTAATAGAATACAAGACTACAAAAAAGGACCCACACGGGTCCTTTCTTGTTATAGTATTTATAGTTTTAAGTATTTATAGTTTATAGTTTTATGTGCATATCATCCTAACTAGATGCTTTCACATTATTTAAGACGAATAAAGAACAATGCACATGCACCGATTACAGGCGCAATAGCGATGGACATCAAGGACATTTGGTAGCTGCCCGTCATAACGAGGACATTACCCAAGAGAAGTGGCGCCAAGAGAGCACCGATTTGGTTGAACAGGTTTACGAAGCCTGCTGTGGTACCGCGCAAATGAGGTGCTGCAGATTGAACTACGAGAGCATTCGTCAAGGCACTGTGCATGAAAGCACCAATACCGAGGATTGGACCTGTTATGAAGAGCATATTCGGATTGGATGTGCTAGCGAATACGATCAAAGCTGGAGCAAATAGAAACATAACAAGGGCCGCTAAATGGTTTTTCTTGATTGGTAAAATATCGGACAAGATACCGATAGTTGGTTTTGCAATCAGTGCGGCCGTACCGAACACACTCATAACTTGACCTGCGTAGATAGCAGTTACGCCTAATTGTTTAACCATGTACAAGTTGGCCCATTGCGTTACGCCCCAAGTTGTACCTGTGGCAAAGAAACCAGCAATTGCTAAACAACGAATATTGCGGTTTGAAAGGATGTGTTTTAAGTTCTCTTTCAAGGACGTTTGGCCTACGCCGAGCTTAGCCGCCGCTTCGGAAGCCTCTGCTTCCCGTTGTGCCATGATTTCAGCACTTGGCTTACGTACTGTGAAGTAACATAATACGAGTACTGCCAACGGCAAGATAGCTGTAGCAAGGAATGCTGTTTGCCAACCATAATGTGTGGCTACATAGGGTGCATACAGGTTTACAGTAGTAATACCGAAGGATGTACAGCTCATGAAAATACCTACAGCCGCACCACGTTGGTTAGGGCCAAAGTGATCGCCGATAGCGCTCAAGCAAGACGCTTGTACAGGACCAGACATAACACCTAACAAAAAGCGTAAGCCCCAAGCCATATTGTAGTCTGTAATGGTACTCATAAGAGCCGTTACAGCAGCCATACCGATTAAGCTAAACAAGATAGTTCGTCTATACCCGATTTTGTCGGCCAAGATACCACCTGGCAATACTGTTAAGGCATAACCAAAGTAAAAGGCCGAAATATGCTGTGCCCCCATCTTTGCAGTAAAGTGCAAAGCCTCGTTGAGGATAGGCATAACAGAAGACCAAGATAAGCGCATTACGAAACTCAACAAGAACGTGAGCCATACGCTAAGGAGAATTAAAATCTGAGTTCGTGAGAAACTAAGTCGATTCATACGAGCTCCTTTCTACAGAATAAAAACACATAAAGTAATCATACTATAAATAAAGGGTATTTTACAAACTCTAAAGATTAGCAAAATCCCCATCACGGCTTTTCAATTACTAATTTGCTATAATTACACATAATATATATACCGACCTTTTAATCTACATTATTGACAAATAAATTTATGTCACATATCTTAAAATAAAAGTAGGATTATTGGTCTGATTACCTGTACCTTTATGTACAGCAACAGCAATAATCCTACTTTTTATTTACTAAATTTTTCCTTAAATTGCAATATGAAATTGGTTATTCAAAATTTTTTACATTTCCTCTAGTTTTTCTTTCATCAAGTTTTCTAGCCAGTCTTCAAATTTTTCAAATTCAGTATCCTCGTCCCACTCTTCAGGAGGAATATCAGGAAAAAAAACACCAAAATTTTCATTTTCTTTTGTAAGAAGGAAACCAGCTTGTTCGCCAGTTCTTGGAATGGAAATAGTAATTAAGATATTAGGGAATAAATTACAATCAGTTCCTTCAAAAACTTGTTGTGACCAATTATAAAGCTCATTAGGAGCTAAAAAATCGAATCCAGGTAGTAACTCATCTTGAAACAAAGTACAAGATCCTACTGTTAGAAGAAATTCTCTATATATTTTAGGGAATTTGATTTTATATTTTTTTTCAAAATCATGTATCTCATCTAAAGAAACATCATATCTTTTTTTGAAAATAAAATTTGATTTTCCATAATTAATTAAGTTTCCATTACTAGATTTGATTAAATCTTGTATATCTACAAGAATTTTTTTGAAATTATCCATAAATTAATATCCTTCATTCAATTTTTATATCTATTATCTAGGAACAATCTGGTTGATTATTTCTGTTGAGGTGCTATATGGCAAATGTGTCCGTAGGGCAGACCCAGTACCGTGTATAGTTCCAGTATGAGGGTGTATCACAGGAGTTAGACTCCACCATGTATTTGAACCACCATTTTTAAGTGGAATTATATGGAATAATTCTTCTAGGCTTCTTATTCCGTTTTTTCTTCAAACCTAATGGATCAAACCAAGCATTTGTATTAGAAGCAAAGCTATACAAATTGCTCCCTCCTAATAGTAAGATAGGATCCTGATTCACAAACCGACCCGCATCAGGCTTATAAGATCTGAAGAAGTTGTAATGCAGCCCTGTTTCTTCTTCGAGGCTGCCTGAAAAGTGGAAACCGCGTTCGTGCGTACCGCACATGCCCTACGTCAGGACTGGAGATTTCGTACGGGCTACGGCTACTTTTCTAGAAACCTTGGCTTATGTATTCGATTGACAAAATAATAAGTAGATTTAGGAATTATTTATTAACTTTTCGAGATATTCAATACTTCTGATTAAATAATGTTCACCTATTTGCTGTATCAAATTTGATGAGCCCCCAAATAATATTTTTTCTAAATACTTTTTAAGAATTATAAGCTCATTTTTTTTTAAGAGATTTAAAGCATGAGTGATGTTTTCTGCGGTAGGTATATTTATAATAAATTCTTCTATATTTACTGGAATATCATCATTTCTAATGCCATTGCTGATGGCATCAAAAATTATAGGCATTAAATAATTTATTCCTTCTGGTGTAAAAAAGATGAATGGTACTAAATTATGTTCATCAATAATAATTTTCTCTATTGGGGTATATTCGTAATACTTAAATTCCTCTTTAAATTCCTCTATTTTATAGTTGTTTTCTCGATAAAGCTTTTTGAACAATCCTTCTTTAGGATAATCTCTATAGGAAATTTTCAGGAAGGGCATATTTATCTCCATTATGTTAGATAACTTTTACATTTATAGTGATTTTTCCATGCGGTGTATTCGCCGAACCACAAGAGGTTGCCGACTTTATCGGTCACTTCACGAGGGATACCGATTTGTGTACTCTCTGTTGTGATCGAGGGTTTCATACGGGCTACAACTTACTCATTCATCTGCATAAACATCACCATAGCTTTGAAAAGAGGAATCTAACCAAAACCATTCTTTTTCATTGGAAACCAATTTCTCCAGTAGTTCTGTAAATGACTTAGCAATAATGGGAGACTCATCAGGTGTAGCATGAGTTTCTATAAAACTATCATAACAAAAACCAAATCGTTTTTTATTTAAGTCTATACTGATATATTGACTAAGCTCTTGTGAGGATGCAAGCATGAACCAATCATTACTGATATCATCTGCCAACTCCTCCCAAATAACATCATCAGCTGGATATAGAATTTGGTTTGTTGGTTGCAATTCTGAAAGTGAACTGATTCTTATCTCACAAGAAGTATCAATATTGAGAATAGCATATTCATAATTTTCATAAAAGAATTTTAAATCTTGTGGCAAAGAAAAAGTAAATTCTGGTTTTGATACTGCTTTCAAAAATTGATGGCTACTTTTTTGTTCTAATTTTTCAATTAATTCTTTGATTTTCATAAAATACTCCTTAGGACTGAGAGTTTTTGTTCAGGCTACGACTTGCTAATTACTTTAATTTAGATATGTATAGAATGCCATTTCCCATCATAACTATCAAATTCTTTTACATTATCTAACTTCCAGAGACCTGCCTGTTTTTTGAATTTATAAAGTCTTTGTGCTTCCATTCCAGCGTAAAGCACATCACTTTTTATAGTTATAGAGCTACCTTTTTCTTCTATTTCAATGATTTTTTCGTTATTCGGATTGAATGTTGGAGGGTAGTTAACAGTCATACATTCTAACTTTCCCATTTTTCTTGGCTTATCTGTTAGGTATTTATCGTATATTTCCTTTAGTGTTTGTTTCAATATCTCATCAGGAATATCTGTGCCTGCATCAATATGCTTATTAGCATTGTCTTCCCATTTATACATTTCCATCAGAAAACTATTTAATACTGTTTCAATACTTTCATTCATAATTTAATCCTTTTTAGTTTTGTTTAAGTCGTTTGTACGAAGAATAATCCATCAGATAGATCTCGATTTATAAAAATATATCCGATGTTCTCAGTTAGATAAAAAATTTCATTTACTTTTTCAGGTAGATCCATTCCTAAGATTTGACCTATGAAAATATATTTTTCTAGAAAATCATCACTCTCTTGCTGTAAATATTCAGGTTGTCCTCCTAAAAAACTCATTTCATCTAAATTCTCAATAGGATTAATTGGATAAAATTTATCTAGGTTAAATTTGAACTGATTTTTATCTCCAATGATAACTTTCGTGTATCCTTGAATGGCATCGTCAATTTCAGTAATGTAGTCAAGAAAATAATCTTCTTTATCATAATAAGAAAAAACATAAATTACTTTATCTTTATATTCCTTATCCTGAAAATCTGTTTTAAATTGAGGTGCAATAGTTAATAGATTTTCAATTGGTATAAAAGCAACCAATGCTAACTCATGACCATCGGGCGCTATCACTTTATTTGAATAGTTTAAATCTAGCCCAACTAATATATTATTTATATTGGGTTTGCTATCTAAAAAGTTAAAATTAACGTATCCATTTTTTTCCATTTAAATTCTCCTAAAAATTTAAGGGCATTTCTTACCTACTTTTTTCAATTTTCTGAGAAAATTCTTGGCTTCTTTTCTTAATCATCCTCCAGAAGTTTTGGGTTTGTAACGATAATCCGCTAAATCTTATTAATTAATTGATATTTATCAATATTTTTAATTCGTCTGGTAGTTTGGCACCATTTCTATATGCCTTTTTAGCCCAAAATATAGCTTTTTCTTTATTGCCTTGTGTGAAAAATAAATCAGCTAAATTGAATTGGGCAATTGGATGTCCATTTTTTGCCGCTAGCTCTAGCCATTTAAATTCCAAATCTTGATCTAAAGATACAAACATATGATATTGATACAATTTAAATGCTGAGTTTTTATCTCCATTAGTGGCCTTCTCTTCGAGAATATGAATTTCTTCATCTGAAATCCAATAAGTACTACCTGTTGATATAAAGTTAGTCATTTTAAGTTACCTTGGTTTCCTCTTTCGGACGACCCCAGCCGGTATAGTTGCCGAACCACAAAAGGTTGCCGTTTTTATCGGTCATCTCTCTCGGGATGCCGATTTGGTCGCAGTGAAAGTAGTGGGTTTGTTGGCATCTTTCGCCTTCTTCGTTGATCCGGTTGTGTACCTATGCGTACCGCGCACACTTTACGTCGAGATTGGAGGTTTCATACAGACTACGGCTTGCTACCTATAAATTTGAAAATTTATGCAGGCTACGGTTTGCTTGTTATTTCCAATTATTCAAAGAAAAAATTATAGAAGTTTTTCACTTCAATACTTAGTTTAGTTGACTGAAAAAAAAACATTAAGTTCAGCAATAAATTCATCGTCCTCTAGAATAAAATAATCATCATTATTAATATTCTTCGAAAAGAATTTTTCCGACAATGCCATTATTTCAGACAATGTTTGTATAAAATCTCCTAAAGAAGAAGCTATTTTTTTAGGTTCTTTTGACCCTAATCGTAAAGAAAAGATTTCAAGGGTTTCCTTTGAAATTAATATAGGTTCGTCATTTTGATTAGCTATATAGAGATAATTCTCTATGTTTATGGCTTCTTGCCATCCTATTAAACCTTCTTGATTTTCAGATGATGCAAAAATTAAATTAAATGGCTGACCTATATGAATTTGAGGATTTAATGTTATCAAATTGAAAAAATAGTTAATGATAGACGCATTATCTTGTAATATTTTTTCGTCAATTATAATTTCCCCAAAATCGATCTCCTTACGAGAAAGTTGACCATAAATATTAGAAAAATTTTTAACTGCTGTTTTCAAACTAAACATAATAATATACTCCTATCTTGTGCATTCTTTAAGTTGTTGCAACATTGCTCGCCTATCAATTAACCTGCCGCGCCCCAAACCAGATTGCCGTCCTTATCGGTCATCTCTCTTGTGATGCCAATTTGGTCGCAGTGGAAGTAGTGGGATTGTTGGCTGCTTTCTCGATTTTTGTTGATCCAGTTGTGTACCTGTACAGGGGTTCGTAACTGTTGGGATTGGCGTAGATATAGGTATACCTGCCGTCCGAGTGGATTTCCTGCAACAAACGGCTGCCGTCCCAGACGAAGTGGGTGCGTTTGAGTGGCAGTCCGTACACTGCGAGTTCGTAGGCTATTTTGGCACCGAGTCCGGCAATGTGGGCGGTCAGTCGGTTGAGGCGGTCGTATTCGAAGGTTTCGTGACTGCCGTCGGGGTAGTCGGTTGAGATTGTTAAAGAACAAATAGTTCAGACGACCTCAAAGAAGATAGTAAAGTCGTCTGAAAAGTAGAAACAGTGTGAGTAGCGCATACCTCTACGTCGGGACTGAAGTTTTTGCTAGACTACGGCTTGCTATTTGTATTTTATATACCACCTTTTAGCATCATCTCCTGTAACTGGACTGTAAGGTAGATATTCTTCTGCTTCTTTATCTGAAATTTCTTGATCATTCCCTAACAAATCAATTTTTCTTTTCATGCCACTTGATCCATATTCAAAAAATACATTCTTAATTTCATCAGGGGTAAGTTCAAAATTGTCATAATGACCTAAAATTCTCCATTCGCCCTTTTGTATGTGTTTTTTATTATCCAATGTACTATATACATCCAATATAAATATTTTTCCTAGTTGTTTAGCCTTCATTATTTCTTTCGCTGTAATAGCATTAGGATTTGTATGTTGTATATCATATATCTTACAAGCAAACCAGCCATCTAATTTAGCAATTAAAATCCCATAACCATATTTTTCTTCAAGTTCATTAATTTTAAAACAAAGAATATCCCCCACTTTAATAAACCTTAACATTATGCGTGTTTTCTTATCCCACTCCCATAAATTTACTCTATCCATTGCACTTTCCTTTCAGTTTTTTAAGTAATTTATTTCGAAACTTCATAAAATATTTTTGGAGAGATTTTCTACGAGTTTTGCTATTTTTATCCAAAAGGGTGTTGTTAATCCCCAAATTCCTCCGAATATCAATTCTTCAAGGAGCATAAAACTCTCACTTTTGATTTGTATAGCTAATCTCAGCAACAACCCAATTAACATTTGAATTATGGATAGATATTTAATTTTTTTCTTTCTAATTCTAAATGAAATAAAATAACTAGAAAGAAAGAGATAATCGGAAACACGACCAACTTAACGATCGTGTTATCTCCATAATAGGCCATCCATAACCAAAAACAAATATATGAAATTAGAACACTTTTCCAATACTTTTGAATATTTTTTTAAATTTAATTAATATGGAAGTCCTTTGGTTATGATATTTATAGCATAGCCTTGAGTTATATTTGTTCATATAAAGTTAAATTCTTTTCTGTGCTTTTATATAGATCTGTATAGAAATAAATTCTATTACCTTTTATCTTTTTCAGATAAACCAAGTCTTCGATACCCCCAATATACTCAATAGATAAATCATCTAAATTTAATATTGCAAGCCTAAATCCAACAACGCAAAATCGTCTAATGAAAATCGGGATTGGAGGTTTCATACGGGCTACGGCTTACTTTGAAATCTATTTTTGAACGTAAGAAATTTATCATATGAATTTAGTTGTTCAGCAGAATAATTTTCCATAATTTCAGCATTATCACTATCTGCAATAGAAACAAAAAATATTACATTTTTTGTTTTTTCCTTATCTACGCTTGCTATCGCTTTTTTAAATCCTTCTATAATTGAATCATATACTTCTGCCTGATATTGCTCAAAATTATCTTCTGATATTAATGTATTTGCATCATTAAGAATATTTTGAATCTCATTATTGAATATACTATCTATTTTCTCAGGAACCTCTCCAAGTCCTATTGCAAATTGAGGGTAATACCATTTAATAAAAGGCTGTTCTTCTTTTGGGTAGTTTACTTTTTCTATTTCGTAGTGAGAAATAGTGTTAGCAGCCCAACCCAGATATGAACAATAGTCATCAATAAATAATGTATAGGCAAAAACTTCATTAGAATTATATCTTTCTAATACAAATTTAAATGTCTCTGTAACTCCTTTAGATACATTCTGGATTAAATCTTGAATTATATAATTACTTAAAATACTCATTTTATGTTCCTTTTATAAGTTTTTGTTATCAATCAGTTTCTATACACATTGACTACGTGATCCGTATTTTCCAAAAACCTTACCACCAATTCTAGTTAATTGCTTACTCATGTATCTATCTGTTTGAGCTTTGTTATGCTTAATTTCCTATTTTTTTAATTAACATGAAAGTCCTTTGGCTATGATGTTTACAGCATAGTCTTGAGTTATATTTGTTCATATAAAGTTAAATTCTTTTCTGTGCTTTTATATAGATCTGTATAGAAATAAATTCTATTACCTTTTATCTTTTTCAGATAAACCAAGTCTTCGATACCCCCAATATACTCAATAGATAAATCATCTAAATTTAATATTGCAAGCCTAAATCCAACAACGCAAAATCGTCTAATGAAAA
>OBRJ01000203.1_pt1 | contig 51799 bp, 47 predicted proteins | sample 1494831 | NCBI WGS metagenome assembly OBRJ01 (sample SAMEA3360658, study PRJEB22359) | human gut metagenome | biome: ENVO:urban biome; feature: ENVO:human-associated habitat; material: ENVO:feces | place: Bangladesh | collected 2011
CTCTCCCTTTGGGAGAGGTGGCATTGCGAAGCAATGACGGAGAGGGCCAGGACGCTAAAGGAGAATGCAAATGCAATACGAACTGACAACTCCCTGCACGGCGGCAGACCTCGCGCCCCTGAAAGCGGGCGATACCGTGCTGCTGTCCGGTGTGGTGTACACCGCCCGCGACCAGGCCCACAAGCGGATGCTGGAAGCGCTGGACAAGGGCGAAAAACTGCCCTTTGACCTCGAGGGCAGCGCCATCTACTACGTCAGCCCCACGCCGGAGCGCCCGGGCGAAGTCATTGGCTCTGCCGGCCCCACCACCAGCGGACGGATGGACGCCATGAGCCCCCGCCTGCTGGATCTGGGCAATAAAATCATGATCGGCAAGGGCAAGCGGGACGCCGCCGTCAAAGAGGCCGTCGTCCGCAGCGGCGCGGTCTATCTGGCTGCGCTGGGCGGTGCCGGTGCACTGATGGCCCAGAGCGTCAAGACGCTGGAAGTCATCGCGTGGCCCGACCTCGGCTGCGAGGCCGTCCGCCGTCTGACCGTGGAAAAAATGCCCCTGACGGTCATCCTCGACGCCCACGGCGGCGACCTCTACACTTCCGGCCCGGCGGCCTATCTCGAGACGGTAAAGTGACGAAATTGCGCGGGGCAAATTTGGTTTGAATAGACAAACTTTCTGCGAATGGCTTGCAACACGGTACGGAATGTGGTATTCTATAACAAACCGGACCGGAACGCCTGTGTGCCCCGGACAGGGAATTTACAAGGCAGGAGGCCGATAACATGCAGATCCACCAATCCGCAGAAGATTATCTCGAGACTATCCTTATGCTGACCCAGCGGATGGGCCGTGTGCGCTCCATCGACGTGGTCAACGAGCTGGGCTATACCAAGGCCAGCGTCAGCATTGCCATGAAGAAGCTGCGGGAGAACGGCTATATCGCGGTGGATGGCGAGGGCAACCTGACCCTTCTTGAGCCGGGCCGCGAGATCGCAGAGCGCATCTACAGCCGCCACCGCCTGCTGACCCATTTCTTTGTGCAGCTGGGCGTGGACGAGGATGTCGCTGCCGAGGATGCCTGCAAGGCAGAGCATATCCTGAGCGAGCAGACGCTGAAAAAGATCCGTGAGTATGCCCTGCTCCACGACGCAGAGGACAGCGCCCAGAGATCTGAGTGACCATCCAGCTTCCAATAAAAAAGCAGATGACCGCCTCCACAGAACGTGGGGGCGGTCATCTGTTTAATAGGAGCTCAGGCCGAGGCTCACATCCAGCGCCTGGTCCACCCGGCGCTGGTCCTCGGCAGTGATCTGGCCGGCCCGCTCCCGCAGGCGGTGTTTATCCAGCGTGCGTATCTGCTCCAGCAGCACGACGCTGTCCTTGGCGAGGCCCGTATCTTCGGCCCGGATGTTGATGTGGGTGGGAAGCCGAGCTTTGTCCAGCCGGGATGTAATGGCGGCTGCAATGACCGTGGGGCTGTGCCGGTTGCCTATCTCATTCTGCACGATGAGCACCGGGCGGACGCCGCCCTGCTCGGAGCCGACGACGGGCGAAAGGTCGGCGTAGAAAACTTCTCCTCTGTGTACCTCCATGAAAACTCCCTCCTTGCATACTGGGAGGCCCGCTATGTGGTGCGCGGTGCCGTCCTCTGGCCTTATTATGGACAGGCCGGGGGCCGGCTATGCACACGCGGGCAGCTTGCTCTCATTGTATGCAGGAGAGAAAATCAGGTTTCCGTTTCCAGAATGCAGAAGGCCAGCGCCATGCCGCCGTCGTGGCTGAGGGAAAGCTTCGCCCTCAGATGGCGCTCGTCCATCCACCGGGCGCTGCCGCCCGAAAAGCGGTATTCCGGCGCGCCGCTTTCCAGCCGGACGGCCTCTATCTCACAGAGCGCAAAGGGGCCTGCAAGGCCGGTGCCGGCCGCTTTGAGGAAGGCTTCCTTCGCGGCGAAATCCGCCGCCGCACTGGCGGCTTTATGAGCGCTGAGGGGGGAAGGAGCTTTCTCCGAAAGCCCCAGCGCCTCCCGCTCCGCCGGGCCGAAGACTCTGGCCGCAAAGGTGGAGCCATGGGGACCGCCGAGGCTTTTTGCCATCCGGGCAGTGTCGCAGAGGTCGCAGCCGATGCCGTATATCATGATATGCCTCTTTTCTACAAAAACAGCTTTGCTGATTTGCATGATAAAATCGGAAAAATTTAAGCAAAATGTGCAAATCTCACTGGGAAAACTTGAAGTTTTGCCGCAAGTCGTGTACAATAAATCATAGTTATTTAAGGGGGTGTATTTCGTGGGCGACGCAACTGCCATTTTCTCCATCCACGATCAGAAGGACATCGAGATCCATGAAGTCGTGCAGCAGGTGTACGAAGCACTCAAGGAAAAAGGCTATAACCCCGTCAACCAGCTGGTGGGCTATATCCTGTCCGAAGATCCTACCTATATCACGACTTATAAGGGGGCTCGTTCCCTCATCCGCAAAGTGGACCGTGACGACCTGCTGCAGGCTATGCTGCGCAGCTATCTGAACGTCTGAGAATCTCTGCCTTTTGCCTGCTGTCCTACGGGACGGCAGGCTTTTTTGTTTTATAAACCGCTCCGCCTCACGCTGCTCACAGGCTCATAAAAGCGGCAGAGTGAACAGCTGGTTCACCACCACCTCATACTCCCAGCCTTCCCGGGCCTTGCGCAGCTGCTTCTCGAAGGCTTCGGAGCCCTCGAACCGCTGGATGAGGTAGTGCCAGTGGGCCTTCATCCGGCTGACGGCACAACTGGCCATGCCGAAGGCTTCGGTGTAGCCGTGGTAGAGCTCGTCGAGGTAGCCCCGCAGCTCTTCCTTCGAGGCGGGCGCACCGCCCACAGCCTGCCGCAGCAGGGCCGGGTCGGCGATGATGCCCCGCCCCACCATGATGCCGGAGAGGTTCGGGAACTCCGCTTCCAGTGCTTTCAGCTGGGCCGGTGTGGTGATGTCGCCGTTGTAGCAGACGGGCATCCGGCAGTGGGGCAGATATTTTGCAAAGGCGGCGCGGTCGGCCTCGCCCCGGTAGAGCTGGCGCATGACCCGGGGGTGGACGGTCAGCTCACAGATGGGGCAGCGGTCGTAGAGGTCGAGGATGGCTTCGAACTCCTCCGGGCTGGTGACGCCCAGCCGGGTCTTGACCGAGATGGGGCCTTCGGCCTGCGAGAAGACTTCGTCGAGAAAGACTTCGAGCTTCGAGAGGTCGCGCAGCATCCCGGCACCCTTGCCCTTGGCGGTGACAGTGCCGGAAGGGCAGCCGAAGTTGAGGTTGACTTCGGTGTAGCCCATCTTCCGCAGCTCGCCTATCATCCAGGCGGCCAGAGCGCCGTCTTTGGCCAGCAGCTGGGGGATGACCGGCGCACCGGGGTTCGCCGCCGGGTCCAGCTCCGCCATCTTCTTTTTGATAAGCACCCGGTTCTCGGGCGGGGAGATGAAGGGGGCATAATAGCGGGCAGGCGCGCCGGGCGCCCCGAACCAGCGCTGGTGCGCCTGACGCCAGATTCGGTCAGTGAGGCCCTCCATGGGGGCGGTGTAGTAGTTCATGTTTCTTCTCCTTTGTCTGTCTGAGTATATCATACACCCCGGTAAAGCGCCAGATAAAACAACAAGAGCCATCAGCCGAAGCGGATGGCTCTTACCAGATGGCGGACCCAAACTCTGCTGGGAACGAGTACGGCAAACTGGAATTTTCAAATTAGTCTTTGCAAATAACCTTTGAACCTTCACCATCAATTACAATTCCCTGACGGTTGTTAATTGGGCATAGATTCAAATCCGAAAACTCAGTCATTATTTTCTCGGTAACTTTCTTAAATGGTGCTGTAAGATAATGCGGAAGAACATAGAAATCAATCAAATCAAGCCCTGCATCATCTTCTTGTGAGTAGTCCTCCGGCTTTTCATCCATTTGCTCGATATATTGGATGCTTGGAGCGCATATAATCGCACCTGCCGATTCACCAATCATCGGTTTTCCCTTTGCCAATTCTTTCTTCAACAGCTCATCCGTTCCCGTTTTACGGAGCTGGTCTATAAGGAAAAAAGAATTTCCGCCGGTAAAATATATCACATCCGCATCTTCAAAAACAGACTGTATCGTTGAATAAGCCTCCGTTGAAATATCAATTTCAGTTACGATTGCTCCCAACTTTTTGAATAATTTTCGAGCCGAGCCGACATAACCGGTGTAGCCTTCACGCAGCGAAGCTGTTGGAATAAATGCGACTTTCTTATTTTCAATTTCTTCCTTTATCAGACTTCCTACACTTGAAAAGTGCGAACATAAAAACAGTTTCATCAATATTCTCCTTTATATATAAATTCCGATTTGTTGAACGAAACCAAGTATACCATACCAGCCAATGAAAATATACCCCTCTAGGGGAGAATTGGCTGAAAAAAGCGTTCAAAGCGCTCCGCAGAGCACTTTGAACGCGAACCATAAAAATATTATTTCCATCCCCGGTCGGTGGGGTCCAGCATCCCGGCGGCGGAATACACCAGCGCGTTGCAGATGGCAGCAGCAACATTGCTGCCGCCCTTGCGCCCCATGGCCACGATGGCGGGCACGCCGTGGGCGGTGCACACCTCAAACAGCCGCTCCTTGCTCTCCACCACGTTCACAAAGCCCACCGGCACCCCAATGACCAGCGCAGGGCGCAGCCCGGCGGTTTCGATCAGGTCGGCAATGGTCAGCAGCGCCGTGGGGGCATTGCCCACTGCAAGGATGGCACCGGGGTGTTCGGCGGCAGCTCTTTGCATGGAAGCTACTGCCCGGGTAGTGCCGTTGGCCTTTGCCAGTGCGGCCACCTCCGGGTCTGCCATGTAGCACAGCGCCGTGCCGCCCAGCCGCGCAAGCCCCGGCTTTGTAATACCAGATAGCGCCATGTTGGTGTCGGTAACGATGGGCGCAGCGGCTTGCAGCGCCGCCACGCCCGCCGCTACCGCGCCGGGGGTGAAGCGCAGGTTGCGGGCGTAGTCGAAATCGGCAGTGGTGTGGATCACCCGCTTGACCACGGCGGCAGTTTCCGGCGGCGGGGTAAGACCCATTGCGTCCAGCTCTGCGGTGATGATAGAAAGGCTCGTCCGCTCGATGTCGGCGGGCAGATGATGCTGCGGGGTCATAGGGTGTTCCTCCCTTCCAGTCCCATGGCGGCGTACAGGACGTTCATGTCCAGCGCCCGGCGCACGCCGTCTGCCAACAGGTCGAACTGCTGCTGCCGGTACTCCTGCATGGAGAGCAGCGGTGCATCGGCAGGGGAGATGCCCTTGCGGCTGCACAGCAGCTGCACCAGCTTTTCGGTCAGCTCTCCGGTATCAAACAGCCCATGCAGATAAGTGCCCGCCACGTTGTCCTTTACGCAGCCCTCGGCGCTGCCGTCTGCAAGGCGGCAGAAGGGCACGCCCTGCACCGTGGTGCGCCCGGTATGGATCTGGTAGCCGGTCAGCGCTGCCCCCGCCAGCTGCGGCACGGTGACGGTGGCGGTATCCTGCGTGCGGTGCTTTGCATCCGTGAACACGGTCCGGGTGGGCAGCAGCCCCAGCCCGCGCACGGTCTGGCTGCGTCCGCTCTCAGTGCCCTCGGGGTCGGCAAGAGTATCGCCCAGCATCTGGTAGCCGCCGCACACGCCCAGCACCGGCGTACCGGAGGTTGCCAGCTTTTGCACGGCACTTTCCAGACCGCACTGACGCAGCCAGAGCAGGTCATCGATGGTGTTTTTTGTGCCCGGCAGAATGACCACGTCCGGCGCGCCCAGCTGCCGGGGGCTTTGCACATACCGCACGCTCAGCAGCGGGTGCTGCTCCAGCGGCATAAAATCTGTAAAATTGGAGATATGCGGCAGCCGCAGAATGGCAGCATCCAGCGGCTTGACGGCGGTGCTGCTTTCCAGCCGGGAGGAGAGGGAGTCCTCGTCCTCGATGTCCACCCGCAGGTAGGGCACAACGCCCAGCACCGGCAGATGGGTCTTTTCCTCCAGCATAGTAAGGCCGGGTTTCAGGATGGCGGCATCGCCCCGGAACTTGTTGATGACCAGCCCCTTGATGCGTGCCCGCTCGGCGGGCTCCAGCAGTTCCACCGTGCCGTACAGCTGCGCAAACACGCCGCCCCGGTCGATATCGCCCGCCAGCAGCACCGGTGCATCCACCAGCTTTGCCAGCCCCATGTTGACGATATCGTCCGCCTTTAAGTTGATCTCTGCCGGGCTGCCTGCGCCCTCAATGACGATGATATCCACCTCTTCCGCCAGACTGTTGTATGCAGCTAAAATGTCCGGGATCAGGCTCTTTTTCAGCTTGAAGTAGGCGGCTGCGGGCATCTGTCCGCGCACCTCGCCGTTCACGATGACCTGACTGCCCACATCGCTGCTGGGTTTGAGCAGAATGGGGTTCATGCGCACATCCGGTTCTATGCCGGCGGCCTGTGCCTGCACCACCTGTGCCCGGCCCATTTCCAGCCCGTCCCGGGTGACAAAGCTGTTCAACGCCATGTTCTGGCTTTTAAAAGGGGCTACCCGGTAGCCATCCTGCGCAAAAATACGGCACAGCGCGGTGCACAGCAGGCTTTTGCCCGCCCCGCTCATCGTGCCCTGTACCATAATGCATTTTGCCCGGCTCATGCAAGCACCTCCTGTAAGGCTTTTATAAGCTGCTGGTTTTCCGACGCGGTGCGCACGGCGGTGCGGTACCAGCTGCCGTCCAGTCCGGGGTAGTTGCCGCAGCTGCGCAGCACGATGCCGCGCTGCCGCAGGCTGTCGCCCAGTGTTTCCGGTGCTTGAAACAGCAGATAATTTGCGCTGCCATCCAGCACTCGCAGCCCCAGTGCGCGCAAGTCGTCCCGCAAAATGGGACGCTGCTGTGCAATCAATTCTTGCACCCGTGCCACATAGGCAGTCTCATCCAGCGCCGCCAGCCCTGCCGCCTGTGCAAGGCTGGAAACTGCCCACGGCTGCCCGGCAGTCTGCATTTTGTCCAGCAGGGCGGTGTTGCTGCAAAGGCAGTAGCCCAGCCGCACCCCGGCCATGCCGTACAGCTTTGTAAAGGCTTTCAGGATGATGAGGTTCGGGTTTGCCAGCAGCTTTTTGGCAGACATCACCTCACTTTGCGGCAGAAAGTCCAGAAAGCACTCGTCCACCACCAGCAGCGCACCGCAAGCTTCGCACCGGTGCAGCAGCGCCTCGACCAGCGCTAGCGGCGTCAGCTGCCCGGTAGGGTTATTGGGCTGGCAGAGGAATACCATGTCGGTGTCCTCGTCCACAGCGGAAACAAACGCCTCGGTCAGTGCAAAATCATCGCATTCACGCAGAAAATGCCGCCGGACGGTGCAGCCTGCCGTTTCCAGCGCGGCGGCATACTCCGCAAAGGTAGGGGCGGGCAGCAGTGCGGTGCGGGGCTTTGCTGCCCACACCAGCCGGAAGATGAGGTCTGCCGCACCGTTGCCGCACAGGATGTGCTCTGCAGGCACCTTCTCGTGCACTGCCAGCTTTGCCCGCAGGGCGCGGCAGAGGGGGTCGGGGTAGCGGTCGGCGGTGGTAAGCGCGGCAGTAATGGCCTTTGCCACTCCCTCCGGCAGCCCCAGCGGGCTCACGTTTGCCGAAAGATCCAGCGCGTCCTGTCCGTACTGCGCCCGGTAACCGGCCCAGTCGCCGCCATGTACAAGCTGCATCATAAAATACCTCGTATCACCAGCCCAAGCACCAGCGCCAGAAGGCTTTCGGCGTACATCATGCGGTCTGCGCGGCGGATATCCTCCGGCTCAATGAGGCGCACAGCATCGCCGATGGTGGGCTTGGGATAGTATTCACCAAAATAATAGGCAGGCCCGGCCAGCTGCACGTTCAGTGCACCGGCGCAGGCGCTCTCGGTCTGGGCGCTGTTGGGGCTGGCGTGGTTGCGCCTGTCCCGCCGCCAGATGCGCCACGCGCTGCGGGCATCGTTGCCGGTCAGGGCGGCAGCGGCTACCCACAGCAAGGCAGCAATGCGGCTGGGCAGGTAGTTTGCAACATCGTCCAGTTTTGCCGCTGCACGGCCAAAATAGAGATACTGTGTGTTTTTGTAGCCCACCATGCTGTCCATGGTGTTGATGGCTTTATAGGTAAGCGCCAGCGGTGCGCCGCCCAGCAGCATATACAACAGCGGCGCGATCACGCCGTCGCTGGCGTTTTCCGCCACGGTCTCCACAGCGGCTTTGGTCACGCCTTCCGCAGTCAGCGCCTGCGTATCCCGCCCCACGATGCGGCTTACCGCAATGCGTGCCGCAGGCAGGTCGGGTTTTAGCAGCTCCCGGTAGACGTTCATACTCTCCTGCACAAGCCCCTTTGCCGCCAGTGCCTGCCCGCACCAGAACATCTGTACTGCCAGCCCCAGCAGCGGATGCAAGGCGGCAGCGCCCGTGCAGACAAGGCTGGCAAGCGCAAAGGTGCCCACCGGCAGACAAAAGGCTAAAATGCGTCCGCCCCAAAGCTCACCTTCCGGCGTTTTGGGCAGGCGGGCACGCAGCCCTTTTTCCAGCGCAGAGATGGCTTTGCCCATATACACTATCGGGTGCGGGAGCCACGCAGGGTCGCCGAAAACGGCATCCAGCACAAAGCCGCCCAGTACCGCGTAGCCGATCATTCCCGCGCCTCCTTCGTGTACTGCACGGTCTTTACCAGATGCAGCACCCGCTTTGTCGCCCAATCCTTGGCATCCAGCACAAAGCCGCCGGCGTTGGGGGCGCACCATTCGTAATAGTCCTTGTGGGGCAGGGCATAGCGTTCCATGGCAGCCATCTGGGTGCCGCCGTGGGCTAAGATGACCAGCATCTCCTCGCCGTCCGCAAGAGCTTTGTCCACCAGTGCAGAAAAAGCCGCGCAAATGCGCTCACAAAATGCAGCTTTGGTCTCGCCGTCCGGGCAGGGGCTTTCGCAGTTGGCAGCCACCCATGCAAGGTAGTCCGGGTCGTGCTCCATTTCAATATAATTTTTCCCCTCAAAGCTGCCAAAGCACATCTCCTTCAGCCCGGCTATTTCTATAAGATTTGCGCCCGGGAACAGCACCTCAGCGGTCTGCCGGGTACGGCAAAGGGGAGTGATATACACGGTCTTGGGGCAAATATCTGCCCGGCACAGCATAGCGCGCCCGGCGGCAGAAAGGGGGATGTCCCGCTGTCCCTGATAGCGCTTTTCGGCGTTGTATTCGGTCAGACCGTGACGTAATAAATAAATCAGCATTCCGGCAATTCTCCTTTCAAAACGGTGGGGATGCCGCAGAACATCTGCACCACACACTTGGCGCGTGCCGCCAGCATACAGGCCAGCCGCCCGGCATTTTCCCGCGCGGCACGCTCTGCCGGGTCTACAGGCACCACACCGCCGCCCACCTCGGTGGACAGCACGATATCATAAGCGGATAGTTTGTCCGCGAGTTTCTCAAGTTCAGTGTTGTCCTTGCACCCGGCGGCAAGCTGCTGCACGTCTGCAATGCAGCGGCCGGGCAGGGTGCGGGCAAAGGTGCGTTTACCGCTATAAAGCGGCCCGGTGATCAGGATCATAACAGCCCTCCCCATTGGCAGGCGCACAGCACCGCCAGCATCCACAGTTCATTCTTTTGCAAAAACCACCCGGCTAAATCGCCGGTAATGCCGCCCAGCTGCTGCACAGCTACATGGTGATACCACAAAAACAGCAAAATTGCAACTGCTGCCAGTGCCCCGCCGCCTAAAGCCAGCAGTGCCCCGCAAAGCAGAACTGCGAGCACCGTCAGCACATTGCGCACGACTTTGCGGTCAGCGGCACAGGCAAAGGTGTGCGCAAGACCGGTGTTTTTCGCCATGGGAAAGGCCGCCACCGCAAGGCCGGAAAGTGCCCGCTCCAAAATCAGCGCCAGCGTCCACAGCGCACCCACCCGAGGCGTGAACTGCACGCAGGCGGCAAGGCAGAGGTAAGCCGCAAAATAGCTGCACAGCCGTATGACCGCAAAGGCTCCACAGTGCGGGTCTTTTAAAATTTCCAGCTTCTTTTCCCGGTCGCCGTAGCTGGCAAGGGCGTCACAGGTGTCGGCGTAGCCATCCAGATGGATGCCGCCGGTCACCCATACCGGCACAAGGCAGAACCCTGCCGCCCGCGCCGGGGCAGGCAGGGGCAGCACCCCGCACACGCACCACAGCGCCCCGCATAAAAGCCCCACCAGCGGAAAGGCGCATAGCGCGTACCGCATATTCTTTTCGTTCCACGCAAACTGCGGCACCGGTACCGCCGAAAACATGGCAAAGGCTACCGCAATAGTCTGCAAAACGATCATTTTTCCACTCCTTTATAATAGACAGGGACGCCGCACACCATCCGCACCACGGCATCTGCCCGGGCGGCAAGGACGTTGTTTACCTGTGCCAGCGCCAGCAGATAGCGGTCCGTGTCTCCGGCGTAGTCCGCGCCGCCGCTGAAAACCTCGTTAGAGACAATAACTAAATTTTCGCACTGCGCTGCAAGGGCATCTAGTCCTTGCAAAATGTGCTCGGCGGCGGCATCGCCCGCCCCGGCGGGGTCGTACAGTTCGTTGGCGGTCAGGTTGCCCAAGTCCTCCAGCAGCGCCGTACCCCTGCGGGGTAGACGCACCGTCTCTAAATGCAGCGGGCACTCGATGGTCTTAAACTGTTTTGCAGCGCGCATTTTGCGGTGCTTTTCCACCCGGGCAGCGCACTCGGCATCCCACACCTGCATGGTTGCCAGATAATACCGCGGCAAAGCACTGCGCAGCACAAGGGCTTCGGCGTATTCGCTTTTGCCGCTGGCAGCGCCGCCCAGCACCAGCGTCAGCATTGGGGCGTATACGGCGCAATGCCGCCCTCCGCAAAGGAATAGCACCCCTCGTACACTGCCAGTGCCATGTCCCACAGCGGGATACTGGCTACTGCGCCGGTGCCTTCGCCCAGATGCAGTCCGGCGGTAAGCAGGGGTGTTTTGCCCAGTGCTTCCAGCACCAGCCGGGCGGCAGGCTCGGTGGAGCAGTGGCTGGCAAACACGGCCTTAGCCGCAGCCGGGCACAGCCGCACAGCGCACAAAGCCGCCACTCCGCTGATAAAGCCATCCATCAGCACCGGTACGCCCGCCAGCGCTCCGCCCAAAAACATCCCGCACAGTCCGGCGATATCAAAACCGCCCAGCTTACGCAAAACATCCAAGGCATCATCGGGGTCGGGGTTGTTGCAAGCGATGCCCCGCCGGATGGCGTCCACCTTGCGGGTAAGACCTGCATCGGAAAGCCCTGCGCCGCGCCCGGTCATGGCCTGCACCGGCTGTGCCAGCAGCACGGCGGCTACGGCGCTGGAGGTGGTGGTGTTGCCAATGCCCATCTCGCCGGTAGCCACCAGCCCGTAGCCCTCGGCAGCAAGCTGCCGGGTCAGGGTGATGCCCCGACCAACGGCCTCCACCGCCTCGGCGCGGGTCATGGCGGGGCCTTTGGTAAAGTCCGCAGTTCCGGCGGCAATGCGGCAGTCCCGCACGCCGGGCACAGGCGCACCGGCCATGCCCATGTCCACCGGCAGTACATCGCAGTGCGCCGCCTGCGCCATCCGGCAGACGCTGGTGCGCCGCGCGGCAAGGTTCTCGGCCACGGTGCGGGTCACGCTCTGGTCGGTCTGGCTTATGCCCTGTGCCACCACGCCGTTGTCCGCACAGAGCACTGCCACCACCCGGCGGGAAAAATCAAACTGCGCTGTGCCGGTCAGCGCGGCGGCGTCCTCCAGCAGCGTTTCCAACGCCCCCAGCCCGCCCAAGGGCTTGGCAAGGCTTGCCCAGTGGGCGTGGGCGGCGGCGCGGGCGGTTTCGTCCGGCGGGGTGATGGCAGCAAGCAGCTGCATCAGTTCAGCTTCGGTCATTTTCGTCATCCTTTGTGTTTTAAAAAGTGCTGCGCCGCCTGTACAAAGCGGCGGGGCAGGGCAGTGCCCGCCCAGTAAAGATGCGGGAAACCGGCATACAAATGCGCGTTTGCAAAGCCGCATTCCCACTGCCTTTTTTCGGTTTTGTACACAGAAAAATCTGTACCGTTTTCGGAGGAATCCCAGTGGTGGAATTCATGGATGGGCAGCGCTTCTCCGGTGCGGAAGAGCATACTGTCGGACTTTGCCGTCATAGCGGCATAGCCAAAGCGTACCAGCCGCCCGGCGTTGTGCCCGCTGCCCGGCAGCACACCTGCCATGGGGTAAACCTTGCCGTCCGTGCCCTCCAGCGTCTGTCCTAAGTACAGAAAGCCGCCGCACTCGGCAGCGGTGGGCAGCCCCTTCTGAACAGCCTCCCGGATAGCAGCACGCAGGGCGCGGTTCTCACTCAGCTGACGGGCGTACAGCTCCGGGTAACCCCCGGGCAGGTACAGCCCGCCGATATTTTCCGGTAGAGCTGCATCCCGCAGCGGACTGAAAAACATAAGCTCCGCACCTGCGTCCCGCAAGGCGTCCAGTGTTTCAGCGTAGGCAAAGCAGAAGGCTTCGTCCCGCGCCACGGCAATGCGCACGGCGGGTGCGCACGGCGTAGGAAGCGGCGGCGCAGCCGGGGCAGGGCGGTCGGTCAACACTGCCAGCTGTGCCCAGTCCAGCACAAGGGCATCGGCAAGCTGACCCAGCTTTTGCTGTAAGTCCGCAACCTCCCCGGCGGTTTTCAACCCGAGGTGGCGGCTCTCAATGGCGCATCCCGGCAGATGGGGCAGATACCCCACCACCGGCAGACCGGTCTCGGCTTCCAGCATCGGGCGCAGCGTTTTGTATAAGGACTCAGAGCAATCATTGAGCAGAATGCCCACGATATGGCTGGGCGTGCGGAACTGCAAAAGCCCCTGCAGCTCGGCGGCAAGGGTGATGCTTGCCCCTTTGGGCTGTACCACTAGCAGCACCGGCAGCGTCAGCGTATCGGTCAACTCCCAAGCGCTTGCGCGGGTGGTCAGTCCCTGCCCATCGTAAAAGCCCATGGCACCCTCGCATACGGCAGCGCCGTGCCTGGCGGCATACCGGGCGTAAAGCATGCGTACTGTATCCGGGGCGGAGAGGTAGAGGTCTAAGTTGTGGCTTTCCACCCCCAGCGCACTGCGGTGAAACATAGGGTCGATATAATCCGGTCCGCACTTGAAGGCGCAGGGGTCAGTCCCGCGCCGCTGCAAGGCGGTAAGCACTGCACAGGTAACGGTGGTCTTGCCGCTGCCGGAGCGCGGCGCGGCGATGAGAAACTGCATCATGTCCGTGCCCCCGTAATGAGAAACACCGGGTTGTTGGCCATCAGCAAATGCAGACTGCCCGCCGCTTTTGTGCGGCTGACAGAGATCTGTGCCACCTCCGCGGCAAGGCCGTGGGCGGTCAGGGCAGCTACGGCGGTGCTGAGCGTTTCCAGCGCAATGGCGGCAATGCACAGCCGCGCAGCTGGATTTTTGTACAGCACGGCGTCTATAACAGCGTCCATGTTGCCCTTTGTGCCGCCGATAAATACAGCATCCGGGGCGGGCAGCGTATCCAAAGCTTCAGGCGCTTTGCCCTCGATCAGGGTCAGATTATAAGCTGCAAATTTCTCCCGGTTTTTCTGGATGAGCGCACAGGCTTCCGGGTCACACTCTACGGCATATACCTGCCCGGCAGGGGTGGCAAGCGCCAACTCTATGCTCACACTGCCGGTGCCCGCGCCCACGTCCCATAGGGTGTCCGTGGGGGTGACCGCCAGCTTTGCCAGCGCGGCGGCGCGCACCTCCTGCTTTGTCATGGGCACAGCGCCCCGGATAAAAGCATCGTCCGGCAGGCCGGGGGTGCGGCGGGGCGGCAGGGCTTCTCGCTCGATGAGCAATACGCTCAGCGGCGCAAAGGTTTGCTCTGCCAGTTCCCGGGCAAGACCGAAGCGGATGGCTTCTGCCGGGGTGCCAAGGTTTTCGCCCACAAGGGCGTGCGCAGCGCCCAGCCCGGCGGCGGTCAGCTTCGAGCAGAGAGTGGCAGGGGAGTCCCCGCCGCCGGTAAGAAAAAATACCTGTGTATGCGACAAAACTTCGGCTACCGGGTCGCAGACACGGCCGTGGGCAGATACCAGCTTCCAGTCCTGCCAAGGGCGTCCCACAGCGGCGGCTAAAAGCTGTACGCTGGAAAGCCCGGGCAGCACTCGGACGGAGTATCCCATGGCCCGCAGCAGGGGCAGCAGCTTTGCCGCACCGGAGTAAAACCCGGTGTCGCCGCTGTACAAAACAGCGGTGTCGGTGTCCGGCTGCGCAGCAAGACACGCAAGGATCTCATCAGGTTTGTATACGGCTTTGTGGTTATCAGTGCAGCCGACCGGCAGATGCTCCAGTAAGCGCTTTGCCCCAAGAATCAGCCCTGCGCTTTGCAGTGCGGCCAGCCCTTGCACGGTCAGGCTTTCCGGGCAGCCGGAGCCCATTCCGATCAGAGAGATCATGCCAGAACCTCCTTGCAGCGTGCCAGAATTTGTGCAGCAGTTTGTCCGTTTTCAGCCGGGCGGCGCACCACGATCAGCTGCGCACCGGTGTCCTGCGCGGCCTGTGCCTTTTCGGCAAAGCCGCCCACAGCACCGCCGTCTTTCGTGACCAGATACCGGATGGAGAATTGCTTTATCAGGGCGCAGTTCAGCGCATAGGTGAATGGCCCCTGCATGGCAATGATATTCTTGTGCGGGATGCCGGCGGCCTCGCAGGCGGCAATGCCTTCCCGCGTGGGCAGCACCCGGGGGAACAGCCGCTCCGGGCTGAGCGCCGCAAAGGCGGCAAGCTCTTTTGCGCCGGTAGCTAGCAGCACATTGCCACTGCATCCGGCCAGAAACGCGGCGGCGTGGGCGGCGGTGGCAAATACCATGCTCCCGGCGGGCAGAGGGCTTTCTGCCCGCAGCAGCCGGTGGTACTCCACCCCGGCAGCGGCACACGCGGCCCGGATGTTTTTGGTGGCGTCCACCGCATAGGGGTGGGTGGCGTCCACGCACAGGGCAGCGCCCTGTAAAAGAGCGGTCATTTCCTCGGGGGTCAGCCGTCCGCAGTGCACGGTAATGCCGTCCGCTTCGCCCTGTTCCTCCGCGCCCAGCGGGGTGGCGACACTGACCAGCACCGCCGCGCCCAGCGCCGCCAGCTGCCGGGAGAACACCCGCCCCTCGGTCGTGCCGCTGAAAACCACTGCCTTCATCTGCGGTACCCCCGTGGGGTGACCATTCTGCCGCCCAGCTGTTTTGTGGCGGCGTTGCCGATGTACACGGTGGTGAACATATCCACCGCAGTATTTTCCAGCTGGGCAAGGGTCAGGACACGGGCGGTCTGACCCTCCCGGCCAATGTTGCGCACGATGCCGCAGACGGTATCGGCGCTTTTGCCGTTTTCCAGCAGAATGCGCACCGCCTTTGCCAGATAGTCTGGTCTGCCCTTGGAGGAGGGATTATACAGCGCAACGCAGAAATCCCCCATGGCGGCATAGGCCAGCCGCTTCTCGATGACCTCCCACGGGGTCAGCCGGTCGGAAAGGGAAATGACGCAGAAATCGTGCGCCAGCGGTGCGCCCAGCACTGCCCCGCCGCTGAGGGCAGCGGTCAGCCCGGGCACGACTTCCACGGCAACATCCGTGTAGTCCGGGGCAAGTTCCAGCAGGGGACTTGCCATGCCGTACACCCCGGCATCGCCGGAGCAGACCAGCGCCACCCGCTTGCCGGTGCGTGCCTTTTCCAGTGCCCAGCGGCAGCGGTCAAGCTCCTGCGTCATGCCGGTGGAATAGTATTCCTCGCAGGGAAATTCATCGCGGATGAGGTCAAGATAGACCTTATACCCGCAGATGGCGTCAACACTTTCCAGCGTATTCGCGGCCTGCTGGGTCATATAAAAAGGTTCGCCGGGGCCAAGCCCCACGACATAGACTATCTTCTCGGGACGGTCAATGTCAATATCCATCACGTCAAGCATTCTGCCACCTCCAGTCCGGGGCAAAGGGCCTGCACGCCAGCGCGAAAGTCACGCCGTTGCAGGCAAATTTCGGGTAAAATAAGTTGCCGTCTGCGTCCAGTACTGCCGCCCGCTCGCAGACGTTATCCACCCCGGTCACGCTCTGTACAAAAGAGGAGGGGGTGAACTGCCCGGGCGCGCTGCGCAGCTGCGCGGCAGAGTAAAACCGCACCGGCCAGCCGTGCGCCAGACAAAAGGCCAGCAAGCCCGGTTCATTTTGTTTCAGGTCGATGCTTGCAGCGGCGGTAACTGCCTGCGCAGCAAAGCCGTGCCGGGCGCAGAAAGCGGCAAAAGCAGCTTCCAGCGTGTCAGCGCTTGTGCCCCGCTTGCAGCCGATGCCCAGCACCCCGATGCGCGGCACAAGATGCAGTGCCTGCCCGGTGGGGCAAAGGGTGAGTGCAAAGTCGGCTTTTTCCGGGGTATCAGCGGGGAATAACCCTGCGGGCACGGTGCCTGTTACCGGGAAATCAGCCCGGTAATAGATCGGCTGCCCGGCCAGTAATTTGCCGCTGACCAGCTTGATGCGCTCCGGCTCCAGTACCATGCAGTTTTGGTGTTTTGCCCACTCGTCCACCGCAAAAATGCCGTGGGCATCGGTGGCGGTGGTGATCACCGGCACGGCCCCGCATACAGCGGCAATGGCCCGCGCCAGATCGTTTGCACCGCCCAGATGCCCGGACAAAATGGGCACGGCAAAGCGCCCGCATTCATCCACCACTACCACAGCCGGGTCGGTGGTCTTGCTCTTGCAGTGGGGCGCGATAGTGCGCACCGCAATGCCCACAGCCCCTACAAATATCAGCGCATCCGACTGCACAAACTGTGCGCTTGTCCATTCTGCCAGCAACATACCGTTCTGTCCGCACCGGGCAACGCTGCCGGGCAGGGCAGCGGCAAGGCGTTTTGCCAGCGCAAGGCCGGTCTCCGTAAAGGCAAGGTAAGCGCGGGTCATACCGGTTCTCCTTTGCGGAACTCGGTGGTAAAGGTGGGGTCGTACAGCTTGCTGCGCTCGTACTGCGTGCCGAGAAAATCCCCCACTACGATAAGCGCCGTCTTGGTAATGCCCGCTGCACGGGTGCTCTCGGCCAAAGAACCAACTGTGCACCGCACGATTTTTTCTTCCGGCCAGCTGGCCTTGTACACTACGGCAGCGGGGGTGTCCGGTGTGTACGCACCCTGCAAAAGTGCCGTCTGCACCTTATCGATCAGCCCGATGGACAGAAAAATCACCATGGTCGCGCCGTGGGCGGCAAGGCTTGCCAGCCTTTCCCGTTCCGGCACAGGGGTACGTCCTTCCATGCGGGTGATAATGACCGTCTGGCTGACCGTGGGTAAGGTATACTCGGCGTTCAGCGCAGCGGCAGCGCCGCAAAAGCTGGAAACACCGGGGGTATCATCGTAACAAATGCCGTCTGCGTCCAGTGCATCCATCTGCTCCCGGATGGCACCGTACAGGCAGGGGTCGCCGGTGTGCAGACGCACGGTGGTTTTGCCTGCGTTCTCCATCCGATGCATCACGTCCAGTACCTGCTCCAGCGTCATCTCGGCGCTGTTGTAGATGGCACATCCCGGCTTTGCCAGCCCCAGCAGCGCCGGGTTGACCAGACTGCCTGCGTAAATAATGCAGTCTGCGGCCTGTAAAAATGCTGCACCGCGCTGGGTGATCAGATCCGGTGCGCCGGGCCCGGCACCTACAAAATGTACCATGTGCGTTACTCCTTCCATTTGTTCAGCAGGCGGTCGGCAGTCTCGGTCTGTCCCAGCGGGCCGTGCTGGTTTGAAAACAGCACCGCACCCACCCGGAACGCCCCGCCCGCGCGGCGGTCGAGATGCAGCTGGATGGCGGCAAGCAGGCTTTGCAGCACCGGCTCCCGCAGCCCGGCTGTATCCAGAATCTCCAGACAGGCATCCGTGGTGGCGGCATTGTACAGTGCGGTGCACACCTCCCGGTCAGCACCGCACAGGGCGGCGTGGGTGCAGAACAATTCCGTGCGGCAGTCTGCCGTGTGGGAGTGGGTGTTCATAATGCCGCCTGCCAGCTTGCACAGCTTGCCGATGTGCCCCACCAGCAGTACCTGTTCAAAGTGTGCCGCTGCTGCCATATCCAGCGTATCTCCGATAAAGTTGGACGTTTTGACCACCGGGATGGCGGCAAACTGCGGGTAGGTTTCGTGCAGATAATCCAGCCCGTAGTTGCCCGGGGCAAGGATGAGCCGGTGGTCTTTTGCCCGCAGCGCTGCCTGATTCATTTCCAATTGGATGGTGTCCAGAATGGCCTGCTGGCTCATAGGCTCTACGATGCCGCTGGTGCCCAGCACCGACAGCCCGCCCTCCACCCCGATATGGGGGTTGAAGGTGCGCCGGGCTACCTCCTCACCGCCGGGGATGGAGATAGTCACGGCAAAACCGCCGGGGTAACAGGCTGTTTCCGCCTCCCGGCGCAGCGCCTCGGTGATCATCTGCCGGGGCACATGGTTGATGGCGGCTTGCCCGACCGGCTGGTCCAGCCCGGGCTTTGTCACCCGGCCAACCCCTGCGCCACCTGTAATGCGCACCTCGGGCGTGCCGGGCAGCAGCGTCACCGTGGCAGTCACCGGCAGACCGGTGGTCACGTCCACGTCGTCACCGCCGTCCTTTTCAATGGCGCATTCCGCGCCCTCGGCAGCAGCGCGGCAGAACAGGGGAGCAACCTCCACCACGATGCCCTTGGGCGTGCGCAGAGCGACGGTTTCCGGCGCAGTGCCGGTCAGCAGCAGCCGGGCAGCCCCGGCTGCGGCCAGCGCCGCACAGGTGCCGGTGGTGTAGCCGCAGCGCAGCAGCTTCTGCCCGCTGCGCACATAGTGCTCAAATTGCGGCTTTTCCGGCTTTGGCGGGTCAAAAACAGCGCTGTACTGTTCCTCGGTCAGGCCGTAGAGTGCTTTGATATTTTCCCGGGCAAAGGCCTGCTCCGGGGACAGGGGGGCAGAGACGCCATGCGGCGAAACGCAGACCACCGCGTCCGCGATCTTCTGCGCCATGTCCAGCTCGTGCAGGGTGACAATGACCGCAAGCTGCTGCTCATGCGCCAACTTTTGCAGGATGGTCAGCAGCTCTATCTTGCCTTTTACATCTAAAAATGACGTGGGCTCGTCCAGCAGAAGCACCTGCGGCTGCTGACAGACTGCCCGCGCCAGCAAAATGCGTTGCCGCTGCCCATCGCTGACGCAGTTGAAGTCGCGGTCAGCCAGATGCGCCGCGCCCACCAGTTCCAGCGCACTTTGTACCTGTTTTCTGTCCTCGGCGGAAAGGATGCCCAGCCGCCCGGTATAGGGGATGCGCCCCGCCGCCGCAAACTCAAAGCAGGTGGTCAACTCGGTGCGGCGGGTGTGGGGCAGCATCAGCGCCAGCTTTTGCGCCCGGGCGTTGCCGGGGATGCGTGCCAGCTCCTGCCCGTCCAGCAGCACCGCGCCGCCCAAAGGGGTCAGCTGCCCCGCCAACGTTTTGAGCAGGGTGGATTTGCCTGCGCCGTTCGGGCCGATGAGTGCCAGCACCTGCCCCTTGGCAGCGCCCAGCGCGATATCCCGGGCAAGAGCAGCTTTGCCGTAGCCGATGGCAAGGGCGTTGGTTTCAACAGAGTACTTCATCGCACATCCTCCCGGTTGCGGCGCAGCAGCAGCCCAATGACCACCGGCGCGCCGAATACAGCGGTGACCGCGCTGATGGAAAGCTCCATGGGCGCAAACAGGCTGCGGGCGATCAAATCACACAGCAGGCAGAACGCTGCCCCGCCCAAGCAGCACCCGGGCAGCACATACAGCGGGCGGGCACTGCCCAGCAGCTGCTTAACAAGGTGCGGCACCGCAATGCCCACAAAGGAGATAGGCCCGGCAAAGGCGGTAACGCAGGCGGCCAGCAGGCTGGAAAGCAGCACCAGCAGCCGGGAAAACCGCCGCACATCCACGCCCACACTGCGGGCGTAGGCTTCACCCATCTGGTAAGCGGCCATGGGCTTTGCAAGGCAGAAGGCTGCCGCCAGCGCGGGCAGCACCACCAGCGCTGCCGTGCGCACGTTGCCCCACGTCATGCCGGAAAAGCTGCCCTGTGACCAGTTGTGCAGGTTGACGATGCTGCTGTCCTGTGCAAAGGCCACCACAAACTCGGTGATGGCAGAGCAGATGTAACCGATCATTACGCCGCAGATTACAAGGATGCTCATGCGCTGCACCCGGCGGGCAGCGGCCAGCACAAAGGCCATGGCCGCCATAGCGCCCGCAAAGGCTGCCAGAATGAGCACGGCAGAGCTTGTCAGCAGGCCGTAGTTCAAAAACAGCACCATCACCAGCGCCACCGCCAGCTTTGCCCCGCTGGAAATGCCCATCACAAAGGGGCCGGCAATGGGGTTTGCAAAAAAGGTCTGCAACAGATAGCCCGCCGCCGAGAGCGCAGCGCCCAGCAACGCGGCCATCACCGCGCGGGGTAGGCGCAGTTGGGTAATAATGCCCACGCTCAGCGCGTCCTGTCCGCGTCCGGTCAGGGCTGTAAGCACAGCCTGCGGGGTAAGCGCAACGCTGCCCCAGAACAGGCTCACGGCAAACAGCACCGCCAGCAGCAGGGCAAGGCAGCAATAGGAAAAAACAAGGCGTTTGCGGCTGGTCATAAGCGGCTCCTCAGGTGATCTTGGTCAAAAAATGCAGGGTGTCGGGGCTGGCAGTTTCCCCGGTAAAAACGGCATGGAGATCCAGCATAAAATCTGCCAGCGCCATGCTCTGCTGGAAAAAGCTGGGCGTCGTGCACCAGATGTCGCCGCTTTGCACCGCCTTGCACTCTGCCAGCAATGCGCAGCGGGCAAGCAGCTCTTCTTTTGTGGAGATGGTGCCTTCGATGGTGCCGTTGTAGATGAGCACATCGGCGTCCTTGACTCCGGCGTAAAGATCCTCCAGCGGGATATTCATGGTAGAAAGGCTGTTGCCGCTGTCGGCAAGGTCTGCAAAAACATATTCGCCCCCGGCCATGCCGATCATTTGCGCCACATAGTCTCCGCTTTTGCGCACAGTGGCAAGGCCGCTGGATGTAATGGAGAAAAACGCGCAGCGTTTGCCGGTGGAGGGCTGCTCCAGCAGCGGTGCAATGCGCTGTGCCTGCCGGGCGAACACCTCCTCGGCAAGGGCTTCTTTGCCCAGCAAGATGCCATACAGCTTGATCCACTCCATCCGCGCCAGCGGGCTGCTCTCGTAGCTGGAACGCTCTACCAGCACCGGAATGCCGAACCGTTCTAATTGCTCCTTCACTTCCGGGGTGTGGTAGATCATGGTGTTTTCCACCGCAAGACCGCATTCTGCGGTCAGGATGCGTTCGTAGTCCGGGGCGCTGTACTTGCCCGCGTAGGCAATGCGCCCGGCCTGCATGGCCTGCTTTGCCTTGTCCAGATACCAGCCCTCGGCGCGGGTGCCGGAAAGGGCAATGCTGTCCAGCGCGTCCAGATGAAGGAACAAGTCCATAGCAGAGGTGGACACCAGATAGATGTTCTGCACCGGCTGCTGCAAAACAGTCACGCCCTCGGGTACGGTGCGCAGAGTGGCAGCGCCCTCCGGCCGGATAAGGAACTTTGCCTGTGCGTCCGGGATGGTCAGTAGGGTAGAGCCGTCCGCGTAGCAGTCGGCGGTAAACTGGGTGGCGTAGTTCAGCGGGTAGGCGTGGTCAAACAACAGCTCGTCTGTATCAGCCGGTGCTGTGGGCGCGGCCGTGCAGCCTGCAAGCACCAGCGCGGCGGCAGGCAGAGCCTTTAAAAATTGAGCGCGGGTCAGCTTCATGGAAGGTTACTCCAAAGTAAAGGTCAGGGTATATTCGATCTCGTGGGGCTTGCTCATGGCAACGGTGTCGGCGGTAACAGTCAGCGGGGTGCCCAGAGCAGCTACCGGGATCTCAAAGGTAGAGTTGCCCTCGGTGTTGGTGGGCAGATACTTCTCACCATCCACGATCATGTAGTCGTAGTTGGGGCTGCTCCACACGATGGTAGCGGTCATCTTGCCATCTGCCACGGTCAGGGCAGCGGGGCTTTCCACGGTGGCGCGGCCGGAGCCGCCCTCCAGCACTACGGCAGCGGTGTAAGTGCCGTCTGCGGGGGTCTCGGCAGCCTGCTCGGTCTTGGGCTCGGCATTGCGCACGCTGACGATATGGTCATACCACTTGCCCTTAGTGCCCAGCAATGCCAGCTGAAAGTCGGTGTCCAGTGCTTCCACCGGGATATCATAGCCGTACACTTCTTCGGTGGTGCCGTCTGCGTAGGTAACGGTGTCCACGGTGGGGATGAGCCATGCGGTCTTGTTGGCCTCGGCGTCGGCGGCAAGACCGGGGTAGAGGTTCACGATCTTTTTGGAAGCCAGACTGACGTGGAAGGTCATCACGCCGTTTTCCACGGTCAGGGTGCCCTTGCCGTTGCAGGCCTCGCTTGCGTGGAACATACTGCTGTCGGTCTCGAAATCAGCGGTGTACACGCCGTCCGGCAGAGCAGCTTCGGCCACAGAAGAGGAAGCCACCACGGAGGAAGTCGCTTCAGAGCTTGCGGCAACGGAAGAAGCGGGAGCAGCAGTCCCGCCGCAGCCTGCCAGAGAAGCAGCCAGCACCACGCCGGCCAGAGAAACGGTAATAAACTGTTTGCAGCGCATAAAATAAATACCTCAGTATCATAAATTTTGACCCGGAATTTGGCTTTCCAGGGTAGGGGCACATTCTCCTCGTGCGGGGAATGCGCCCATAAAAGAAAACCCTCTCCGTGTGCAGGGCAGCGCCGGAGAGGGCTTCTGAATCCATTAGCCGTTCAGAAGATCCATAGCGGCCTTGGTATGTGCAATGTACAGCTGCTGGATATCCGCAATGCGGCCCAGACCGGAGATCTGGCAGTCCACACTCTCAAAGCAGCCTGCGGCGGTAAACTGGCTCAGCCAGCTGTCGGCGTCCTCACCGGCCATGTCGTTGTTGGCGTGGTCGCCTGCCACCACCATCAGCGGGCGCAGGATGACCTTGGTGTAACCGGCAGCCTTCACAGCCTCGATGACAGCCTCGCAGGAGGTGTCCTCAGGTTCGCCCTCCACCGTGCCGATGAACACGTTGTCGTAGCCCAAAGTCTGCATGGTGGTCTGCATCTGGCTGTAGCTCACCTTGGCAGTGTGAGAGGTGCCGTGACCCATAAAGACGAAAGCGGTCTTATCGGCGGCGGCAGAAGCGGCGCTCTCGTAACCAGCTTCCTTCACAGCGGCAGCGGTAACGGCCTTGGCAACGGCTTCCTTATCTGCGTTGATGACGGAAGCATCTGCGCCCACCTCGCCCAGCAGAGGCTCGGCCACAGCAACGCTCTCAAACTTGTCGCGGTACTGGTCCAGCATCTCGTTCATCTCGTCGTATTCTGCACCGTGCATCAGATGGGTGGGCTGCACGATCAGGTTCTTCACGCCGTTTGCCACAGCGCGGTCCAGTGCCTGCTGCATATTGTCGATCTTCTCACCATCGCGTGCCTGCACATGGTTGATGATGATCTGTGCGGTAAAGGCGCGGCGCACGCTCCAGTCGGGATAAGCGGCCTGCAAGGCGTCCTCAATGCCCTTGATGTCGGCAGCGCGGCTGTCGTTGAAGGAGGTGCCGAAGGATACCACCAGCAACTCGTTCTCACCGATCTCATCGGCGTTGCGGGCATCGTCCTTGGAGGCATCGCCGGTGTCGCGGCCAAAGTAGTCGGGGTCAGCGTTCTCGCCCTCCACCAGCTCCTTCTGGGCATCGGTCAGGGCGTCCCATGCAGCCTTTGCGGCCTCGCACTGGGCATCGGTGTCGTCGGTGCGCTGCTGCACATAGATGGCATCAATCAGGTCTGCCACGTTCTGTGCGGCCAGTGCGTCAGTGTCTGCGCCGGAAGCCTCGCTGCTGGCGGCAGAACTGGCAGCAACAGAGCTGGCCGTGCTGGAGGCGGCCCCGCCGCAGCCGGTCAGTACACCGGCGCACAGAGCCAGAGCGGTCAGAGCGACCGCCGTTTTGCGGATGTTGCGTTTTTTCATCTTGTTTTCCTTTCCTGATGTGGGTGAAATACGGCACCGAACAGAAGGGTACAGGAAAGAGAACTTGCAAAAAAACGGGGCCTTTTGCTTGCGAAATGGCAAAGCAAAAAGGCCCCGTATCTTACAGGCTTTTTGGTACAACCAATTCCTCGTGATCTGGGGCGGCAAAGCCCCGGTACCAACAGCAGGCAGGTTTCCTGACTCAAAGCTCAACGCCCGCTGCCGCCTTCCCAAGCCGGATGGCTCAGTGACCGGTGCAAAAGCACCCTGACAGTGGACTCCCTTATCACAGTGACGAGATCGTGCGGGATTTGCACCCGCTTCCCTTTTAACGTTCCTGCCGCCGCCCGATGGGGCAAAGTGACGGAACGCACCTGTTGTTTTCTGTTCAGTTCGACAAAAAGTATAGCACAGCCCCTTACAAAACGCAAGAAAAACCGGAGAAATGCTTGACCTTCCCCCCGTCGGAAGGTGTATACTTGGCTCAAAACTGAAAGTAAGGGGGCAGCTCATGTTAAAGATAGAACATCTGACCAAAACCTACGGCGGCAAACCCGCCGTGCAGGACCTTTGCCTGCATATCCGACCGGGGGAGCTGTGTGCCTTTATCGGCCACAACGGCGCGGGCAAGACCACTACCTTAAAATGCTGCTGCGGCATCCAGCAATTCGATGCCGGAGAAATTTATGTGGACGGCATTTCAGTGCGGGAAAATCCGCTGGAATGCAAGCGCCGCTTGGCCTACCTGCCAGATGACCCGCAGCTGTACGAGTATATGACCGGCATCCAGTACCTTGATTTTATCGCGGATATCTTTGGCGTAAGCGCCGCACAGCGGGTGCAGCGTATCCGGCAGTACGGCGATGCCTTTGGCCTGACGCAGGATTTTGCGCAGTCCATCGGGGCGTACTCCCACGGCATGAAGCAAAAGCTTGCCATCATTGCGGCGCTGCTGCACGAGCCAAAGCTGATTTTAATGGACGAGCCTTTTGTCGGGCTGGACCCGCTGGCCTCCCATCAGCTCAAGACCCAGATGAAAGCTTTTTGCGCGCAGGGCGGCGCGATCTTCTTCTCCACCCATGTTTTGGAAGTGGCCGAAAAGCTCTGCGACCGGGTGGCTATTCTGCGTAAAGGCCAGCTGGTGCGCGAGGGTGCCATGGAGCAGGTGCGCGGCGATGACACATTGGAAGAGGTCTTTCTGGAACTGGAGGATACGGGGGAAGCGCTATGATCCGTGCATTGCTCAAAAAACAGCTTCTGGAACTGGGCGCGGCCTTTGTGCGCAGCAGCAAAACGGGCAAGCAGCGCTCTCGGGTGGGGACGCTTGGCTACGCATTGCTGTTTGCGGTGCTGATGCTGCTGGTCATGCTCAGCTTTGGCTCGATGGCGCTGCCGCTGGCGGTAACGCTGGTGCCGCAGGGCCTCGCATGGCTCTATTTTGTGCTGATGGAGCTTTCGGCGCTGACGGTCAGTGTGCTGGCCAGCGCTTTTACCAGCTACGGGCATTTGTTCCGCTGCCGGGATAACCAGCAGCTGCTGGCACTGCCCATCCCGCCGGGCGCTATTTTTGCGGTGCGCTGCGGCGGGGTGTATCTGACCGGGCTGATTTATCTGCTGCTGGCGTGGGTGCCCTCGGTGGTCTGCTATGCACTGGCAGCACCCTATCCCGGCGGAGCCCTGCTGGCGGCGCTGCCGGTGGCACTGGCGCTGGCGGGAGTTTCCATGGTGCTGGCCGTTCTGCTGGGCTGGGCGGTGGCGCTGCTCAACCGCCGCGCCCGGCACAAAAGCCTTGTCACCGTGGTGGGTACGCTGCTGTTTCTGGCGGTCTACTATGCAGTGTTCCAATGGGTGGGCAACGCGGTAGATGCCCTTGCGTTGGATGCCGTGCAGGCGGGCGCAACCGCCGGTCGTGCTGCTGCACCGCTGCGTCTGCTGGGTCTGGCGGCAGTGGGCAACGTCCCGGCGCTGCTGCTGTTTCTAGCGCTGGCTGCGGCCTGTATGGCGCTTTGCTGCAAGGCGCTGGCAAAGCCGTATCTGCGGCTGCTGACCCTTGAGCCCGGCAGAGTCAAAGCGAAATACCGCGCAAAGACACAAAAAAAGCAGCCCCCGCGCCGGGCATTGCTGCGGCGGGAACTGCTGCATCTGGGCGCTTGCCCTATGTGGCTGCTCAACTGCGCCCTGAGCAGCCTGCTGCTGCCGGTGCTGGGCGTGGCAGCGCTGTGGAAGGCCGCTGCCCTGCGCGCCTTTACTGCTGCTTACCTGCCGGAGAGCCTGCCCATGCTGGTGTGCGGGATGGTGTGCACCATAGCCGCCATGAACTTTATCACAGCGCCCTCGGTGTCGCTGGAGGGTGGTATCCTCTGGCTGCTACAAAGTCTGCCGGTGACCCCGCAGCAGGTGCTGCGGGCAAAGGTGGAGCTGCAATTACTGCTCACGCTGCCTGCTGCGTGGCTGTGTGCCGGGTGCGTCATGGCGGCGCTGCGCATTCCGGCAGGGCAGGGGCTACCGGTGCTGGCTGTGCTGGCAGCCTTTGTGTGGCTGACAGCGCAAATGGGCCTTGCCTTGGGACTGTGCCTGCCCAATCTCCACTGGGTCAGCGAAGCCGCGGTGGTCAAGCGGAGCGCCGCCAGTATGCTAGCGATGTTCGGCGGGTGGCTTTTGGCGGGCGGGGTGCTGTTTTTGCCCCTGACCTTACTGGACTACGCCGTGCCGCCGCTGGCTGCGCAGGCTGTTTGTCTGGCGGTGCTGCTGGGGCTGGATTTGCTGCTGCACCGCTGGCTGTGCACCTGCGGCGCAGCCCGGTTTGCCGCCCTGCATTGAGGTGGGATGACCATTATACTGTGGAACTGGGATCGGGATTGAGTATTGATGTGCCTGCGTGAAAAATAATGTGGGCGAAGAGAATAAAAGATAAGCCGCCAGTGTATCGTGTGATTTGGTATGCTACCCCCAGAGTATTCAGAGTTTTTGTTTTTACTCTGTCTACTCTAGGGGTAGCATACCAAAACGGCGAATAAAATCTTATATTATTTTTATTGTCTACTTGACGGAGTGCACGTCAGTTTGCCCTTTTCTATATATTGGCTCTTTGAGTTCCCTATGTCAACTTTTATTGTACAACACCATATTTGGTTCAGATCGTTTTTGTTGACATTTTAAAGTATGTGCAATATACTTATAAAAAATATTGGGTTGTTTTGCCAATTTTTTGGAAAGCGCGAGACTCCCGATTTTGAAGGGAAGGAGCGTGTATTCGTGCGCAGAAGTTTATATATTCTGATCCTTGTAGTTTTGGCTAGTGGAGCAGTTCTTACGGTGTACTCACCGGATCTGCTTTCGCTGATGTTCATTCTTATCATGATGGGCATCATCGTGGCAGCAATCATGGGTGGAGTTTTGCCGGTACTGCGCTATGACCAAGCATTGGAGCGCGGTTTGGAGAACATTGATCGCGCTATGGAAGTGCAGACCGGTTCTACATGGTCCGCGATTCTCGGATATGAAGAATTTTTCGGACAGCGTGTGATGAACCGCTTCTTCGATGAATACCGCAGCAAAGTGAAGGGACAGCAGGAGAGCGGCCAGGTACTGTGTGACATTGACGAATACATCAACGAAGATATGCTTTCGCTCCACAGCTGGCAGACCCTTGTCAGCCAGGTGCCCGGTATGCTGACAAGTCTGGGCATCTTGGGTACTTTTATCGGTCTGCTGATCGGTATCCGTGGCATTGGTTTCAGCACCGTGAACGATGCGCTGACGAGCGTGCAGACCCTGCTGTCCGGTATACAGATGGCATTCTACACCTCCATCGCGGGCGTGATCCTATCTTTGATATTTAATATTCTGTACCGGTCGGCTTGGAACGTGTTGATGCGGAGTCTGGGACTGTTTGTGGATTCCTTCCACAAAAATGTTATCCCATCGTCTGAGGAACAGATCCGTTACCGGGAGCGCCGGGAGTTCAGGCAGATCGCACAGTTGCTGGACCGCCTGCCCAAGACGCCTGCTTTCTCGGCAGCTGACTCGGCGGCTGTTACGGGAGATGCGGAACACGAAAAGATCCTGATGCCGCAGATTCTGGAGGGATTGCAGAATGGCGAGTTCACTTTCCAGCTGCAGCCGCGCTTCGATATCAATAGCCGCAAGGTGGTGGGTGCAGAAGCGCTTGTTCGCTGGAATCATGGCAAGATGGGCATCATCCAGCCCGCCATCTTTATTCCGGTGCTGGAGCAGAACGGCTACATCACCAAGCTGGACCAGTACATCTGGGAGCGGGTCTGCATGACACTGCGCAGCTGGATCGATGCCGGGCTGCGTCCGGTGCCGTTGTCTATCAATATGACCAAAACAGACATCCTGGCTATGGATGTGGTTGATTTCTTCTCGAAACTGGTCAAAAAATACCGTATCCCGCCCCGCTATCTGGAAATTGAGATTGCGGAAAATGCTTACCAGAATGCAATGGGCTCGGTGCGTGACATCGAAGAAAAATTGCGGGCCGAAGGTTTCCGCGTAGTGATGGATGGCTTTGATGGAGATTTTATCGTTCTGAAGGATATCGATAAGGTCAACGCAGATGCAATCAAGCTGGATCTGCGCCGGTTTGCGGGTCGGAAGAATGCCGGTGTGGTGGCAGATGTCTTTGCACAAGCTCGAAAGATGAAGCTGAACCTTATCGCAGAGGGCGTAGAGAGCATGGAACAGCTGGCGGCCCTGCGGAAGGCAGGCTGCTCGGAGGGGCAGGGTTTCCTGCTGTCGCGTCCTGTGACTGTGCAGGAATTTGAGAACATGACAAACGAAGGCTCTGAAAGATGAAAACAAAACGGAAACGTCCAAGTGAAGAACTGAATTTCTGGCAGCCTGCAACAGATATGTTCAGTGCACTGGTTCTGATTTTGCTGCTGATCATTCTGCTGCTGTCACTTTATCTGGTCAATATTGACGATATTGACCAGCCGGATTCTGCATCCCACAGTTCTGCGTCGAACAGCAATGATGGAATCGGCGCGGTGATCTCGCGGCCGGACGGCGGACATCAGGACGCCGATGGAGACGACGGCGGCGGTGCGGGTTCTACCCCGGACGGCTCCTCCATTGCAGACCTGCCCGGCGGCCCGGATGATAATGTTGCCGGCGGCGGTGGCGGCGGAAGCGGCACCGGAACAGGGGATGGCCCGGATAAGGGCATCAAGTCCGCTGTGTTCGTGGTGATGGTGGATGCCGAGACAGAACGCACCATCAAGGAAGCAGGCGTGCAGTTTGAGCTGTATGGTGCGGACAATTCGCTGCAGATATTAAATGTATATTATCCCGAGAAGGTCTCCTTCCGCAAGTACGAAACGACGGAAGCGGGCACCTTCTATTTCCCGGAAAAACTGCTGCAGGGCCAGTACATCGTCCATGAACTGACCGAGCCGGAGGGCTACGATGCCGCCGAGAATCAAGAATTTGATTTGGATGACCTCTATGACTGGCCCGATCCTTATGTGGTCAAGATGCCACTCAGCCCGTCCCGGAATATCATCCGTATTCAGATGAACGATGCAGAGACCGGCATGGCCGTGTCCGGCGGCACCTTTGATGTGATTGCCAAGACAGACATTTCAACACAGGATGGCACCCTGCGCTACCATGAAGGTCAGATTGTGGACGAAATCACCTGCGATGAGAACGGCTATGGCGAAAGCAGTGAGCTTTACCTGGGTGAGTACATCGTCCGGCAGAAGGACATCCCGCAGTACTATGCAGGACAGACCGAAGAACTGGACTGCATGGTGGAAAAGAAATCCGAAGTGGAAGCCCCGCTGAACACAGTGGATTCTGAGCGCAGCCGCATCATCCTGACGCTGGCGGATGAGCTGTATTCTTCCCGCGGCATCGAGGGGGCCACCTTCCAGATCACGGCCAACGGCAGAACGACCACGGTCACGACGGATGCGTCTGGCCGCATCGTGCTGGAAGAGCTGGAAAAGAACACGACCTATACCATCTGCCAGACCGGTACGGTAGAGGATTATGCCATCGACCCGACGGAGTATACCTTCAATGTGACAGCCGACGGCCGCATCGACGGTGAGGCCCAGAAGGAACTGAACCTGACCAACCGGGTCATCCGGGTCAGCATTGGCGCAGCGTACAACATTCTGGGCGGTCAGCGTGCTGGTGTGGAGCTGTCGCTCTATGACGCATCGGATAATCTGCTCCGTACATGGACGACCACCAATGTACCTATTATCTTCACCGATCTGAAGGCGGGTTCGTATTATGTGACCATGGGGGAGAACAGCGATAAACACTATACTTTCCAGGTCGCAGACCAGGCAGCGGTGCAGACTGTGAATGTCGGCGCAAGCAAAACGGCTAGGTATCTGTTGATCGGCGGTGGCGCGGCTGTGTTGCTGGGCATTGTGGCTACAGGAATTGTTGCCCTGCGCAAACGGAAAAAGAAAGAACGTTCGTAACATCCGAAAGAATAGAGGCGATTTTCAATGGAAGGCGGAGGAGTGCAGATCCGGGTTCGCGATATGTTGTTCGTTCTGCAGAAGCGCTGGAAGATGATTCTGTCGCTGACGCTGGTAGGGCTTGTATTTGGTGTGCTACTCTTTGCAATGACCTATGTGCAGGATTCTATCCGGAGCTACGAGGCTAGCGGTTCATTTGCCATCTCCACTCAGAACCATTCCGATGGTGTATATATCAACGGCTCGCAGGTCGCAAACAACAATGATTTTCACCTTGCCGAAGATATGGTGGATGCGGTGTCCTATGTTCTCCGCAGCAATCGGGTGTTGGAACAGGTCATCCAGCAGCAGGGGCTGCTGGGCACTACGGTGGATGAGCTGAGATCCAATCTGAGTATCACGCAATATCAGGCTACACAAATCGTAGAAATGCGCTTTATCTGGCGCACGGCAGAAGAAGCGCAGAGCATCTGGCAGGCTATCATTGATATAGCAAATCAGAGCATTCCTGCTGCGCTTCAGCTGGGTCAGCTGATAGTCATCAATGCGCCGGAAGTAAGACAGTCTTCCATAGCGGGTGCCGGAAAACTCTTGCCGGTGCTGCTCACGATGATGGGATTCTGCTGTGGTGTCGGTATTGCATTGATGGAGCTGATCCTTCGCCCGAAGCTGACTAACCCGCGCGATGCGGAAACGATGTTCGGGCTGGAAACCATCGGCATCATCCCACAAGATGGGTGGTTCTTTCGCAGCCGACAGGGTTCACTGCTGACCAATAGCGGCCCGGACCGTTCCAATGTGCTGCAAAATTACTCAGCAGCAGCGTATATCCTACGCAACCGTCTAGGCACCAAAGAGCAGCACCACTGCTTTTATGTCACCAGTACCACCAGTGGTGAGGGCAAATCCACGGTGGCGGCTAATCTGGCCGTTCAGTTGTCGGATATGGAGCACCGCACCCTGCTGATTGACTTTGATACCCGCAATCCCAGCCTTGGCTCTCTGTTTATGGACAAGGTGGATTATATCCACTCGCTCAACGCATTATACCACGGCGATGCTACTGAAGAAGATGCCATCACGCCGCTGACAGGCTGTCTTGATCTCCTTCCTGCGGTGCTGGAGCACAATGCCATGATACTGGACGGTGCCATTACCGAAATGATACAGCGCCTGACTGACAGATATGAGTATATCATTATGGACTCGGCCCCGGTGGGCGAGGTTTCGGAAACACTGAGTCTGAACCGTGTGGCGAACACAGTGCTGTATGTCATCAAGTATGACAGTACACCGTTGCCAGCCATCCAAAACGCGCTGGAAAAGTTGGATAAGTCCGGCATCCGTGTGCTGGGCTGTGTGGTCAACGCTGTGGGCAATGGCGGCTCGAAGTCCGGTGAGGATAAAAAGAGCCGCACCTATGTGCCGGTAAAGCCGAAAGCGAAGAAGCAATCCCGAAAGGAAAAACCGAAAAAGAAAAAGAAGCAGCCTGAACCGAAAAAAATAGAAAAGGCTGCACCGCTTGAACCAACACTTGCGGCTTCAGTAGAAGCAGCGCCTGGAACGGAAAAAACAAAGGCAAAAACTTTTGGACTGTGGAAGGATAAGGATAAAAAAGACGGAAAATCCAGATATGTAGACAAGCACGCCAAGGGTGGAGTGCGGACGGCAGAGAGAAAGCGGTCCGAAGAGAAGCAGCCGATTCCGTCTGCAAGTCCGAATGAGAGTGAGCTTTCTCCGGTTGCGAAAGCGTCTGCTCCGTCTGCAGTTCAGATCGAGAAGGTATCCTCTCCGGCTGCGACAGAAATGACGACTCCAGAGAAATTGATACAGGAGGATCCTGCACCGGAAATTTCTGCTGCACCGCTGCGCCCGGCATCGGCTCGTCGTGACCCGCTGGGCGACCTTGCTGCAGAACAGGCGGGAGAGTGTTGCCGGGATGTGCTTTCAGAGTTGATGGAGGAAGAAAAAACCATGAGCAATGAAGAGCGTTCGACCCAGAGCGTGATGGATGAACTATTGCAGCAGAGCAGAGTCGATGGGAAAGGAAGAATTTGATTGAGCAAACAAACTTCATTGCAGGCTATTATGATTGGGATGCTTTTGGCCGGAAGTTGTCTGGGTGTTTTCCGGATATTGGTCAACCGGGAAACGATGAAGCGGGCGCTTCCGGCAGCAGTTATTTTGCTGGTGTTGTTCAGTCTGCTGTCGGCAACAATGATTTATGCTGCACTCCTGCTGGGTACTGGCTCGGTACTGCTGGCACTGCTGCTTCTGGCTGTGCTAGCGGCGGTGTGTGGGACCGTGTTCTATTTTATAAGACATTTCCGGGAACTGAACTACGGAATGTTGGCTATGTTCGTGGTCTATCTGCTGGCAGTGATGTATATCACACTGCTGTCCCGTAATACCACCGGTGACCATACCATTTCGCTGTTTCGTGTAGATATGCTGACGAGTGCACTGCGCACCCGTTCGCTCAAGCCAATGGAGCATATTTTCCTCAACATAGCGCTGTTCCTGCCTTTTGGTTTTCTGCTCCCGCACGTTGACCCGGAAAATCTGGATGATATTACCTATCCGCTGCTGTTCAGTCTGCTCCTGACACTCTTGATTGAGACCACCCAGATGATGCTCAATCTGGGGCAGGCGGACCTGACCGATATTGTGGCTAATGTGTTGGGTGGTGCAGCAGGCTATCTGATACACTGGCTGTTGAGCCGGTGGAATTTTTCGGAAGAGGACACAGACGATTGAGCAGACGATAAGAGGCCCGAAGATGAACGAACGGCAGATACATAAAGAACACAAAGAAAACTATCTCATCGGTGCGAAGGATTCTGCGGTGGACTTTTGGGTCATGCTCTGCATCGTGTGCCGACTGGGCTTTCCCGGCATCTTGGCAGAGACGTATGGCTTTCTGACGCTGCTGTTTGATTATGGCTCTTGTGGTGTGGAGCTGCTCATTATGCTACTGGCAAGCGGCGACAACATCATGGATCTGAAGGTGCTTGATTTCAAACGAAAGTATGGCTCTCTGTATGTGATGATGGCTGCGATGCTGGTGATGACGTTCTTTGTCACAAGTGATGTGAAGGGAGAACTGACCACCTGTCTGCGTCTGGCAATCACGGTTCTGTTTGGCTTGTGGCTGGCCGACCACTACGATGTTAGTCGGCTGCTGGAACTCATCTGCAATGCACAGGGTATTTTTGTGCTGCTGAACCTGCTACTCTTCTTCGTGTTCCGCCGTTGGGGCTTTTATTACGATGAAGAGGGACGCTATCTATTCCATGGTCTGATGAACCGTAAAAATTCGCTGGGTGAAGAGCTGGCCTATGGGCTGGTGCTTCAGACGGCGTCGTTCTGTATCAAGCGGCGGGCGAAAGAGGTGCCAAAACCATTCTGGTGGTTTACGCTGGGTGCGCAGCTGTTGCTGCTGATCAGTACCAAGGCCGTGGGCGCGTTGTTTACAGCGCTGTTGCCCGTTATTTATCTGATTCTGCATGATAAAATGAAAGGCCGCCTGCCGCGGTTCCACTGGTCGTACATTTACATTGTGGTCTCGGTGGGCTTTTTGTTCGCTGCGCTGACCATTCTGCCCATTTTCACGCCGTTTCTGGAATCGTTGGGCAAAGATGCCACCCTTTCCAACCGCACCATCATGTGGGAAGAAATCATTCCCTTTATGCTGGAAAGTCATACCTTTACCGGCTACGGAATGCTCATGTTCTGGGACAACAGGCGGGCGCTGAAATCATTACAGGATCGCTATGGCCGCGACAGCTGGTTCCGCACCATGAACTTTGGTTCCCACAACACCCTGCTGGAGATGTGGCTGGATGTGGGGTTGTTCGGCATTGCGCTGTATTTCTTGATGTTTCTGTACAGCTTCCGCCGCATCCGCAGCTTTTCGGATGACCAGTACCTTGCCTGTTCGGCGTTCGTCCTGCCCCTGATGATCCGCGGTCTGACCGAACGGTCGTATACGAATTCCGGTTATCTGACGCTGTTTTTGTTCACGATGCTGGGCATTGCCTGTGCTGGTTCGGAACTGAAACTGGGAAAATACCCCCGCAGGCCGTTTCTGCGTAAAGAATCTTCCGAGGAAAAAGGAAACACATAATGAATGTATCTGCGCAAAAAACAAAACGCCTGCCGTATCTGGACGGCATCAAAACCTTTGCGTTGTTGATGGTATTTGCGTTGCATACCCAGCGCGGTTCCGAAGTGACGGCACCGTGCCATGATGCGGTACTGTTTTATGCGGCGCGGTGCTGTATGCCGCTGTTCTTTATGGTCAACGGCAGTTTGATGCTCCGCAGGGAAACATTTGATTTTTCGTATTACAAGCGGAAGATATTGGGAATCGCACGGGTGCTGCTTCTCAATGGTATCTGCATTGGTGTATATGTGTTCGTGGTACATCAGTTTCCCATCGCAAAAGCCGTGAAAGAGATGCTGAAAGGCTTCCTCTCGTATACGTCGTATGCGTATTTGTGGTTCCTGTACTCGTTTGCGTTGATCTACACGCTTTTGCTGTTCTGCTTTGATTGGATAAAAAAGAATTTGAACTGTGTGCTGGGTGTGTTGGGCGCAGTCTGCTTGGGTGTTATGCTTGTATCGCTGCTTTCCATTGCGCAGGGCGGATTCTTTGTACAGGAGCGGGTCACACAGCGGCTTCGGCTTTGGACGTGGCTGTTTTATTTCTGTCTGGGTTATAAACTCAGTGTGCTGGATGTGAGCCGCTGGTCTCCACAGCTGCTTCGAGGAGGCGCTGTGGTTTTGACGGCGGCCAGTATTGCGTGGCAATATGAACTCTGCTTCCGAGTGACCGGGCAAATCGAATCGAACTACATGTACGATGATATTGTGATTATGGCATGGAGTATTTCGCTGTTTTTGGCGTTTCGGGCATCGCCCCGGGTGTCGGCATGGTTCGGAAAATTTGCCCCGTATAGTTTTGGCGCATTCCTGATCCATGGGTTCCTGTTGGATGCGTTCCAGCTGCAAAGCGCGGTGAATGGTCCAGTGCAGGCCGGGGTGATGTGGGCTGGGCTGATCGTTATTTGCTGGGTGCTGTCCTGGCTGCTGAGTCATGTCCCAGTCATTCGGGAAATGCTTCGTTATTGATTGGATTGAGGTGAATCTATGGCACAGCTTCGCGTTACGGCGGTGATCACGACCTACCACCGGGAGTGGAAGATGCTTCGGCGCTCCATCCAGAGCGTGTTGGAGCAGACTGTCCCGGTGATGGAACTGCTTCTGGTGGACGACAATGGGCTGGGAACGGCATATCAGACCCAGATCGCCAGAGAAGCAGCAAAGTTCCCGCAGATCCGCTATCTGCCTTTGGAAAAGAACAGCGGTGTTTCGGCGGCGCGCAACTACGCGATTGCCGAGGCGAAGGGCGATGTGCTGGGCTATCTGGACGACGACGATGCGTGGTGCCCGGATAAATTGGAAAAGCTGCTTCCGCTGTTTGGACAGGACGCAGATATCGCACTGGTGTTCGGCACCGGGCGGGTGTTCCAGAAAGATATCGGAAAGGAACATTACAACTGGCAGTGGGAAGTGTTTAAGCCAGAGCCTTCTTATGTAGATATGTTGTATACCGATTATGTTGGATCAGCGTCGTCGCCGCTGATGCGGGTGGATGCGCTGCGCGCGCTGGGCGGATTCCGCAAGCAGCCTGCTGTGGAAGACTATGAGCTGTGGATCCGGTTTGCACAATGCTACAAACTGCGCGGCATACGAGATGTGGTGTTTTTCAAGTATAACGAGACAGAAGAGCACGTTTCCGGCAGTCTGCGTCGTGTGGGGCAGGGATTCCGCTGTATCTACGAGTTGTACCGCAGTGATTACCAGCAGTATCCCACAGCGCGGACAGCCATTTTATGGAATATCTGCCGGACGGGTGTGCGCAGCTTTGACCCGACGGTGGTGCCCTTTGTGCTGGAATGGCTGTTAAGTCGGCTGCACCGGGAATGAAAGGGGAAAAGCAGTTCGATGGGACCCCAAAACAAATATCTTCGGCTGATGCAGACGGTGCTGGCATCTGGCGGTGCATTGGTCATCAATACGTTCATTACCCTGCTGCTGGTGCCGGTGATCAGCAGAACGCTGGGTAATGATGCCTATGGATTCGTGACGCTTGGAAAGAGTATTGCACAGTACGCTACCATGATCACAGCGGCGCTGAACTCATTTGCGGCCCGATATATCGTAGTCTCTTATCATCGCAAGAGCTATTCGGAGGCCAATACTTATTTTTCCTCCACGGTCTACGGTGACCTGATCCTCGGCACCGGACTGCTGGCTGTGGCGCTGGTGGGAATCTGTTTTTTGGAAAAGCTGCTGGTCATTCCGGCGGCACTGGTCACAGATGTCAAACTGCTGTTCCTGTTCGTGTTCCTGAACTTTTGGCTGGTTACGGTGACGACAGCCTTTTCGGCTTCGGCACACATCAAAAACCGACTTCATATAGTGGGTGTGTTCAAGGCGCTGGCTTATGTGTGTGAAGCGGCTATTCTGATAATTTGTTTCCGCTTTTTCCCGCCCCATGTGTTCTATGTGGGGCTGGGACTTGCAGCAGCATCTCTCATCTTGGCCGTCACCAATGTGGGAATCTGCAGGCGGTATACCCCGGAACTGAAAGTAGAAAAACGCTGGTTCTCATGGGACGCCATCCGTAAGCTGGTTGTAGACGGCGTATGGACCTCGCTCAACTCGCTGGGCGATACATTGAACAGTGGATTGGATCTTCTGGTCTGCAACCTGATGCTTACCCCCACAGCTATGGGTCAGCTGGCGATTTCCAAAACTTTTTATTCCATGTTCAGCAGCGTGTTCCTGCTGGTGGGGCAGGCCTTTGAGCCCATGTACCTGAAAAGTTATGCAGAGGACGATACCAGAACTCTGATGAAAGATTTCCGGGTGGCTATGAAGCTTTCAGGAATGCTTTCAAACATTGTGTTTGCAGGGTTCGTGGCGCTGGGCATGGCGTTTTATAAACTCTGGATACCAGGGGAGGATATCGCGGTCATCTATACGCTGACGGTCATCAACAACATGGTGACCATCCCCGGCGGGCCGATGCAGCCGCTATATTACATCTACACTTTGACGCTGAAAAAGAAGGTGCCGACCTTCATCACCATTGGCGGCGGGCTGCTCAACGTGGCGGGAATGTATCTGCTCATCCGGTACACCGGGCTGGGGGTGTATGCGGTGGTTTGGACGACGGTGATCATTATGATGATCATCAACTTCATCACCAACCCACTCTATATGGCCCATGTGCTGGAACAGCCATGGTGGACGTTTTATCCGGCTATCCTGCGGAATCTTGTCTCCTGCGGTGTGCTGGTGGTGGTGTTTAAGGCCCTGAGCCGGCTGTACACGCCCACTTCGTGGCTGACGCTCATCCTGTCGGCTGTTGTGCTGGCTGTGGTAGGCGGTGTGCTCCATATGCTGATCGTGTGCAGCAGAGAGGATTGGAAGCTGCTGCGTGAAAAAGTGAGGAGGAAGCAACTGAAATGATGGGAAAAGGTCAGTTTGCTATTTTGAAAAAGCAGCTCCCACTGCCGGAATTCCGGCAGTTTGTTTTGCAGAACGACTGGGTGCTGTATTACCATGAACGGCTCCAAGTACAATGTAGTCAGGATGGCCGCGTTGTGCTGTTGGGCATTGCATGGCAGTTTTTGCCCGAGCGCGGCACCCCGATGGAGGAAATCGAAAAACTCTGTCAGAAGTTCTCCGATACGATTCCGGAAGAGGCCCTTCTGGGAATGGAAGAGAGCTGGTGTGGGCGATATGTATTGCTGTGTCAGGGCGTGGTATATGGGGACACCTGTACGCTACTACCGGTATTCTACTCGGTTCTGGGAGTTTCCAGCGACTGCACCCTGCTGGCCGAGCAGGCCGGACAGCCACGCAAAAACTACACGATGCCGCCCCGGCGGATCATGAACTGGATGCCCGGCCCCCTGACCCAGTACGATGGGGTGCGCCGGATGCTGCCCAGTCAGTTGTATTGTTATACCACGGGCGAAGTGCGTTCCCGACAGCTGCTGGCGGCACATTACCTCCACATTGCGGATGAAAATGTACGGCTGGGACGTATCGTGGCATGCTTTGACTTCTCACTGCATCAGATGCAGGATGCACTGCCGGGTACGAAATTATTGGTGGCCATCACTGGCGGGCACGATTCCCGCACTCTGCTGGCACTGTGCAAACACGCAAAAGTGGATTTCGATGCCTTTACGTTGCTGTATGATGACATCTACGAGGACGACGTGACCATCCCCAAAGAACTGTGCCGGGTGGAGCATATCCCACACCATGAAGTGCCACGAAAATGTAAACCCGATTACGCTGTACGGGAGGCTGAGTATCTCGACCACATTTCCGGTCTGGTACAGGATGAGGACAGGCTCTACTATGCGCACCAGCAGTTTGAGCCGCTGGTGCAGCAGTTTGGTGAGGTGGCACTGCTGCGCAGCGGTGTATGGCCAAACGTGATGGAATGGTACCGACGCAGTTTTACCCCCACTGGTCCGGGCTTTGACTGTTTCGACTGGTTCGGGGCACAACCCGGTTCGCTGGAAGAAAAGTCGCTGCAAGAATATTTCGCATGGCAGGAACAGCACCCACAGAAGGGGCTGTCGGCCTGCAATGTGTTCTACTGGGACCAGCGGAACGGTTGCTGGCTCTCAGCCATTGAAACCGGCTTTGACCTCATCGACCATGTGATCTCGCTGCAGCCGGCAAACTGCCGCTATCTGATGTCGATGCTGATGGAGTTCCCGGCAGAAGAGCGCATCATCAATCATCATCAGTATAAAATCGTGGCAAAAGCATGCCCATCCTTCTCGGCCATTCCCTATGGAGGCCGAAAGCGGCAGAATGAATCAGGTGGACAGGTGTTAAAGGATAAAGTTATTCGTGGTATACAGCGGCTACGGAAACTTGGTCTGCGAAAAACCATAAAAATCTATTACACTATGGTCCGCATACGGGTAGAAGAAATGCGGATGCTGAAAAAGCAGGGCCGTGAACATTGAACGGAAGAGGAAAAGAAAATGAAGGAATTGCCGTTGGTATCGGTGGTCATTCCATGCTACAACCGTGCAGCAGTGCTGGAACGATCAGTCCGCAGTGTGCTGGCGCAGAGTTATGCCGAACTGGAACTGATCGTTGTAGATGACGGCTCGACCGACCAGACCAGACAGGTAGTGGAAAAAATCGAAGATCCGAGATTGCGGTATGTTTACCAGAAAAATGCGGGCGCATGTGCAGCACGTAACCACGGCGCAGCTCTTGCAAAGGGCGAATATATTGCGTTCCACGATAGCGACGATGTCTGGCACCCTGATAAACTGGAAAAGCAGATGCAGGTGATGGAGGAAAAGCATCCGGACATCGTGGTCTGTAAAATGAGACGTTTCGACGCAGACGGCAGCAGTGTCCTCTATCCGAAACGAATCAGTGAAGGATTCGTTTCCGCGCAGGACGATTTGTTCGGAATCGGTACCCAGACTATTCTGGCTCGGCAGGAGGTTCTGAAAACGGAGCAGTTTTTCTCGGAGATGCCACGATATCAGGATCTGGAATGGCTCTATCGGGTGCTGCATCGGTTCACGATCTACAGCATTGAAGAACCGATGGTGGATTATTATATCGGTGCGGACTCCATCAGTCGCAGCACGGACAAAATGTACGCAGCTTTTGCGCTATTGCGAAAACGTTATCCGGACTTGCGCACGACCTTCCCAGCGCTTTCTCTGCACATTGCCCGTGACCTTCTGGCCGGGTGGAAGGAGATGCGCCGGAAACAGCCGGGCGAAAGCGGGAAGTATCTGGCTCTGGCCTGGTATTTTTTTCCGGGAGTCGGCCCGTGTATCCGGAGCCTGAAACGATTTTCGGGAATGAGTGGAACGTGATGGAGTATGTGTTTATCTGTAGTGCAAAAGCCTTGGATCATATGGCGGATATGAAACGTGCATTTATATAAGTTCACGGAGTATCACCAGAATAAAGAAAACATTAAATATCAGGTTGTCTGTAAAGCAAATGGAAATGGCTGGATGAGAATAAGTTTGAAGGAGTGAAAAAAAGTCAACGACCACGAATTTGAACTCCACAATGCCCATTGTTTCAAAATTGATGTTCCTCAGATTGTCTCTGCGCAGGCAGTTTATTATATTATTGCTGCACTAAAGGCTTGTTGCTAATATATCCCGCATCCGGTCGTCTACATAATGGTATGTCGCATCGGGCCTTTTGAAGGCCATTTTACAGAGAAATCCATAAGCAAGGGGGCACAGTGTATCTGAACCTAGATGGGGAGTGTGAAATAATACGCGGCTGTCATAATAAGGGAAAAAGGCACGGCAGAGAATGAAAGACTCCACGACCCGAAATTTTTTTACCCGAAGAATGAACGACTGATTTTTCTGTGCATCAGAAATGCCACACAGGAAAAACTCTCGACCATGAGGGTGAGGCGACAGCCAGCGAACAGATGGGGACCCTATCCGCTATTTGTGTGGCTGAAATAAAAATTGGCAAGTTGAAACATCAACCTGACGTGTGAATAGATGAAAGGTTCCTTTTCAGCGGTGAGTTTGAAAAGAACCGGAGGAGTAAAAACGATGGGAAATTACAAAATCGCTGTTGCGGGTATGGGTTATGTGGGATTATCCATTGCCACGTTGCTTAGCCAGCACCATCAGGTAACTGCAGTTGATATTGTTCCAGAGAAAGTTGAACGGATTAACAATCATAAGTCTCCGATTCAGGATGACTATATCAAGAAGTATCTCGCAGAAAAAGAACTGAACCTGACCGCAACACTGGATGCTAAGGCCGCATACGTCGATGCTAATTTTGTCGTGATTGCTGTACCCACAAATTATGACTCACATACGCAGAAGTTTGACACATCTGCAGTTGAAGCTGTGATCAAGTTGGTCATGGAATATAACCCGAACGCCATCATGGTCATTAAGTCCACCATTCCGGTGGGCTACACCGCATCCGTGCGTAAGAAGTTCGGCAGCAAGAACATCATCTTCAGTCCGGAGTTCTTACGTGAATCTAAGGCTCTGTATGACAATCTGTATCCGAGCCGTATCATCGTGGGCACTGATCTGAACGATGTGCATCTGGTTAAGGCTGCTCACGAGTTTGCTGGTCTGCTTCAGGAAGGAGCAATAAAAGAGAACATCGATACGCTGTTCATGGGATTCACTGAGGCAGAGGCTGTTAAGCTGTTCGCCAATACATATCTGGCCTTGCGCGTAGCTTACTTCAACGAACTGGATACCTATGCAGAAAGCAAGGGTCTGAACACTCAGCAGATCATCGATGGCGTCTGCCTTGATCCTCGTATCGGTAGCCACTACAACAATCCGTCCTTTGGTTACGGCGGCTATTGTCTGCCTAAGGATACCAAGCAGCTGCTGGCAAACTATGCTGATGTTCCGGAGAATCTGATTGAGGCTATCGTCGAGAGCAATAGAACTCGTAAAGACTTCATTGCTGACCGTGTTCTGAATCTAGCTGGTTATTACGGCTACAATGAGAACAACGAGTACGATGAAAAGCAGGAAAAGTCTGTGACCATCGGCGTGTACCGTCTGACTATGAAGAGCAACAGCGATAACTTCCGACAGAGTTCTATTCAGGGTATTATGAAGCGCATCAAGGCAAAGGGCGCAAATGTAGTTATTTATGAGCCGACTTTGAAAGATGGCGACACCTTCTTTGGCAGCGTTGTGGTTAATGATTTGGCTAAGTTTAAGGAAATGAGCCACGCCATTATCGCAAACCGTTATGACAAATGCCTTGATGATGTGAAAGAAAAAGTTTATACGAGAGATATTTTCCAGAGAGATTGAAGAGAGGACCCCTTTTGTTATGGGACAGATTAAAGCTGAGAAAAATGTGGGCGGTATTGAGGGGCTTTGTGTTATTGAGCCTGCTGTTAATGGCGATGCTCGTGGCTGTTTTATGGAAAGCTACAATGAAAAAGATATGAAGGAAGCTGGCATCGAGTGGCCGGAACTGAAGGGTGAGTATAAGGGCAGTACTAGCGCAGAAGGCTACACACTGGAAGATGGTACTGTACTTAATCTGGGCGATAAGGATCAGAATTGGCTCGGTCTGAAGGATACTTTTAAATATTAAGGACGTAGGGGTAGGAAGAATGCAGCGGGAAAACAAAGTACAACACGTATTTCTGGTGGGGGCCAAGTCCATTGGACGATATGGCGGCTACGAGACGTTTGTGGAAGAACTGGCTGTGTATAGTCAGAAGTATCAGGACGTCAAACTGCACATCCTTTGTAAGGCGAATGGCGAAGGCTGTGTGGATGAAACAAAGCTCACAGGCGTTACGGAACTGAGCACAACCGAATTTGAATATTATGGTGCCCATTGCATCAAACTCCGCGTCCCCAATCTGGGCGCGGCAACGGCCATCTGGTATGATACGGCGGCGGTTTCGTTCTGCCTGAAGTATTGCAAAGAGCATCACATCGAAAAGCCCATCTTTTACATTCTGACCTGCCGAATCGGCCCGATGATCAGGTATCTGAATCGCAGACTGAAAAAGCTGGGCGGGCAGTTGCAGCTGAACCCGGATGGCCACGAGTGGAAGCGACAGAAATGGTCTGCTCCGGTGCGTGGATACTGGAAACTCTCGGAGCGGTGGATGGTGCGTGCGGCTGACCTTGTTATTTGCGACAGCGTAAATATTGAAAAATATATTCAGCAAACCTACCACACATATCGCCCAAAAACGACTTATATCTCTTATGGGGCGGATATCGTCCCGTCTACGCCGGGTCATTATGACCCGGCGTTTCAGGAGTATTTGATGAAAAATGGCCTGACGGTGAACGGCTATTATCTGGTGGTCTGCCGCTTTGTGCCGGAAAATAATATCGAGACCATTCTGCGGGAGTTTCTGCACAGTGATACCCACCGCAAGCTGGCCATTATCATGACACAGAATCCCCAATATTACAACGAACTGAACAAAAAACTCCATTTTGAGGACGACCCGCGCATCTGCTTCCTTGGGACGGTTTACGAGCAAAACCTGCTCAGGAAAATCCGGAAGTATGCCTATGCTTATCTGCACGGCCATGAGGTGGGCGGTACGAACCCCAGTCTGCTGGAAGGTCTTGGCGCGACTAAGGTCAATCTGCTGCTGAATGTGCCTTTCAATGAGGAAGTGGCACTGGATTCTGCCCTATACTGGTCAAAGGAGCCGGGGAATCTGGCCGCATTGCTCCACAAGGTTGACCGGCTCACAGAAGCAGAGCGGGACGCCATGGGCAAAAAGGCTCAGGCCCGCATCCGGAACAGTTACTCATGGCCATTCATTGCAGATGAGTACGAGCGGCTGTGGAGTCCGGCGGCAAAAAAGGAGCGGAACTAATGATAAAAAAACATCTGGTGATCGTTGGAAACCCCGCCCCGGAGGACTGGGAGTTCCAGCGTGGCCTACAAAAAGAGACTGGGCAGGAGTGGCAGGTGATGCGTTGTTGCATCAACGAGTATACCGGTCTGAAAAAATATACTCGCTATTTGAAGTATGTGTTTTTTCCACTTTATCTCATTGCAGTGAGAAATCGATATGAGAAGATCATCTCGTGGGAACAGTTTTTTGGTCTGGTAATGGCGTTTTATATGCGAGTGCTCCACATCCGAAACTGCCCGCCCATGGATGTAATGACCTTTATCTACCGCCCCAAAAAAGGGTGGGTCGGTAAGATTTACTACCGTTTTGTGTATGCGGCAGTCACATCTCGGTACATCCGGAAAATCTATGTGTTTGGCAAAAGCGAGATTGACCATTATGTGGAGCTGTTCGGCGTGCCGAAGGAAAAATTTGCATCTGAACTGTTGGGAATCGCCGACATGGCCTTGGAAATCAACGCTCTGCCCAAGGCACGGGAAGACCGCTTTTACCTTTCCGCCGGGCGTAGTAACCGAGATTACGATTTTCTGCGCACAGTGTGGGAAAAGCAGAACATTCCTCTGTGCATCGTGTGCGATGTGGAGACGGCAGAGGATACTGCTGCCATCCACTATGAGAAAAACTGCCACGGCAATGAATATCTGCGCCTGTTGACGGATTCGTATGCAGTCATCGTGCCACTGCTCTCGGAAAAGTTTTCTTCCGGGCAGCTGGTGGTCTTGCAGGCAGCTATGCTGGGCAAGCCTGTCATTGTAACGCAGAATGACACCGTACGGGATTATGTGGACGACGGTGAGACAGGGTTCATCATCCCCAAGACGGAGCAGGCGCTTTTGCAGGCGTTGCATCAGCTGGATGACCCGATATGCTATGCTCGGATTTGCAAAAACGCCCGCCGCAAGTTTGAGCAGTGTTTCAGCTTGTATGAACTGGGCTGTAGGGTGGGTTGCCAACAAAAGGTAGAAGAAACTGCGGCCATGTCTTGGCGGCACATCTAATAAGATTATTTCAAACGAATTAGACATTGTGCGGCCACAGTAACGATGGAGAAGCTAAGAATTGCATGAGATTTTGTTGAAGCCGTCCAGCCGCCATGGTATACCCCTATACATAGGGGGCATCAGGATGTACGAAAAGCAGGGAACACCGCCGTGCGGCGCGGTTGGCTCGTTCGCCTCTCTGCGAAATGTACATTTTCCGTTATAGTAAAATCACCTCATGTGGTTTTATAGGTTGAGAATTCACGTTTTATATACTGATCCTCAAAGGGCAAAAAGTTCTTTGAGGATATTTTTATTGTCACTTTGCTGCAATTTTTCTCTGATTCTTCGCCAAAACGCAGAAAATGCGGAAACCGCTTGATTTAGCTCGGTTTCCGCACTAGAATGGAAACCAGAAAGGCAAGCACAGTTTCCACAAGGAGGACGCTCATGCAGGAAAAGCTCGATGCGCTGGTGCGCACGCAGGCGATGCAGTTGTTCCGTCAACAGGGGCTGCATTTCACCATGCAGCAGGTGGCAGAGCCGCTGCACATCAGCAAAAAGACCATCTACACCGTTTACCCCTCCAAGGAGGCGCTTCTGCTGGACATGGTAGACCACGCCTTTGCGGAGATCCACCACTGCAAGCAGAAAATTCTGGAAAGTGACGGTACACTGCAGGAAAAACTCCGGGCAGTCATCATTGTTATGCCGGATGAGTATGCCGCGCTGGATTTGCAGCAGATGAAGGAGCTGGACGAAAAATACCCGGTGGTGGCGGCGCGGGTGCGCAGTCAGCTGGAAAACGGGTGGGAGCCCACCATGGTGCTGCTGGAGCAGGCTGTGGCTGAAGGGGTCATGCGTCCGGTATCTCTGCCGGTGCTGCGGCAGATGATCACCGCATCCATTGAGAGCTTTCTGGCAGACCGCAGTCTGGCAGAAAGCGGAGTGCAGTATGTGGCTGTACTGGAGGAAATGATTTCGATTTTACTGGAAGGAGTGCTGCCGCGATGAAACACAGCTTTTGCGAGGACTGGGAGTTTACACGACACTGGACGGAAGCCTTTGGCAAGGGACTGCCTGTACCAAAACAACAAGCCGTCCGCTTGCCCCATACCTGCCGGGAGGTGCCGCTGCACTATGCCACCCCGGCCGATTACGAGATGGTCTGCGGCTACCGCAAACGGTTCCGGGTGCCGCCGATACAGGCTGCGCCCCGGCTGTTCGTCCGCTTTGACGGAGCCGCCCATCAGGCGGTAGTGCGGGTCAACGGGAAGCTAGCCGGGCAGCACCGGGGCGGCTATACCGGCTTTGCGGTGGAGATCACAGACCTTGTGGACCGGGAGGGTGAAAACCTGCTGACCGTGCAGCTGGACACCCGTGAAGACCCAACTATTCCACCCTTTGGCTTTGTCATTGATTACCTGACTTACGGCGGGTTGTACCGGGAGGTCTGGCTGGAAGCTACGGCAGAAAGCCGCCTGACTGATCTGTTCGTCTACACCCCCACCCTGCAGGAGGCGGTGATGCAGTGGACGGCAGAGCTTACGCCCGCAGCCGCGGCGGTCCGCATCCGGCTGGAGACCGCTGAGGGCACTTTGCTGGCAGAGCAGACTGCACCTGCGGCAGAAACCGGAAAGATGCAGCTTTCTGTGCCGGATGCACAGCCGTGGGATACCGAGCACCCGGTTTTGCATCATGCCATTGCAGAGCTTTTGAACGCAGCCGGACAGCCCATCGACCGCAAACAGGTGACGTTTGGCTTCCGCACCGCAGAGTTCCGGGCGGATGGCTTCTATCTCAACGGCAAAAAGACCTTTCTGCGGGGGTTGAACCGACACCAAAGCTACCCTTACATCGGCTATGCTGCGCCGGAAAGCCTGCAGCGGGAGGATGCCCGCATTTTGCAGGAGGAACTGCACTGCACCGCCGTGCGCACCAGCCACTACCCCCAAAGCCAGTATTTTCTGGATGAGTGCGACCGGCGGGGTCTGCTGGTGTTCACCGAACTGCCGGGCTGGCAGCACATCGGGGATGACAACTGGAAGGACGCCGCCTGCGAGATGCTGCGGGAGATGTTCTTGCAGAACCGCAATCACCCCAGCATCATCCTGTGGGGCGTGCGCATCAACGAGAGCGTGGACGACGATGCCTTCTATACCCGCACCAACAAAATCGCCCATCAGCTGGACCCCAGCCGCGCTACCTCCGGCGTGCGGTATCTGGAAAAAAGCCATCTGCTGGAGGATGTCTATGCCTACAACGATTTTTCCCACAACGGCACAACGCCCGGCGCAAAGTCTAAAAAGGATGTGACCCCGGATATGGGCAAGGCGCTGCTCATCTCGGAATGCAACGGTCACATGTACCCCACCAAAGCCTTTGACGATGGTCCCCATCGGCAGGAGCATGCTTTGCGGCACGTCCGGGTACAGAACGCCGCCTATGCCAGCGGGGAGCACGCCGGGTGCTTTGGCTGGTGTATGTTCGACTACCAGACCCACAAGGACTTTGGTTCCGGGGACCGCATCTGCTACCACGGCGTGCTGGACAGCTTCCGCAACCCGAAGTTGGCGGCTGCGGTCTATGCCAGTCAGGGTGACGCTGACCCGGTGCTGGCGGTCAGCTCCTCCATGAATATCGGCGATAACCCCGCCGGGCAGCTGGGCACGGCCTACGTTTTCAGCAATGCCCAGCAGGTAAAGCTTTACAAAAACGATGTGTTTGTCACCGCCCTGCGCCGCAGCGAGTGGACAGCCCTACCGCATCCGCCCTTTGTGATGGACGATCCCATCGGCGAGCTGCTGGAAACGCAGGAGCATTTTTCGCCGTCCAAAGCGACCGCTGTGCGGGACTGCCTGTTGGCCGCCGGAAAATACGGCTTGGCGGGACTGCCGCTGGCCTACAAGGTCAAATTCGGCTGGTGTATGCTGCGCTATAAAATGGTCTTTGAAGATGGCGTGGCGCTCTACGGAAAATATGTGGGCAACTGGGGCGGCGAAGCCACTCGCTGGCGGTTCGATGCCGTACAGGACGGCAACGTGGTGCGCAGCGTGACCCTTTGCCCCAGCGCAAAGCTGCACTTGGAAGTCAAAGCCAGCCGGACGACTCTTCGGGAAAAAGATACTTACGATATGGCGGCTGTGCGGGTGCGCATTCTGGACGAGAACGGCACCCCCGCCCCCTATGCACAGTTCCCGGTGCAATTTGCGGTGGAGGGCAGCGCCGCCCTTGTTGGCCCGCAGACCGCCGTGGCAGAGGGCGGCATGACCGGCACCTATCTGCGCACCGTGGGCACTGCCGGAGAAGCCGTGCTGACCGTTTCTGCACCGCAGACCCAGCCCGTTGCGCTGCGGTTCACCATTGAAAAGGAGGATGCTGTATGGAACTGACCCTGAAACAGAAAACCGCGTTCGGTATTGGTGCCGTGGGCAAGGATATGGTATACGCCTTGTCGGCTTCTTACGTCATGTATTATTATCAGGATGTGCTGGGGCTTTCGGCAAGTTTTGTGGGCGTTGTGCTCATGGCCGCCCGGTTCTTTGATGCTTTCAACGACCCCTTTATGGGCGTTCTGGTGGCAAAGACCCGCACTCGATGGGGGCGTTTCCGTCCGTGGATTTTTTCCGGCACGCTGCTCAATGCGCTGGTGCTCTACGCCCTGTTTGCCGCCCCGGTGCTGGACGAAGCAGCACTGATGGTCTATTTCAGCGTGGTGTACATCCTGTGGGGCGTCACCTATACGATGATGGATATTCCGTACTGGTCCATGATTCCGGCCGTGACCCGCACGCCCAAAGACCGGGAGAACCTTTCCATGGTGGGGCGTACCTGTGCAGGCGTTGGTTCGGCACTTATCGCCATGTTCACCATGCTGCTGGTGGGAGCCCTTGGCGGCGACAGCGAGCGCGCCGGCTTCCGCTGGGTGGCGCTGATCGTAGCGGCAATTTTTGCAGTGACAGAGCTGGTGTGCTGCATTTCCATGAAAGAAACCACCCCCAGTGAGATGAAGACCGCCACCGTAAAGGAGATGTTCTCCGCCCTGTTCCGCAACGATCAGGCTATGGTAGTGGTGGGCAGCATCGTGCTGATCAACTCGGCACTGTACCTTACCTCCAACTTCATCATCTATTTCTTTAAATATGACCTTGGCGGCGCAGGCTGGAAAGCCACCTACACCCTGTTTTCCACCGTGGGCGGTGCAGCGCAGATCCTTGGTATGATGGTGCTTTACCCCTTGCTGCGCAAAAAGTTCAGCAGTACGCAGGTATTCCATCTGAGCCTTGTGCTGGCACTGTGCGGCTACGGCACGCTGCTGGTGTTCTGCCTGACCGGGCTTTCCCATAGCCTTGCCCTGCTGTGCATTCCGGGCGTTGTCGTGTTTGCCTGCAACGGAATGCTGACCGTGCTGACCACCCTGTTCCTTTCCAACAGCGTGGATTACGGTCAGCTCAAGACTGGACGCCGGGAGGAGAGCGTCATCTTTTCCATGCAGACCTTTGTGGTCAAGGCAGCCTCCGGCGTGGCGGTATTCCTGACCGGCATCGGGCTGGACCTCATCGGTCTTGTGGGCAACACGGAGGAGACCGGCCCGGTGGCAGTGCAGAGCGCCGGTACTCTGCTGGGTCTGCGCCTGATGATGACCGTTCTGCCCATGCTGGTGCTGGCAGGTGCGCTGGTGCTGTTCCGCCGCAAGTTCGTTCTGACCGATGTCCGCGCTGCCGAGATCAGCGCACAGCTCCACGGGGAGGAAACGCACCATGACTGAAAGGCTGCACTGGTACGCAGAGACCTCCGGCGGCGTGCGGCAGGGCGATGCCCCGGTGCACCCGGGCTGCGGTGCGTTGCATCTTTCCGCCGACCTGCCCGCCGGGACGCTGAAGGCGGTGCGTGCCGAGATGCCGTGGACGATGGAAGCAGACGAGCGTCTGTTCATGAACGGCTACCAGACATGGACCTACAGCCCGGAGCTGGACCGGAACGGCAAGCTGCGCGGCACCGACCACATCCCCGGCTTTCTGCGCAAAAAATACGCCTTTGACCGCTACGGCGATTATCACTTTGTACCTTACGGGCATCATAACGGTCAGAGCCACGGCTTTTCCTACTGCTATTTCCGCAAGGGCAGGCAGTTCCAGCTGGTGGCATCGCTGGACGAGACCCCGGGCTACACGATCCTCCGGTACGACAGCCGCAAAGCCCTGCTGACGCTGGAGCGGGATTGCGCCGGGGTGGAGCATCCCGGCGGCAGCGTTGCCCTGTTCGACCTGTTTTTTGCCGAGGGCGGCGAGGCGGCAGTGTTCGACGGCTGGTTTCAGGCTATGGGCATCAAGCCCCGGATGGAGAAGAAGCTGGCAGGCTATTCCAGTTGGTACAACCGCTATCAGAACATCACCGAGGATACCATCCGGGAGGACCTGACCGGCTGCCGCAGCCTGCTTTGCCCGGGAGACCTGTTTCAGATCGACGATGGCTGGGAGCCGAAGGTGGGTGACTGGTTGGAAACGGATGCACAAAAATTCCCCCACGGGCTGAAAGGCATGGTGGAGGAAATTCACGCCGCCGGATTTCAGGCTGGGCTATGGCTTGCACCCTTTGTGTGCGAAAAGGACTCTGCCCTTTTCCGGCAGCACCCGGACTGGCTGCTGAAAGTGGACGGCAAACCGTGGTGTTGCGGCAGCAACTGGAGCAGTTTCTATGCGCTGGATATCGACAACCCGGCCGTGCTGGACTATCTGCGCCGGGTGTTTGACCGGGTGCTGAACGACTGGGGCTTCGACCTTGTCAAGCTGGATTTTCTGTACGGTGCTGCCCCCTTTGGCAACGCCCGCGAGAGCCGGGCAGCCCGGATGTACCGTGCTATGGAGCTGCTGCGTAGCTGGTGCGGGCAAAAGCAGATTCTCGGCTGCGGCGTACCGGTGATGCCGGCTTTCGGGCTGGTGGATTACTGCCGTGTCAGCTGTGACGTGAGCTTGGACTGGGACGATGTGTGGTATATGCGTCTGTTCCACCGGGAGCGGGTGTCTACAAAGCAGGCTATCAATAACACCGTATTCCGGCGGCAGCTCAATGGCCGCGCCTACGGCAGCGACCCGGATGTGTTCTTTCTCCGGGAAGAAAACTGCAAGCTGACGGCAGAACAAAAACGCACCCTTGCCACGGTCAATGCTCTACTGGGCAATGTGTTCCTCACCTCAGATATGCCGTCCCGCTACACACAGGCGCAGCGGGCAGAGTACCGCCGTCTGCGCGATATATTTGAACATGCAGAACAGGTGAAGGTGAAAACGGAAGAGGGGACGGTTTGTATTCAGTATCTTCTGTACGGCAAACCGCAAAAGTTGCTTTGCAGCCCTTTTTAGAAAGCAGCCGAATATGTGCTTGTATAATCATACTTTATAAACGGAGAAAAACGGCTTATATTGGAGAAAAAACGCATTGCATCGTAAGCGAATCGGTGCTATAATATAAACTGTTGAAAGTTGAATATAAGCAGACGAACAGCCGGTAGGTCGAAAGCCTATCGGCTTTTTTCGTGCTATCTCACAAGGTGCTATGTACATAAAGGGTAGGGTGAATAGATTTGGATAAGGCTTTGAATGCTAAAATCTTGTGATAGAAATGTGAAAAGTGTCTCCTTTTTGCCCGATTTCGGTGTACATAGTGAAGGCCTTTATTTCTGAGCCAGATGAAAGGAGAAAGTGGAAGTCAGGGATTTATTGCAGTTCAGGGGGAGACTGTCGCTGATCATTTGTCATGCATCTGCTTCTTTTGCGTTGCAAAATACTTGTTGGGGACACCCAAACCCTTGAACTGCATCTGTTGGATGCAGGATTAGCGTCTCCAAATGAGAAAGTATATGGTTCTAACACATTGTCAGCCATTGGTAAACAACTT
>OBRJ01000208.1_pt1 | contig 50951 bp, 52 predicted proteins | sample 1494831 | NCBI WGS metagenome assembly OBRJ01 (sample SAMEA3360658, study PRJEB22359) | human gut metagenome | biome: ENVO:urban biome; feature: ENVO:human-associated habitat; material: ENVO:feces | place: Bangladesh | collected 2011
ACTTGAAAAGTGCGAACATAAAAATAGTTTCATCAATATTCTCCTTTATAAATTCAGATTTTCTCAATTCTCCAAACTTCGATTTGCACTTCAAATCGTTTTCTTCATTCTATCACAGCATCTATTATTCTGTCATCAATCTTTCGAACCAAGTATCCATGACAATAATAAACTGGCTTGCCCCTTTCCACTCTTGCAGCATTTCATCCAGAGTTTTGTGTTTTGCAAAAAGAAAAACTGCAACAGCAGATAGCTTCCGAAGAAGAAGCAATAAGCAGCTTGAAAGAAAAATTAAAAGATCTGGATACTGCCGATCAGAATGTTGATGCCATTCTTCAGATGCAGATTCCAGAAGCAGCGAGATCAAAAACCAAAGATCTCGAACGATAACTATCACAAAACGAAGGAGGAACTATTACATGACACAAGAAGAATTTAATGTTGTATTTGAACTTCAAATGAGGAAATGTGCTGATATCCTGGCACATAAAAAGAAAGAATATACCGGTGACAATATTGACCGCCTCAGTGCATTCAAGATTGCTGCCGCTTTACAAAACTGCGATCCAAAAGCAGCACTGGCCGGTATGATGTCGAAACATGTCGTATCCCTTTACGATATGTGTTATTCCACTCTGTTACATTTTGACATGGAACAGTGGGATGAAAAGATCACAGACTGCATCAATTATCTGATTCTTTTAAAAGCTCTGGTAAAGGAGGAACAGGCCTATGGATCACATTGAAACAGCTATCTTACCGTGGTGAGATCCATGCCATTATCAGTAACGTGAGCACATCTTCTCAGACCATTCATAAAGACACACGCGTCGGTCAGCTGGTAATCACACCAGTCGTGATCGCAGACTTTGTCCTGGACCTTGGTGAAGGACGAGGAACTTGGGCATTTGGAAGTACAGGAGAATAATACTATGATTACATTTGGAAGAAAATTAAAACACTTAAGACAGAAAAATCATCTTACTCAGGAAGAACTTGGCATGGCTGTTGGCTTTCCCGACAGCTGTGCCGATGTCCGGATTGCTCAGTACGAAAGCGATGTCCGAACACCGAAAGAGGATCTTATGAAACTCTTCGCATCAACACTCGGTGTTCCGGTTGAACTCTTTACCGTACCGGTACTCTCAGAACCCAGAGAGTATGAGGCCGCGGAGTATTGGAGGTATGAACTTGGGGCAGAGTTGGGTTGATTTTTCCCCGCTAGCTAAAAAACGTCTGCGTAAAACGAATTTGTTTTATGCAGACATTTTCTCTAACTTTGATTTAGAAAATTTATACAGCAATGATTGCCGGAATGACAAGACAGAACCACGTCCTAATATTTCCTGAATATCCGTGGAAATAATATACTCTTCATTTAAAAGAGCTAATCTGAATTTATCTAAAATCATTTCCCGATTCTGGGAGTCACCAACATAATACACCTTCATTTTTTTGCAACTTGTTACTAAAAATTGCATCTGAAAATTTCTATTACCCTTATACATAATAGTATTAGTTATATCTTCTTCCGGATTCATTGCTTCTTCTGTTAAAGCGACTGATCAGAGAATAGCTCAAATCACCAGTGAGCTGAGTACACAGAAAGTCATTCAAAAACACTGCGATTCTTACCGGCTCTGCCGTAAAGTGATTGAAGATTGCAAATCTGCAAAAAATCCAAAAGCTTACCGTACCAAGCATCAGGCAGAATACCAGTTCCACGATTCACTAAAAAAAGAGCTGCAAGATCTCGGTATTACCAAAATCCCAAGCTCTAATAAAATTCAGAAGCGGATTGAACATCTTGAATCTGAACAAGCTGCTACTGTCCGAGAAAAACAGGAATTGCAGAAAAAACAGAAAACACTAGATATCATCCAGCAGAATTTCACAGTACTACTCAATGCTCCTCATATATCAAACAACGATATCAATCGTACCGTTGCACCACCACTTCAACACTAATATCAGAAACGTTTTAAACCGTATAACACAAGAAAACTGATTCCACCGCAATGGATCAGTTTTCTTTAAATAATGGCTACTTCATTTTTCTCTTTTTATATAATCCTACAATCAAACCAAGACTAACAATCGCTATTAAAAACCATGCAACTATATTTGTTGTATCTCCGGTTTTTACCGTATTTATTATTTTCTGAATAGTATTTGGCTTATCTGGTTTTCCTGTTCTGCTTCCTGCTTCAGCATGGATTGTTGAAATATCTATAAAATTACCGACAAGAAAAAGCATAACGAATAAAATAATGTGAATACTTCTTATCTTCTTTCGCACCTTGCTTTCCTCCTTTTTCTATCTCGTATACTATAAATTACAGCTATCATCAGCCCTATAAAAATCACTATAATTGTTACAATCAGCACTTTAGCAGTAAAAGATAACTCTGGTTTTATATTTGTATCAGGCTCTTGCTTTGTTGCCTCTTCATAAGGTATTCTCTCCTCGAACCAAAAGTCTGTGTGTGTTGATTGCAAATGGTGTACACGTAACAAGTGTTGCATAATCCTTACCTGGTTCAATGGACAAGCTATCTGTCTCTTGTGGCAAAACCGTTAATATCTGATCAATCTGATATGCCAGGGTTTCATCTAAGACTTTAATGTAAAAAATATCCCCTACTTCCAGTTTATCTATATTGGTAAATAGTGTTTTTGTCGGAAGACCTCTATGTCCGGTCAGAACTGTATGTGTACTTTCTCCACCAACTGGAAGAGATGTACCCCAAAAATGTCCGACACCTGCCTGTAACACAGCTTCACTTGTTCCATGATCAAGTGCTGTCAGGATTGCTTGCTGTGCACATCTATTCGGTCTGAATCCGTAGCTATGGTCATGGAACTGTTCCTCATAGATTGGTGTTAAGACCTGTGCAATGGCTTGTTGTATGAATCTGTCTGTTACTGTTGGTACTCCCAGGTTTCTGACACCACCGTCTGGCTTTGGTATCTCCACTCTTCGTACTGGTTGAGGTTTATATTTTCTTGTCCTCAACTGTTCCTTGATAATTTCGCCGTCCTTTACAAGATGTTCTTTAAGTTCTGTGTACTTCATTCCGTCCACTCCCTCGGCACCTTTATTTCGTACGACTTGCAGATATGCTCTGTTGAGATTATCGCTGGATAGTATCTGCTTCATTAGACTACTTGTGTCCATGCGTTCTTTCCTTTCCGTCTCGCTTGATTTGACCACCCTTTTCCCGATTGATTACGGCAGATGTTGTCATTTCTGCAATACGAGACATACTCAAACTTATTGATTGTTCGCCCCTTCGCTCCATCTCCATTACAGAGACTTCTTCGCTACTATGGGCTCGGCTGACTTCTCACAGTTCGTTGTTACTAGGCTAATGAAACCTCTGTGAGACTTCCACGCTTAAGGTGCACGCTCTTTCCTCTCATATATCCGCCACATTTACTCGGTTCCTACAAACGGCAACTTTACGGCTTTGTCTTATTTAGCAGACTTACCAAGCGGAACCTAGCCTCATATGTGATTTCTGTCCGTCGGACCAAGAGTTTGCTTACAGCTTCCTTCAGATTCTACCTTACGATAGACACCCTTGCTGTTCAGCTATACACTTCCTTGTCGCCTAGGCGTGTTCGGGACTTTCACCCGTTAGAGCGCGCCCATGGCGCGCAAACTAAAATATCGCCAGCCATAGCATGGCTGACGATACAAAAATTTATTATTTTTTATTGTCCTCTTGACGGGGAGCATACCATTATTATAGTGGTTTATTTTTTTATTCCAATGCAACAAACATGTAAAATGTCTGATGTATTTTTGCAAGTTTTGTTCCATAGCAGTGTTTATCTTATTTTCCGTCTTCTTCTGAAAAACAGAATCATGATAATACTTATGGCAAATAGTAACCATACATGCCTGCTTGTTCTCAGACGAACCCCTGTTTCCGGTATTAATTGTGTGTTTTCGTTTGTGATTTTTAACTCAATCACGTCTCCTCGTGCAGCCTCAATCCGCTGTTTCATGACAGCTGTATTTCCATTCGATGTTGCCTGCACTGGATTTGAATACTTATCATTCTCTTCTTTTTTAGAAATCGAAACAGCGTATTTTGATGTATCAACAGTTTCTGTTATTATGATATCCGAAGATATATCTACATTTTTTAATGTAACTTTATCTCCATGTTTCAAAGAAGTTCTAATTGTCTTGCTACGCAGCTTTTGACCATCTTCCCAATAGAGAATTTCCATATCAAATGGCTTCTTGCGGTTTCCAAGTGGACCAGTGACTTCCTTTGTAATCTCAACCGTCACCCCGCCTTTTTGCGGATGATTGACGATATGTCTGTCCGAAACAGCTCTCCAGGTATTTGTCATCGGTGATTTCTCATATAGGAATAAAATATCGGATTCTACATCGACCATATATAAATTAAAGTTATCCTGATACTGTGTTTTGGTTTTATCTGCTTTGTCCTTTTTGTTTGGAGTAACAGATTCTACCATCCAGTATCGTCCGTTCTCAAAGTCCTCCGGTAATTGAAGCATTCCATTTTCATCTGTTTCTAAGGAACGATACGTCGTACACGTTTTTCCATCCTTTTTCAGAACGATATCGTCCTTGCTCTGTGTATTGTCATAATCTACTGTATATCCTGTATCATCCGCATATTTTTTCGTAACATCATCATACGGTACTTTGTAGAACAGAAAACCTGCACCAGCAAGTCGGTTTCTTGGAAGATCATCCGTCTTTAAGAAACTTCGTTCAGCAAGATTGAAATGCAGATTCTGCACTTCCAGTTCCATCTTGGAAACATCCTTGAACTCATTCTCATCCTTCGGGAATATTTGTTGTCCATTTGAATCGAAATACTGAATCTCTGGATAAATAACTTCATAATATAGGAAACCATCCCCGTATTCCAAAGAATAATGTGTCTTTCCTATCTCAATTTCTTCCACCTTATATTCCACCGGATTTCTGTCCTGGAATAGTGGAACATTGTCGACTGTGTGTTCCCATCCGTTCTCTTCATTCAGCAGGAATTCCTGTCCTGTAGAAATTCCATTCTGATACAATCTGATTTTCACCTGTTTTTCCGTCAGTGCATCATTTGGATTTTCCCATGTCTTTTTGATATGCAGAGTGCCTGTTTTAGCAAAATTTCGGATATTAAGGCTGGTATCTCCTCGCTGAAGCAGAACAGATTTTCCGTCTATCTTACCATCAACTGGTGCCTTAACAGCCTCCTGCTTTTCGTTAGCCTCCCTATCCACCAGTTTTGCATCAGTGATTTTGAATGCTCCATTGGCAATCTCAACTGTGATCTGTATATCTCCTGTGTCTACATATCCCGTCGGTAAGTTTGTCTCTCGCAACAAATACGTCTCAGTTGCTGTTCTGTTCTGTTTGTTTTCATCTTGTAACGGAATATGAAGTTGTGCGATTCCGTATTTATCAGTTGTTACCGCTTCCTCCTCAACACCGTTCTTACTAACAGCAAAATTGATCTTCTCCATTCCTTGTCCGGTAGACTCATCAAATTTGTTCAGTGTGAGTATTCCCTCTTTCTGATAACGATTCTCCAATTCAATAGTAAGAGTTTCACCACCGCGTCCAATTCCACGTCCTGTGAATTTAATTCCACTTTCTGGATATGCTTCCCATGAATTTACATTATCTCCTTGTTCATGAGAATTGCAAACATTGTACCAACCTGAAAATTTCACATTCGAATCTTTTGGCTTATAGTTGTACTCTTTTAATGTGTATTTCCAGAATGAGTCCGCCTTAACGATCCACGTACAGCTTGTATGTGTTTCATCTGTCCATGTACCTACAACTTCTATTGGAGCATCCTCCGCTTGCGGAGCTTCTGCATCCGGTTTCTGGCTATCTTCTGAAGGAAGCACAAGTTTCATATGCTCATGAAATGCAGGTGGCTGCGGTTTTCCATCTAAAAGCTTTTCATCCATATCTACCTGGATATAATAATCTTTCTTGACTTCCTCTATTGCTTCCGGCATTCCGACAAAATCTTTCTTTACTGTCAGGTAACCATTTTTTGCTACAATACGTCCGTCAATATGCCACCCATCGGACATTTCACTTTTGAAAGAATACCAATAAATCGTAAAGAATTCGGTATCTAATTTCGATGGCGGAATCTCCCTGTCTCCGATACGAATCATACGTCCACTTTCACGAATTGTCTGGAACACCTCTTCATCGGAAGGAATTCTATCTATCTTGTAGATATAGTCTCCATTTCCAATATATCCCTCATCTGGTTTTGTTCCCTGCAAAAGTTCTTGCACTCTCTTATGACCATCTGCATACTGTTCCCACGTAGATGGATTCTTATTTCCAAGAACTGGAACATCATGCAATGTACTTGCCTTCACATTACAGTTTGCCACGGCAACCGCACTTGTATAATCGTCTACATTCGTGGTTGGTAATGCTACTGAACCATCTTCCGGCATTGCTGACTTACAGATATAAAACTGTACCTGTTGTCGATTTCGGTTACTAACCTTACGCCATGCTGCATAGAGGGTGATTGGCTGTCTTGCATTATTATTTATAAGATCAGAAATAGAATCCCCTGCACCGCATTCCTGCCACTTTCCGTCTTTGTTTCTGTAATCCCAATGATCGAATTCATACTGTTCCAACTCTTTGCTGTCATTATCTTCATGATCATAAACTAGCGGATATGGTGACTTGACGTTATGTTTTCCAGCTTCTATTTCATTCTCATAATCATCTGTATGTCTTGTCTTATTTCCAACCTGAGGGGTCAACTTAGATTCTTTTGGAAGCTTCTTCATATAACGGGTCGTATTATAGATCACTCTGACCGTTCCGGGGTCCTGGGGTTTGTCTGCAATCACCTCATAAGATGAGGTAATATTAGGCAGTTCAAATTTTACCTTGTCATCTCCGGACAGTTCCGGAAGAACCTCATTTTCGTCCCTGTCATTAGATGTACAACTCCAGACAATCTCCTTGCCATAATACTCACCTTCTAAACTTGCCCTCTTTGGTACTTCTACAGTATATTCTTCCCCGTGGCCTACATACTGTCTCTTAATTGCTTCTCTTTTGGTCAGATTCAGTGGATCCAACACTTCAATCAGATGAAAACTTCCCTCTACACTGAAATGTCTTCCTGCCAGCCCAGCCTGAGAAGAAAGTCCTGTCAAGCGGTCAAAATAATTTTCGATTCTGTCTGGATTCAGTGGGTTTGGCTGTGAGAAATAATAGACAGATACATCTTTCCCGTTTTTCAGGACAGGAATATACCATGTACCATCGTTGTCCTTATAAGGATGCTGTACAAACACACGGCTGTCTGTCGCATAACCAAACAGAATCTTCTCTTTCTGATCTGCGCCGGGCTCCAGCTTGCTCGGAGTGAAACCAAACTCACTGTAAATTTTAGAAATCGTATCATCTGGTGTAGCTCGCAAATAATAACGACTGGCTCGGCCACTGTTTGCTTTGATTATGTAATGCTGCTCAGCATTAATATTTTTTATCAGCTTATAATGTCCATCGATAAATACATAAAAACTAATATTTGCTTCTTTTGTTGCTGCCGGTTTTTCTGTATTATCAGGAACAATCACATATGGACGTACTGCATCATCTGGCTTAATAGTAAAGCTCATGGTATGCTTTGCTTCATTTTTACTCCATATAACTTCTGAAAGAGTACCATCTTCCTTTCTGCATTCCCAGTTTATATCCTGCGTTTGTTCTTCTACACGCGGCTTTGTACTAACTGTTCTTGTAAGTGTTGACTTTCTTGCAACAAAATCAATTGCCGGAAGATCACGCAAAGCTGTTTCGCTGTAAACCTGTCCATCTTCATCCTGTACTGTCACACTGTAAAAACCGTTATATCTATCATCGTCGTGTTCGAATAAGGTCTTTGCACTCATGGTATCAATTTTTTCTCCATTTGGCAGGTAATACACATCCATCGGCTCTCCGGACTTTCCTATATAAATACATTCATGACCTTCTATCGTGTATTTCCCTGCATTATGGATTGTATCGTAATCTCTCTTGGAATAATAAAAACGCTCTTTTGCTTCATTTTGAATAGAACCATCGTAATGAAATTTTTCAAAATGCTTTTTTAACTCATCATTAGAAATATAATAATAAACTGTTCCCGGCTTTGTTGTAGTATCTTTTATAACAGGAATTTCTTCGTTTAGAACATTATATCTCTCATTATTTACAAAAGTATAGAATTTAATGTTCAAGGTTGCTGGTACAAAAGTGTTGCATGCAACCGTATATGGTTGCTCTATCTTTCCAATAGAAAAGGTTAGTTTATCGCCCTGTTTCACCGGAGAAATTGTTTTATTTTCATCCTCACTGGCACAAAGCCAGTCGCTTTCCTTCGTATCTCCAGGATCAACGGAAATTGTGACCGCAGAATCTTTCTTATAGTAACTCACAGTTCGATTTCCATCCGGATTGATCACTGTAACCGAATAGAAACTGTTCTTATTCTGCTTAATCTGGTCTGAATTATTATCCGGAATTTTTTCGCCATCAGATGCTCCTTTTGGCATATAATAAACGTCTGTTGGTACAGTTGCTTCCTGCTTGTCCAGGTTATAAGATACATATTGCTGTCCTTTATAAGTTACCACTGTCGCCTGTGCTAATGTCTTCTCACCACGGACTGTATATGGAAAATAATTTCCGGACTGTGTTTCCTCTGCATTCAAGCCGAACTCTCTATAAATCTCAGCAAGATCACTGACAGATAAATAGCATCTGCCCTGACGGTTCCATTTATACACCTTTTTCAGAGAATCAGCCGGCAGCTTTCGAACCTCATTGTCTGCATATATATAAAACTGAATGTCAAAGGCTGTCTGATCCGCTCTCTGGATCACATAAGACTGTGTGATCTTTCCGATTGTGAACCTCGTCTGGTTCCCTGATTCCCGTATACCATCTATCACCTTATCATCTGTTCCCATACAGGTCCATTCGATCTGGTCTGTCTGGTCCGACAATTGGGGATTAAAATCAGCCACAGCTTCTTCCACTACAGTTCCTGTTAATGCATAACGAATCCGATCCTGCCCTTCTCCCTTTACCTCTACGGAATAAAACGAGTTGTCCTTTTTTACAGAATCTTTTAAATTTAATGCAAGGCCTTTTCCATTTGGAAGGTAGTAAACATCTATCGCTTCCCCTTGTTTATTCTGTCCATAATTGTAAGAAACATATGTCTTTCCGGATTCTGTGTCTGTATAAACTTTTCCGTATTCTATCCCGCTTTTTCCCCGGTATGCAGATACAAACTTATTATTTGCATCCGGATTCTGATTCTCACCATTTTTCACAAATCCAAATTCTTCATATATCAGGAGCAGGTCCTCAATGGAAACACCATAGTAGGTAGTTCTTCCGTCTTTCCATGTTGCAATGCCGGTAATGTCATTATGCTGAAGCTTTACCTTGTTTCCATCAATAATGACATAGAAATCAATATCAAATCCTTCGGAAATCTCCTGAAGTTTCGGTGATTCCTCTTGTGCAATCTGCTCCTCGAAGGCTTTTTCTTCTTCTGAAAGCTCTCCCTGGGATGGAGTAATTTCTTCCTCCGGAATCTCTTCTAATGGCAGGGTGATTTTCTCTCCAGGAGTCTCTTCTAATGGCGGGGTGATTTTCTCTCCAGGAGTCTCTTCTGATGGCGAAGTATTTTCTTCTTTCGACGTCTCTTCCGACAATGATGTACTTTCCTCCGGAATAAAATCTTCTGTGTGCATTTCACCCTCTTGAGTACTATTTATATTTGGAATATTCTCTTCTTCCACTGAAACTGCCAAAACTGTCGTTCCTGCGCTATTCATGCACAAAACCAATAAAAGTGTCCAGGCTATCCATCTTAGCCATCTCTTTTTCCTCTTCACACAAATTCCTCCTAAAAACATATTTTCCTTTTCTCAACTATCTGCCTTTTTTATCCATTCCTTCTGCATTGCCGCTGCTATAAAGCACTGCAATAGTTTTTTTGAAAATACACCACATTCACCGTTGGCAATCATTCTTATGGCTTCTTCATGCTTTAATTTTCTTTTATAGGGGCGTACACTGACCAATGCATCATAAGCATCCACAAGGCCTACTACCTGAGCACAAAGTGGTATTTCATCACCTTTTAGTCCATCCGGGTAACCAGAACCATCATATCTTTCATGGTGATATCTGCATATTTCATAGCTATACTTATTAAGTTTTTCTGTCGTAGCTCCTCGTGGAAACCGCAATGTCATCTCTGCCCCTGTAAGAGGATGCTGCTTTACAATTCCCATCTCATCAGCTGTTAATTTACCGTTTTTGTTCAATATCTCTATCGGCACACGGATTTTTCCAATATCATGAATTGGAGACAGATGAGAGACATTTTCTATTTCTTCCTCTGTAATCCCATACTCCGGATAGTTTTTCTGTAGTTGAAGATACACTTGTTTTGTATAAAAACAGATATCATCCTGATGTTCTGTTTCTATAAGATTATTGTGATTCAACACTGCAGCCAGAAGCGAAACCATTTTCCAATACTGTTTTGTCTCATCCTGTGCTTTTTGTCTTAATTCCCGTTCCATATTTACAATTGTGTTAGGAATAACTTTTGCATTATGGAATGTAATAACAGCAGTTTTCTCATTTTCATCCACAAATCTTTTTACTTCCATCCAAACATAAGTCTCTGAGTTTTTCTCGCTTCTTCTTTGATAAACGATATCTTCTTCTGAACAGCCCTTTTTCAAATGCTCTGTCAACGAATCGCTTTTCAAAAATTCCTGCAGTTTTTCACAATCTTTTTCACATACATATTTTTCACAATATACTTTCAGAAAATCATCATATGTTCCTGCATTTTTTACATCATCATAAATCCCCCTGTTATGAGAATAGATACATTCATAACTGTTTTCCGCTAAATTAACTTTCAGAATGATATAAAATCGCCCAAAATATTCATCTTTCCCAGGTCTGATAATATCAGAGATTTTCACATTTTCTAATCGGTTATTGTAAGTGTTCTGTAAGTCCAATAAGACTTGATGTACTTTACAGCAATCCGTATAGTTTCTGGAGCAAAATCCATCCTTTTCAAGACAGCGACTGATTGCCATTGTTGATTCCATACATGATATGACATCAAATAAAGAAATTTTTTCTGGATTTTTGGCAAGGGCATATCCTCCACTGATACCTTCAGAAGCTGAAATAATCTTCTCTTTTTTTAACTGCTTTGTGATTTTTGGAATATAGCTCTCCGGAATCTTTAATTCAGAAGCTAATTTTGCCGTTGTAACCCTGCGCTTTTTTATTGCCAAATAACAGACAATCCTGATTGCATAATCCGTTGTATTAGTAAGCTGCATAGGTGCTCACCTCTCTCTCTTTTCTTTGTTCCGTACATAAACTCATTGATTGAAAAAGGAAGAATCATACTTTTCACTCACACATTTCAAGCATAATTCTTCCTGTTTGTCTAATAACGCTTTTTCATTTTTCTAAGAAATGTCATGCCACCTGCACTTATAACCAATATAACAATCAGCAATAAAATCCATTCGCTATCATGAAAGGTTCTTCCTGTTTCCGGAGGTGCCACTGTAGATGCATTTGTAAACGTAACCTCATCATTTCCTGTTGTGGAAGTTCTGAATTCTGCTGCTCTTCCATCAGTTGCATTACTGCCATTCAATTTATAGCTTGTTTTGTAATTTTTTCCAGGATCAGTTTCCGTAACTGTATATGTCCATCCTGTTGGCAGACAACTGATGTCTACGAATTCATCTTTTGCCAGGTTAAACGTAGCCTTATTATTTGTAAAGGTGAGATTCTGTACTTTATCATCAGTTCCTTTTCTTATGAAAATCTGACCATCCGTTATAGTAGCGGTACTTGCATCAGTTCCTGATGGTGGAACGGCTTTTATTGTAAACTCATACGATCTATTCGGTTCCATATTGTATCCGGTTACGGTTTTGCTTACCGTTAAAACAGTTGGTTTATAATACAGATTAAGTGTAATTTTATCAGAAGACGAATCATTTTTTACTTCTTTTTCTAATTGGTTCTGAGGATCTTCTGTATCAAAAACATAACCTGGAAATGTTCCGTTTGCTTCTGGTTTTGCGTACGCATTAACACTCTCATTTTCTGTTGCAAAGGAAATGGTCCCTGCTGTTGTCTTTCCCAATTTTTTTGTACTATTCGGTACCTTAAGCCAATGATTCACTTCTACCTTTTTCGTATCGATTTTTTTCCACTGGGCTACAATCTGATAACCTGTAAAATTGTTAGATGCAAATACAGGCAGATTCGTATTATTTGCATATCCGTAATTCTCATCAGAAATCGTAAAGAGTTCACCGTTACTATATGTCTTTTGACTTAACTCACCATCTTTGTTTTTCATCTTCCATCCTATAAATTCATAGCCTTCACAAGTGGGTTCTGCCCAACCTTCACCCATAATAAAGGTAGTACCGATAGCTCTTGTTCCCTTTCCAGTTTCCAGATCCTTTCCATAAGAATGCATAGGAGTTTTGTTATAACTTCTTGTCTCCGGATTATCCGGAATGTTCTTCACATCTGCACTTTTAGGAAGTACTCCCATACCGGCACCGGAATTATAATGTACATATAGGCTGCTGGATGCAACCATGAAAGAGGCAGAATATAAACGCCAGCCATTATCTGATAGTAAAGGTCTTGCCCCTCCCCACGCTAAATATCTGGTATAACCTTTTTCCTTCGCAGCTTTTTGTGCAGCCTGCCATTGATCATTATATATTTTAAATGGATTATCCCCTCTTATAAGTGACGTAGCTGTCATTGCATCTATGGTACCAGCATTAGCATCATTCATTCTTCCATCTCCAAGAGGATTGTCACCGTGGGGCTGTCCATACATAACACCAACAGCACTCTGAAGTCCATTTACAAACTCATACCCAGCTTTTGGCTTGGCAAAGAAAATTCGTACCTGTCTTGTTGTGGTTGTGCTTCCTTTATACTTTACAGGATCCATCTCTATGGTTTGATTATCTTTTACAGGAACCAATTCTTGTTTCTCATAGTCCCACATGACTACGTCCAAACCTTCGCCGCTTCGGGATTGATTCGTATATAGCCTTACTGTCACAGCCTGCTTTCCGCGTTCTTCTTTGTATGGTACTAAGGTAAAATTATAATCCTCAAATTTACCGGTTCGGACCTTCAAATCCATCTTATATTCATAAGAACAATTTTTTTCCTCACTGAAAGTAGATGTGTAGCTTCCTGTCATCTGGGTAATTAAACTTAATTTACCTGGATCCGATGAAACACTATCGCCTTTACTTATTGGCACCTCACTCTCTCCGCTCTCAGAAGAGGCTTGAATGGAAGTACCATTCACCACCATATGTATTACACGGTAGCCTCTCTTCGTATGAAAAGCAGGAATATCTAAGTTGTAGCCTGACATTTCATAAACATCATCTGGTGTAAAAGTCCACATGATTTTGTCCTGATCTTTCAAATACTGCCAGCCATTCTCTACACTATGCGCAATATTAATATATTCTTCTCCATTAATATCTTTTGTATTAATGGTTATTCTATAAATACTTTGTTCCTCATAGGTAATTGTAATCGTATCATCTTTTACAAAGTTAATGGAATATGTTGCTTTGTTTTCATTTCCATTTTCCTTCGTAATTGTTGTACCATCTTTGGAAACAACGGATTTGATTATAAATCTTTTCGCTTTAGGGTTATTTGCTTTTGATGTGTCTGTGCCAGGAGTTACTGAAATTATAAAGTTTTCTCCCGCATTTACACGAATCTGATTCGATATATCAAGCGGCGCATCAAGGCTGCCATTTTTTTTGGTGATTGTACCAGGTGTACAACTATCAGGAATTACTTCCTTTATGCTGACCAGGTAATACTCCTGATACATCATCGTTAGATTCTGAGTATCATCCATTTTGATTGCAATCACACCATCCGTACTATAGTAAATGGTGTCATTATACTTTCCGATGTATACACAGTTTTTTCCATCTACTTTTGCACTCTTAAACTCGAAATGTCTGCCTTCTATAGATAGATCTTTATGATCCGCAATTGCTCCAAATTGAATGACAGAAGGTGCTCCTGCAATTGAGTTTCCATTGACATCTACATATTCTACACGATCTGTCGTCTGTTCATCACCATTCGCAACACTTCTCTGCATTGCGATATTCAAACTCTGTACAGATATCGTATCTGGAAGCTGCTCATCACTTGCCTGTTCTGTAGATTTTTCATTGTCAATAATCTGCTCTGAAGACTTCTCTGATATTTCTGTTTCAGATTCTTTAGTTTCTGTAGTATCTTTTTCTTGCTCCAGGTCTTCTGTCTTCGATATTTCTGACTCTTTTTCCTTTTCTTTCAATGCATAAGTCATAGTCAGTTTTTGTCCATCTGCAAACTTATTGGCATTGATATTATCGGAACTCCAATAAACCGTATCTTTATATACTCCTATAAAGGAACAGTCTGCATCATTTACTTTTGCACTCTTAAATTCATAATCTTTGTCAGAAATATTTAACTCTGAATGATCTGATATTTTTCCAAGCTCAATGGTCTCTGGTGCTCCTTCAATCGCATTGCCGGATTCATCTACATATTCCACCAATTTTGTGGTCGGTACCTGACCATTTGAAGTTGCTTCCTGTATTTCTTTCTCCAGCTTCTCCACTTCTATGCTATCCGGAATCTGTTCCTCAGTTTCTGCCGATGTCTCAGTTTCTGTTTCTGATGTAAATTGCTCCGAAGTTTGCTCGGTTTCTGTCTGTTGTGCATCTGTCTCACTTGTAAATGCTTCTGTATCTTGTGTTTCTTCCTGCTCTGTAACCACTGATGTTTCATCTTCTGATGCACTTACGGTTTCCAGATTCATAAAACAAATAGAAAAGATTAGAATCCAGGAACATGCTATTTTCAAATATGTTTTCCAATTCTTATGCCTCATTTTTCGCATCTCCCTTCCTATTCTTCTGCTTCTCCATGAGTAATCCGCAAAGGCAGATAACTGAGCCAAAGAATAAGAACAAATAGCCTGCAACCGGACTATCATCGCCTGTCTTTACCGGCGAACCATTATGAATAATATCCTTTGATCTTGGGGAAGATGGAACCGGGTTTTGATTTTTACCAGTTTGACCGGTATACGAGTTTTTGAATGAAACCTTCGATACTTTATCTCCATTTTCATTTTTGACCACTGTTACCGCCATCAGTTCATTATTGGAATCAAAGAATCCTTCAATCGTTACATCATAGGTTTTTGAATCATATGTATAATTTTCTTTATTCTCTGTTGCCTGGTACAGCTTGTAATGATATTCTCCTACCTGTCCGACATTCATAATCAGCTCTGTAGAAGAATTACCACTCATATTCCAGGTAAATGTTCTTCTATTGCTTCCCTCCGGCATTGGATTTTGTATCTGATCTGCTATTAAAACATAAGAGCCTATTTTGTCAGCATCTGCAGAATTGTTTACTTCAAATATCTGTTCCACTGGTATTTTCACTGTTGTGTTTCTGTCAGCCGCCAGTACTGGTCTTTGAACACCCAGAAAGAATATCATGGACAGGAATATAACCATGGCTATTTTTGTCAAACGTGTTGTTCTCATACTTCTCCCTCTCCTTCTTTCTTCTTGTTTCTTTTCTTTTCTATCTGTCTTGCTATCAGAATCAGTACAAGGACAATCAGGATAAACCATACAATAACTGGCACTTTTCCTACTGCATTTTTCAGTTCATCAATTCCTGTACCTACGTTTTTGGCTTTTTCTTTTTCCGGATATATCTGATCTGTTAAGCGTCCCACCAGGATATTTCTTCCATTTGTCATATCCGATGTACAGGTGGTCAGCAAAACCAGATGATCATCTTCCGTTATATTCATATCTCTTTTATATAAAACATTGTTCTCGATTTCCTGCAGATACTCCTGTTTCGCTTCTGGTGTGTCCAGACACACATTGAAAATCGTTTCATTATAGGCATCTACCTGCATCAATGCATAGAATTCGATTCCATGATCTTTTCCGTCAAAGAACAGATTTCCATATGGATGTTCGTTGAAATACTGTTCTTTTGTAAATTCACCGATATCTCCAAACATCATGTGTTTTTCCATATGGTGGCCATATATAATATTATCAAAATCCGAAAAATCCGGCTTATTTGCACAATGTAAAAAGATTGCTCCGCTTAAGGAATAGTTTCCTTCCGCATCTGTATTCATATAAGTATCATCATTGTCCGTCTGCACCAATGGATAATTGATATTTGTGTCATTCACTCGTATCCATCCAATCACATCCGGATTGATTTTCTGTAATTCTTCAAAAGATTTCGTACTCTTTTCAGTAGGAATATATGCTTCATAATTTTTTGCATCTGCCGTCTGATATACCTGATGGGAATCCACAGCATATAACCGGAGAGAAACATAGCTGCAAGAATCAGTGATAATGCTATAAAATTTACAATATGGTCTAATCCTCTGATAATTCCTTTCAGCACTTTCTTCATCCGAAGCATATGTACAAGTTCCTTTCACCATTTCTGTTTCTTTTATATTTATCAAAACTGGTTCATCTGACCAATTTGCTCGCAAAATTAACAAAAAGGGATGCGGCGGAGCAACGCCGCACACATCCCCTTTCCTGGTTGCTATATTTTATTATTTCTGTAATCTTCTACGTTTGAAGCCTACAAAAGCGATCAGTGCTACACCGCAAAGTGCAATCATCAGAACGTATGGAAGAGTGTTCATGATGATACCAGTTGTCGGTACATAGTTGTATGTATTGGTTACGTCAACGGTATTTTTCTTCTGTCCTAAAGATTTTTCAGATACTGTGATTGCTTCACCATATTTGGTTGCTGTTACAGTATCCTGTGTTGTACCGTTAATGACAACTGCTGCACTTCCTTTATAGTTCGGTGTTCCAGACTCTGTTACTGCGATCTTAGTTCCTACCGGAACACCTGTAAATTTCATACTCTCTGTTGTTTTCAGTTTGAATGAGTACGTTCCATCCTGACCGATTGTAATAGTTGCTCCATTACCTTTTACACCACCAAGAGTTGCTGCATCTGTTCCTGCCGGGAATTTAAAGGTTGCTGTGAAGTCAAACTGTTTAGCTGTATCTGCTGTTCCACCATTAGCATCAATCGTCTTAGATACATTCAATGAACCATAGTTTGTGTAATCTGGATCTGGGGTCGTTGGGTTTGTACCGGTACCAGCTTCCTGTACATAGGTGTTGGTGAAGTTGAATCCGTTTGTATCTGTATCACCGATATCTGTTACTTTTGTACCCTGTGCATCATCGCCTTTATCATCTTTCATTTTTTTGACGATAATATTATCAATTACTAAATTGCCCTCTGTATTCTCTGTAACATATACATCCATTGTATACTCAGCCTTTGACATGATCATTTTTTCATGTTCCCCGTCGGCTACTGCAGGATCTGCTGTCTGAGTCTCTGTCACAGTGTATTCATACTCACCTGCCTCTGTAAATGTCGGAAAATTAACTTTTGCTCTCTGTTTTGTTGTTCCGGTCTGCTCTGCTGTAAATGAAATATCTGGTATCGTAACGTTAGCAGCCGTTGTAATAATCCCAGTTCCTGCTTTAACCTGTGTTGCAGTAAAGCTAAACTTCTCTGCTTTTCCAACCTCTGTGTTATACGTTTTGCTAACATAGGCTTCGGTTACCTTGCCCCCCTCTGCCGCAAATGTTGGCATTGCCATTCCCATCGTCATGGCACCAGCAGCAACAACTGCGAGCACTTTTTTGAACATTTTGTTCATGCTCATAATGATTCCTCCCTTGTAAATAATATTGTTTGTTTTTATTTGATTAACGGAGGAGGGGATTAGAGTCCTCTGGTCCGAATAACCGCAATCGCTTTTCCTTTGACGTCTTTAATATTAATACAGCCATAGATTCTGCTGTCTGACGCTTCCGGTCTGTTATCACCCAGTACAAATATCTGACCTTCGCCAACAGTGATTGGAAAGTCAACTCCATTTTGAAACTGTGTGGTGTCAAAATAAATATCCTGTGAAATCTGCGTAGCACCGTTAATCATCAAACCGTCTTTTGTTATATCTACGGTATCACCTGCGACTGCTACGACCCTGCCTGTGGTTGTTCTGCCATCTTTCTTAAATACTGCAATATCACCGGACACAAAACGCTTGTCCAGTCGATAATACATGACCAGATCACCATCTTTTATTGCTGGTTTCATAGATACGTCATTGATTCTCGCCATCCCGTACATAAATGTAAAAACAAGGATGACTGCCAAAATGATAAGAACAATCTTCAATAACAGCTGAAAGATATCTTCTCCCAGTGTCGTTTCCTGTCTGGGAAGCTGTTTCTCATTATTCTGTTCTTTCTCAACCTGTTTCTTTTTCATGTTTCATTCCTGCTTCATATCAACTTAGATAATCAAGGTATCCTTTTATGTACTGGTTAAAGTATAGCACTTGTTTTTTGCAAAAATAATACAGAGAATAGGAAGATATTTTCACGTTTTGCTACAAAAAATTTGTAGTTATCGGTTTTTCGCAAAAAAAAGAAACCATACCATAGAGATATAGTTTCTCTTTGAATTACAGTGTTTCTGCCATTTTGAATAAAACGATTCCATTTCTAACAGCCAGCATCTCAGCAGAATTCTTGAAATCAATGCCGGAAATATCTTTTATTTTTTTCAATCGCCCTGAAAGAGTACGATAATTTACGTAGAGTTTTTCAGCTGCTTTATTCGCACTCTTATCACAGTCCAGATACGCCTGCAACGTTTCAATCAGTTCTCCATCATGTTCTTTATCATACCAATATAATTTCACAAGTGACTCTGGCACATATTCCATCAGTTCATCACGATTTTTGATTTTTTCAAAAATCTGGAAAAAACCGAGCTTAGAAAAATCGGCTACCGATATATTCTTATCACCATAGAGATATCTGAGCATATCCATATAGTCTATGATTTTCTTTGAATCCTTAAAAGATTTTTTCAAATCTCCATATCCATTAACAATACTTCCAATGCCAATCTGAAAATCCGTTGTCTTATTTCTGTGAAAAATCTGCTTCTGTACTGTCTGATATAATTTTTCCATTTCTTCCCGGAACCCTGCTTGTGTTTCCCCAGGCTTAATTTCATGAATACACACAATCTGATTCAGATTCTGGTAAATATGTTCATCCGGAAGTAATCTCTGAATCTCGCCTTCTATCACTCCGATTTCTTCTAATTCTTCTTTTGTATAATAATCTTCGCTATTGCTTGAAATCGTATGAAAACTTACCACACAATATTGAGCTGTATCTTTCAATTTTAGCATTCTTGCAGCTTTACTCAATTCATCGCCCGTTAATAAACCATTAAGCAAGCTATATTCAATATCTCGTTGATATTTTTTTTCTATCTCATTTTTAGCATATGTTTCCATAAAACTATACTGTAAAGTAATAACAGCATTTTCCAATGCCATATAGTCCAGTATTGTTAATGGCATATTCACTTCCGTGACTACCAAATAAATTTCTGTTCGGCCTAACACATGTATTTTTGTAATATATTGCGTATGCTCTTTTCTCTGTTTTTTGTATTCAAATCTGGTAACAATATCCGGTTTATATTTCTCAACATTTTTCTCAAATACAAAATCAGACAGATCCTGCGTTGTGGACGCACAGCAAGTTAAGTTACTATAATATAACGCTACCGGATTATCAATCATGGAAGACAATAGAAACAAAATATTTTTAGTTGGATCTTCAAAATCCTCTCCATCCAATAACATGTTAGAAATATTGTCGTGTGTCAATTTGAAATAAATCAACCGTGCGATATTTTCATCATAGATCTGCAGAATAACATATTTTATAATACCCCAATAATACTCATCTTCCGAAATTTCTATCACTGGAATATTACGTTCCGAACAAAACTTTAATAAAATATCATAATAATTGACTTTCTGTACCATGTCCGGATGCTGCTTTATAATAAATCCACTGACCTGTTTCTTCTCCAGTTCATTCAAATGTTTCCGAAACTCTCTGTCCGTTTCTCCGAAATACACTTTCATATTTGTAAGAAGAAGCTCTCCTCCAGTCAGATATCTTTCCATATCTTCTATTTCGATAATTCGTATACCTTTAATTTCCTGATTCAGATTTTCTTTACATGTCACTAATCTCATATCAGGAAATTGTTTCGATTCTAATAATTGTTTTACCGTATAAGCCATTCAGCACCTCGTCAAATTCGTCTTTTGTTGTCTACTTTGGTTGTACCAGCATCTGATGTTGTGTTTTCAAAAGTGGCATAAGTATACAGTGTAATTATACCCCCCCGAAATTTTCTGTCAATTTCTTCATGCGTATAAAATGCATATTTTATATAGATTCAAATAAAAAAGACAGCTCGCATCTTTGTCGAACTGTCCATTACTTCTTCAGGCTGCGGATAAAAGTCATAAAAATTTCTCTTTCCTTCTCATCCAAGCCATCCCAAATCTCAAGTATTTCTTTTTGCTCTTTTGTCAGATCCAATCTGCTTTCATCATCTGAAAAAAATTGTGCGATTGTAATTTCAAATGCATCACATATTTTTTCCAGATTAGCCATCGTCGGCATACTCTTCTGATTCAGCATATTTCCCAGAGCCGTCTGCGTTATTCCTGTAAGCTGAGCTAACCTATATTTTGTATATCCTCGCTTCCGGCATAGTTCCGCAATTCTTAACGGAATATACTCTTCCACACACAAGTATATACACCTCTCTTCTAGTCTATGATACCAATATTGTACCTGTTGACCAGAAGATTTATTAGACATTTATTTATTGATTATATACTCTTGTGCACAAGACTATTCAAGTAAAAAAAATATAGCTGGACAGTCCACGATATTCAGTTGTTGCATATATTTATGATACTTTCTACGAGGAAATCTGTCAAATACATGTTGTTAAAAAATGATATTATAACTCAAAAAATCCTGATAGATAACTTTATCTATGCAGTTACCTATCAGGATGGGAATTTTATCTTACACCACGATCAGCTCCTCTCTCCGGCTTCTGTTGATATTGTCAGTATAGCAAAATAAGCTTTTGCAATATACATCCATAATAAAAAATTAAATCTTTATAATTCCCATTTTTGAGGAATAACACAAAATAAGGCCCAAAAGGACACTTTCCCTTTTGAGCCTATACACTTTATCAACTAACGTATTTTGCTTTCATTTTTCCATGTCTACACATGACATTTTTCTCTTAAATCGCATCCTATGATAGTTCTTTCATCTTGCTGATATCCTTTGCCTGCATTTTTCTTGAAGTGCTATATGGTGGTACCAGTTTTAAAGACAACCGTCCTTTTCTGATCATATACGTTTCACTTCCATCCTCCGCAGATCCTTTCAACCAGCAATCATCCGGATACTTCTCAGCAAAAGTCCGTAACCGTTTCTGCAAACTCTGATTGAAGGTATACACATCATAGAATCCGTCATCTTCATTGGTCAGAATAATCGTTTCTTTTTCACACTTTAACCTTCGCATATTCTACCCCCGCTTTCTTTCCATTTCCTGATCCAGGTATTTGGGTATCGGCTTTCCGGACCGGCGAGCAATAGCAATCTGTTTCTGATGGAGTCGCTTGATCACAGATCTTCGTTTCTTAGGTTTATTATCCTGTTCATTTCGGGAAGTCTGTTTGTTGCTGCGAGCATCAAAGGTCTTTTCCTGATTCCTCTTCTGATTATTCACCAAACCATCCACCATATCATAATTAGCTTCGGTACCGGATTCTCTGCTCCGTTCATAAGTGCCGTTCTGGTAGAACTTCTGGTAATGTTCCAGACGGATTTGACCATCTTGTTTTAACTGTTCGACTGAATTTAGCGGTGCCTGCTGTTGAATGTAATTATGGATCTTTTGTTTTGTTTTTTCGTCGAATTTCTTACATTCCTCGACAACCATTTTCCCATAGGCATCCAGGATAACACCTTGAGCCTGATCCCGGTATACTTGATGCTTCATCAGATAAAACTGTTTCCCGTCGATGATGATGGTGTCTGTTGCAATCCAGTTCCCTTTTTTTCCGTCAATTTGATAATTCTCAGTCTCCATAGTGATCAGTGCGCCCGATGTATTGATACGAATGAACTCCCAGTTCATCCGGCTCTACATATCCAAGACTTGCTGTCAGACTTCCCTGTGGATCTGCATCGATCAATAATACTTTTTTTCCTTCTCTTGCCAGGCCAATTCCTAAATTTACGGTTGTGGTGGTTTTTCCGACTCCGCCTTTCTGGTTTGTAATGGATATCACTTTACACATATGTTGTTCCTCCTGTATTCTTTCATCAAAATTCTTCATCACGGAATGCTTCCAGATATTCATCAATAAGATCCAAATTAACTAACACGATTCTTTTGACATGGTATACTGCTCTGGCATCTTTTGCTAACTGTTGAAATGTATGGACTCCCATGGAATAAAGCATTGCCCCTTCCTCATAACGGACAAATTTCTTACGTCCTCCTTTGACAAGCTTTTCCAAATCCGGAACCTTGCTTCGGTTATTTCCCATAACGCTTCCTCCTTCTCTTCTTTAATTCTGATACAACCTCAGGATTGCCTTCTAAAAAATCATCCAGAATATTCAGATCCACAATGGCTGTTTTTCGAATCGGATAATTGGCTTCTGCTTTTTTCGCCAGTCTGACAAAAGGCCAGTAGGACATCTTATAAATCTTTGCTCCTTGTGTGTAATTTACAAATCTGCGTTTCTTTCCTTCCAGATATTTTTCCAAGTCAGGTGTTTTTCGTTTTTTCATGGCTTCCTCCTTATTTCCAGAAATCTGTATATTACCAGATACTCATTTTATTTGGCAGGTACGTGAAAGGATGTTATATCTTAAAAAACAAAAAGGACACATCCAAATGGTATTTCTACCAAAAGTGATGTGTCCTTGTTTAACACTATATTTTCGAAAAATGCTCCTCAAAAATAATCGATATTTTGTTCTTTAGACATATAAGATAAACAGTCAGGAATCCATAGAACCCCTTATTCTATTCTCTTATAATCCGTACGTCACCATTTAAACTTATACAGCTCCAAGCCGTTTCATGTAGCTCCATGTCAATCCGTGGAACCACTTTTCCTGATTGGACGTCTATGACTACCAAACCGAACTCTTTTTTCTAGATTAATACAGCTTAGCACCTGCCGGAATATGGTTATCAACCATCAGAAGATGCAGTTCTTCATCCTCTGAATCCTTCAGGTTATTCACTGCTGAAAGCAGCATACCGCAAGACTCGATTCCCATCATCTTTCTTGGCGGAAGGTTGGTGATTGCGATCAGTGTCTTACCAACTAATTCTTCCGGCTCATAGTAAGAGTGGATTCCGCTTAAGATTGTGCGGTCTGTACCTGTTCCGTCATCCAGTGTAAACTGAAGGAGCTTCTTGCTCTTCGGAACTGCTACACACTCTTTAACCTTTACGGCACGGAAATCAGATTTGCTGAATGTATCAAAATCAACCTCTTCTTCAAATAAAGGCTCAACCTTTACGTTGGAGAAGTCAACTTTTGCTGTCTCTGCTGGAGCAGCTGCAGCTGTCTGAGCTACATTATTTGCTTCATTTTTTGCAGAACCTTGTGATTTCATTGTCGGAAATTTTTTTGATTTTTCTTCATTCCTCTTCGTGATGCTTCGCTGAGCTATTCCTATTAAATTGTCTTCTCTTCATCACCATTCATGATGAATCATTGTCAAATCATATCTGTTGTCAATTTGATGTCATTTGGTTATTTCTGTTGTCAGATGAAAGGGTTCATAAGCCCTTCTTAAAATACATCCATTGTTGCAGCCAAATGTTCAAATGTTTCCTGTTTTTTCTCCTCTGTCGCTTCTGCATAGATATCCATAGTGGTCTGAATATCCTTATGCCCCATGATCGACTGGATTATTTTCAGATTTGTTTCTCTTTCACAAAGCCTTGTGCAAAATGTGTGTCTCAAGCTGTGCGCTGAAAAATCCGGCAACAACACCGGCTCTCGATGCTCCTTTTTTGCCTCTACTTCTTCTGTTGCATTATAAGCAGATGAGATTCTCTTGATTGCACGATTGACTGACTGGGCATTCATTATATTTCCATAACGGTTACAGAAAACAAAGCCTGTCATCCCATCAATCTCTTCATCTGTCCATCCATTTTCTTTCTGCTCTTCCCAGATCATCTCAAAAGCATCTTTCACTGTATCCAACATGGGAATCGTACGCATTCCGGCTTCTGTTTTTGGCGTCGAAATGTGATTTTCTGATGCTCTGTCTTCTCCTACCGGATAATACGTCAGATTATGATTGATACTGATAATCCGCTTCTCATAGTCGATGTCTTCCCATCGAAGCCCTAAAACTTCTCCAATTCGGCATCCGGTTCCAAGAAAAATCGTAAAAATCGGCCACCAGTGAAAATAAATCGGATGCGTAGCAATATATCCCATAAATGCTCTCTGCTGTGGAATTGTCAGCGCATGTCTCACACCGGTTTTCATGCCTAAGTTTTTCTTTAATTCTGCCATGACTCCATCCGTAGGATTTTTTCTGATAATGTCATCCCTTACAGCCAGTTGAAAAGTGGGATGCAATAACGTGTGAATAGTTTCCAACGTGTTGATCTTCAGTTCCTGCTTCTTGGTCAGATGATTATAGAACTGCACCACATCAGAATACTTGATCTCTGCTATATTCCGCTTTCCAAATGTATCCCGGATAAATCGGTCATACATATAAAGATAATTGCTCTTGGTTGTTGGTTTCAGATTGTTTTTGAGACTCATGTAGCGGTCAAATACAAAATTTACTGTAGCCTTTCCGGCAACATAAATATCCAGACCGTCCATCTGATCTTTCATGAGCTGTGCTTCTTTTTCCCGAAGCGTTACAAGGTCTTGTGCATAAACATATTTACGTCTTCCGAGAGGATCCGTATAAGTATATACATATCTCCCGTCTGAACGTCTCTGTGATTCACCTTTCCGCAGGACTCTGCCCCGCAGATCTTTTCTTGTCTGTGCCATATAAAATCCTCCTTCAAATAAAGGAAGGACTACATATTATTCAGGTCTGTTCAATACTTTTTCCAGTCCCTGCAAGACAACTTCTGTCACAGTCATTTTGTGTTTCCTGGCATAATCACAGATACACTTATACATAGAATCTTCCACCCGGATACTCAACACTTTCTTTTTTACATTTTCCGACTTTGGTCTTCCTATTTTCGCCATATCTGTTCTTATTCCTCCACATCCACATTATAATTTTCGTATGACAAGAAGTCAATCCCTATTTTTCGTCCTTCCACGATTTTCTTCTGTTCCCTACGCAATCCGAAATGTCTCCAGATACTTTTCAAATATCTCACAGTTTACAAGAGCAACCTTGTCAATCTTATACACTGCTTTGGCTTCTTTCGCCAATTCCTGGAATTTCGTCAGTCCAATGCTGTAAAGCTCTGCCCCTTCCTGATAGCGGACAAATTTCTTTGCTAATTTCTTTGTTTTCTCTACATCTTTACGTGCATATCCCATACACGGCACCTCCTTTTTTGCATGAAAAAAGCAGCTAACCTATTTTTCATAGACTAACTGCTCGTGTTTTTGTTCCATATTCAGTTTTATTCTACAAATCCGACAGTGAAATTCGGTCGTATGCGCCATTTTTCTTATCTTCCGGATGTGGTTCCAGTCCGATAATTGTAATATCTTTCTGGTCTGGTCCATAAACCCAGTACATTCTCATTGCTCCACTGGTTTTATTTTCCAAATAAGATTGCCACACTTTCATTCCATAATGTCTGGATAATGGCTCTATTTCATGGGTTTGAAGACTCGGATAACCCGGATCAGCCGACAACAGCTTTAAAGCCTTTCCCCATTTTTTATACAACTGTTCTTCCTTCTTTTTTATATTACCGGAACGATATTTCTCCTGCAGATCTAACCAAAGTTCCTGCATTTCAGGAATTCCCATTCGTATATTAAAATTCATCTCTTATTCCTTTTAAAAATCTGACAGGTCAATAGCCGGGGAAACATCGCCTCTCTTAAAGTTACTTACTGCACGATCCATATCTGCCAGAGTTCTGGCTGAAATGCTCTCTGGCACTGCCAGTTCACGAGGTTCCAGAATAATGCAGCCATTTCCGTATTCTTTGACATTATAATACTGATAAGCAGCTCCTCTGAGAGTAATTCTTTTTTTGTTATCCAGATGGGCAACATAATCTTTCATTGCTTCCATTATCAACACCTCCTACGCAAGTATTTTTGTGGGAAATCCCACCTCTTGCTATTATAATACGCTTTTCTATATTTTCTGTCAATCCAAATTTACTTATTCCTATACGCTAAAAAAACCTTTACGCCGGCAGGTGGCAGACGGCAGATAAGGTATCTATAAAACGCTGTACCTTCTTAATCTGTCTGCCACCATCAGTTTTTTATCAGATATTCCTGTTTATTCTTCATTCGGTCTCTTACATCACACATTATCTGCCTGAATGTTTTCTGCTTTTTCACTTTCTTTAGTACACTCATAATCTTCAATGCTTTCCGTCATTTCATTCTCTATTCCCTGTTTTAATCCATTAAGAATTTTCTCACCTTTTTCTTTATGAGCTTTTTTCATTGAATAAAGTTTTTTTGCTCCAACTATTAGTCCTACCCCAGCAAGAGTTGCTGTTGCACCAAGCAATGCGCCTTTTCTCATACCGTTTTCTTCAAAAAAATCTACCATAATTTTCATTCCCTCTTTCATATCCCCATCACCGATATTTTTCAGGCCATGCGTCATATCCGGTGCAGCTTTACATTCATCAGACAATAACTCTGTTATTTTTTTACTAAGATCACTCATTTGCATCCCCCTTTACATTCTCAATGTTTTTCAATAAATACTCCAGGCTTTTTACCTTTGTTTCTTCATCAACTATTTCCTGTTCAAGCTGGGCAATAGCCTTCTTCTTATTTTGTATATTTGCATTAACCGTTACAAGATTCTCTTTCAATATCTTTTTTATTTCCTCCGAGTCAACAGTGGAATTCTTTATTGCTTCACCTTTTTCAATATTCTTAGCAACAAAAGTTCCTAACAACAATGTCGAGGCAGCAACAATTCCTCCTATCGGATTAGCCAATGCAACAGCATATTTAGGCGTATTCCTTGTGAATTCTCTCAACATTGCATCAGTGATAACACTCCCCTTCTTCCGCGAATCCATATTAGCCTTTAATTTTCCTGAGCGAATCCATCTTCTAACAGTTTCTTCAGACGTATTCATCATTTTGGCAACTTCTTTTACTGTGTATGTGTCCAAAGAATCTCACCTCCTAAAATCAAGTATACATTTTAATACTACATTTGTCAATTTTTATAGTATTAAAATGTAGCATTAAATCCAATGATCTATAACATTGTTAAACGATTCTTCTTGGATTATTCTTTAATATTAATCACTCTTTTAACCGGATACAGTTTTCCTGCTTTTCATTTACTTGGTACTCCAACTCATTCTTCATTCGGCTTCTCACATCACGCATTGTTCGCCCGGATATTCCCTGCTCCTTTGCCTTTTCGTCTAATTCCCTGATTGAAATTTCTTTTTTATCAGCAAGCAGTTCCCTGATTAACTTTGCCCCTCTCTCCAGCTTTGTTTCTGTTGCTTTTCCTTCTTTTCCATCTAACAATTTATCTGCGGAAATCTCATAGGCTCCCACCCATCGGAAACCTTCTTCGTCTCCCAGTTTAAATGCCATTGTCTCCCCTGGTGGCGCAAGAGAACTTTTTTCATGAATCAATACCCTTGTGGTTGGATCTTTTCTTACTTTCCCGATGAAAATCAAGCTTCGTACTGCTGCCATAATATCAATAGAACCAAGTCCTCGATACGTGCTCTGCGTCCCGGAAGATTTATTCAGATGTCCGATCAGCACAATGGCACAACCGGTCTTCTCTGCAATCATTCCCAGTTTTCGAAACACCGGACGCACTTCATTTGCACGGTTCATATCCACATCTGCTCCAATAAACGCCTGTACCGGATCAATGATTACAAGCCTCACATGATTCTGCCTGACTGCCTTTTCAATTCGATCATCGGATAAAGTCAATGCTTCTTCCGTATCATCAATCACCATAACCCTGCTTAGATCAGCGCCTGCTTCCACCAATCTTGGCTTGATCGTATCACCCATGCCATCCTCCGCAGTCTGATAGATTACATTGAATGGTTTGATATCTTCCATATTCGGAAACAATTTTCTGTTGGTACAGGCTGCTGTCAGCATCATTGCAAAATAAGTTTTTCCCTCTCCCGGATTGCCCTGAATGATTGTCAGTTTTCCAAATGGAATATAGGGGAACCACAGCCATTCCACACTGGTCTGCTCAATGTCTTCATAACACAACATCGGCACCATCTCTTCTGATTCTGGTACTTTGATTGTGATTGTTTCTGCAATTGCTTTCTTTCTGTCAGCATTTTTATCACAGAGAATTTCATTCCAATCTTTTTTAGATGGTTTCAGGCGAATTACACTGTATCCTTCTGAAATTTCTCCTGCCAGTTTCTCACAAGCCTCATTCCCTGCCTGGTCATTATCCAGGCACAGGAAAACAGAAGTAATCTGAGGGCATTCAGAAAGAAAAGTCATCAGTGCCACACTGGAGACTCCACCCAGACTCAGATAGCTGCGTTTTTTCCAATCTTTTGGAAATAACTGGATAAACGAAAGCAGATCAATGGCTGCTTCAAATACAAACAACTGATTCTCCGTTCCTCTGTAACTGAATCCATAAGATTTATCAGAACCTGTTACATCTCCTCGATATTTTATTTCACCAGTTCCCCGGCAGTGTGCATATCTCGGAATACCATCTGCATCTCTGCCGACAAATATAACATTATGATGCTTCTTTTCTTCGTAAATATCACCTCTGTCAATCCAATCTTCCACCAGTGTTTTCTCAATCTCTCTTTTTTCTGTCAGATACTTCATGATTTTTTCATTATCCTCATTTTTCTCCGGTAATCGGAAGTCTTTAGACGGGGCGGGGCAGGACTTCTGCCTGCCTTCGCCTTCTTCCCCAATCAGACTTTTCACTGCTTCCGGGAATGTTGCATAATAAAATTCCATCACAAAGTCTACCGGATAACCGCCCTTACTCTGACTATGCCGATACCATCGGTTTCCGGATATTGTCACACTGTCATGCTTTTTCCAACGGTATTCCCTGCCACTTTTCACCAACTGTTCCCCCTGTGCATTCAGAAAATACACAAGGTCGGTCTGGTTTGCTCTTGCAATCTGTTCTTCTGTATACTGCATTTTCATTATCCTTTCCAGTCTGTCCTGCTGACAGACTTTTATAAACTCACATCATAGTTCCGTTTTTTCTTCATTGTCTGCTGCTTTACATCACGTTCTTCACACTCTTTCTTCTTTTCAGCTAGCTGTTTCCGAATAGAAGTCTTCTTTTCTGGTTTCTGCTCCGTCTCGTTCACCGGCTGTTGCTCTACTTTACTTTTTTCTTCAAGAATAATTTCTGTCTGGGCTGCGTGAAATGCCGGGAACTTCACCTGCTTCTCCCCTTTTTCTTCTGAACGCCCGGAGGTATCTGTTTCTGCCATTTCCCGGTCACATCTGGCAATGTCTGCACAACTCTGTACCTTTTTTACAAATGCAAGTTCGTCCTGATAAGGCTGATTATCTGCTTTCAACTCTTCGATCGTTGTCCGTAGTTCTTCTTTTTCCCGTTTCCATCTGACAGTTGGCACTTTCCCATTTTTGTCCAGATGTTGTTTTAATTCCCGTTCACATTTACGGTAATAATTGATTTCTTTTTTGTGCTGCTGATAATATTTATCCCGTTTTTTCTGAAAGAAGAAATGGTTGTACTCATCAATCAATGGTTGGTTTGTCTTTATTACCTCTACCATCTTTTCCAGATTTTCCAATTTCTTTAACTGTTCTCGTTTTTCGGAAATTTCTTTTTTGCTGACTGATACAACACCATTCAATTCATCAATTCTTTTCTGCAGATCCTCCATTGTCTCTATCTTATGGGTCTGGAGGTAATTGATGGATTTTGCAAACTCCTGTAAGTTGGAGAGATTCTTTCCTCTCCGTTTCATCTCCGCATAAAAATTTGGGAGCGGTGGTCTGCCCTGCGTTTTCTTATCATAATAATCTTGCAAGCTTTCCAGAAGTGTCGGATTCTGCCTGCGATCCAGTTCGGCTTTCATTTCCTCATGCGCTGTCTTCATCCACTGAATAGATTCTTTCAGAGAAATAAACATCTGGTTGAACTGCCGGATAGCTCGGTTCAGTTCCCCAATCACTGTTTTAATTCCTTTTTTCTCCATTGCCCGGACTTCATACCCTTCATGGATCGTCGGAATCAGATCAATTCCCTGCTCTTTGTAAGAGCGGTGATCAATTCTTGCTGCCATGTGACATTCCTGGAATTTTTCGTTCACCTTCTCTGTCCACGCTCTTCTCCATTTCTTTAAAAGCTCCGGATCATTCCATCCGGTAGTGGAAACAGCATTGAATGTATCCTTTCCTTTGGCATCTTTAATCCGATTTCCGTCTTCATCCAAAACATATTCCCGTCTTTGCTTGTTGCCCCAGCTTCCATCTTCTGTAAAAGGTCGGATAGGAGCAAGTACATGAAAATGTGGATTATCTGGTTCATCCTCGTTCTTTGATTTTCCCTCATGAACTGCCAGATCTACAATCATGCCACGAGCTACGAACTGCTCCCAGCAAAACTCTCTCGCCAATTCTATATTTTCCTCCAGTGTCAGTTCATTTTGTAAAGCAATATCAAAAGAATAAGCTAACTGTGCCCGTTTACTTTTCTCTACCTTCTCAACCTCATTCCAGAGTGTTTCTCGGTCAGACAGACGTTTCGGCACATATTCCGGTGTCAGGATTTCTGTGAAAATCACTCCCGACTTTTTTGTATAGTCATGTGTCTGTCCATAATAATCGTTATAAAGCTTCTGCCCCGAAATATAAGCTGCGGAATTAACTACCGTCTGGCCTTTTCCTCTGGAAACCTGCTTTACTGAAAAATGATACAATGCCATTAGCCGTCATCTCCTCTTTCTGCTTTTTCAACTGCTTCTGCAATCTGCTGTTGTTCTTTATGTAAGGCTGCTATGTGAACCTGCCGCACAATACTCTTGTTGTAACTACTGTTCTGCAACTGATCCATAACCTCCTGAACTTCTTCCTGTTCCAAATCTCTGGATAATGGAAATGCTTTTTCAAACTCTGCTCCTTTAACAATCAATCTATGGGAACGTTCCTTTCGCTCCACCAACTTCTTTCTCTGCTCCAGAATATTTTTATTGTGGATTGCATGTTCCAGTTCCTTTTTACTTTTTTCCATGTTGGCTTTCAGTTCTTCCAGTGACATGGATTCATACTTGGGATTTTTCGCTCTGCTCATTTCTCATCCTCCTACTTTTTCTGTAAATAAAAAAACCGGTCTTCTCACAAATGCCGATTCCCGAATATAAAAAACTGAGATCATCGTTCCACAATAAGGAAATACTGACCTCTGTAATCTTAAAAATCTTTAATTGTTACAATGAGATAGGCCTTGTGCCGCAAGGGGAAATTATCCCCTTGTCCGAAATCTATGATTTCGCTATATTCTCAAATTGAAATCCTTCACAATCGGGAATGGCACCGCAGGTCGCACGATACAGGCAGATGTAATTGCCTGTATAGAAGTGCGCTCTTAGCTTTGCTAAGAGAATTATGCCGTATCCGGCTTGCTATCTTTAATCTGTAAATTCCATCATCTCGTCAATAGTACAATTCATTTTCTTACAAATTTTCTCGATTGTTTCCATTGATACATATTGATTTTTTCCCATCCGGGCAAGAATATTTCCGCTAATCCCGGTGAGGTGTTGCATTTCTATCCGCTTCATATTTTTATCAACGAGCTGTTTCCATAATCTGTTATAACTTACACTCATAAATAACCTCCACATTTTTATTAGACAGATTTCTGCTTTTATTAGTCAAACGGAATTTCTCCGTCCTTCGCTTCCATAAAACCGTCGTTATCTGTTTTCGGGGTTTCTGATGAATCTGCTCCAGCACCGCTGTCCTTATTCTGAGCAAATTCATGTTCTTCCACAATCACATCTGTGGTATAAATCGTCTTTCCATCCTTATCCTTATAACTGCCAGTGCTGATGCGTCCACCGATCACAATCCGCATTCCCTTGTAAAGATATTTCTGTGCAAACTCTGCACTCTTGCCAAATGTTACGCAGGAAATAAAATCTGCTTCCTGTTCTCCGTCACGTTTATATCTTCTGTTCACTGCCAGAGTATATCTGGCTACTGCCATATCATTATCTTTCCCGGCATACTTGATCTCCGGATTCTTTGTCAGTCTTCCCATTAAAATCACTTTATTCATAGTCGTTACATCCTTTCCGGGCATTTTGCCCTGTAAACATTTTTCAGTTACTTTTTTGCAGTGGTCTGTCGTGCTTTTCCCTGTCACCTGCAGTCGTCTCAGACTGCCTCTGCCTGTATAAACAGGTCACTGACCATAAGGCTCTGGTCAGCCGCCCATCATCGGGAGTGTCATTATGATTCCGCTCGCTTCCAAAAAAGAAAGGTCATGGCAGAACTCCTGGTAGGCTTTCAGGGTGCACTTATCGGTTGTCAAGGTTCAACGAAGGAACATTCCAAAACGTCCTTTAATTACTAAAGTCAAATGACTTGGCAAGATGCAAAAGATTCGTGATATTTTTTTGCATTTTTATCATTTTTTCTTTTACTTTTGTTAGTCCCTTCACATACTCTGTACTGGGACAAGCAAAAGCGGACATGATTTGAGGGATTTTTGAAAAATAATTATTCCTCTACCTATAAAGCGTTGGAAATGGTATTTACCAACCCCTTTTTGCAAGTTTTTTATGCGTAAACGAAATATTTCTTCACTAATTGCAAGTTTCAGAGGGCATTTGGACGGTGCTTTTCTAAGAAAATTTATTTTTCCACTAATCACATGTGGCAGAGTGTACAATGTCAGATGCTTTTGAAAAAAGGCAAAAAAGAAGCACTAACCGTTATAGTCAGTGCTTGTCGTTCAATTATATTAATTCAAAACTTTCTATGGACGCCCTGTTTCATCAAGAAATTTTTATTCAGTAATTAGTCGTTATTTTCTCGACCGCATCATGCAATCTATTTTTTTATACGCAAAAAAGGCACTAACTTCTTACAGTTAATGCCTTTGGGGTTAATTATTATTCATTATCTGTTTTTATCAGATTGTGAAAGAACACTGGCAGCTAAACTCTTTGTTGTTCCGGAATACTTATTACTATTCATTACCATAGATGCTTTTGCCTCCATAACTTTACCGGTAATCTTTCCTGTGTTTCTTTGTGATAACACACTGGCAGCTAATGACTTCTGAATTTGAGAACTGTTATTTGATCTCATAATTTTTGAAGCTTGTGTTGATAATTTTTGTCCACTTGATTTTTTATTCTTTTTTTTCTCTCTTCCTTTTAGAGAGAATGTGACCATCAAACATTCTCTGACACCTTGTTACTTATAAATTATTTACTTGTTTTTTCCTTGGTTTCTTTACGTGGAAAGCAAAATGCTTTTTTCCCAACCTGCTTAGCATACAAGCGATTTCCATTTTTCAGAGTAATGTATGCTGTAAAAACCATTTCAGCCTGGTCACATTTTTCCATGCAATCTGCCTCCTTTCCAAAAGATTTTTCTCAGACGAATCCGAGAAAGTATGGAAATCGGCAGAAACAAATACTAGAATACATTTGAAAGGTATGGTTTTAGTAGATGATCTTTTGTCTCTGCTATTTCCGATAGAGTTCGTTTGAGGCCCTAATCTCAAATGAACTCTTTTTTTGGAATCAGAAAAGTTGCAAGCCTTATACCATAGTGACTGCTTCATTCAAATCAAACAACATCAAGTTCATTTCTGGTACTAACACACCATTTACCCGATATGACAATTGACTCAAATCCCAATCGCATATTCTTGCAATCGTATTAATCAAATCTTTTGCGTTCCATCGAACAGACAAAACACCATTTGACTTTTCTTTGTAAAATTGCACTGATTTATCATCATGTTCTCCACATGCCTGAACAGCAATTTGCTTTTCAGTCTCATTAATTAACAATTTTACATATGCCGGATATTTCATCTTCATAATTACTGATTTGTTAAATGTAATACCATTGCTTGTAATTGAAATGTATGGTACACCTTCGCTGAAATCAAACGTCTTAAAATTCGATAAATCAATCACTTTGCTCGCCTCCTTTCTGTTTTCTATGTGATTATATCATATTTATTTGTTTTGTTCAATTATATTTGTTTCTATGTTTTCTTTTCGTCTTTCATTCGTCTTCTGTTCATCCTATATCCTATTATATTTTTTGCTATTTATTTGCTAAGCATTTTATCAATTTGCATTACAGCTTATACAAATATTTCCATTTAAGAAAATTTAATTGAAAACAATTACAATTTTTGTATTAGTCAAAACAAAAGGCACTAACCTTTTTAAGTTAATGCCCCGCAATTAAAATATTTTACTCTATATGCAAATTTCCCAATTCATCTCGAGTATTTTCTTTTATCTCTTCACGTTCCGTTTTATTAATGGCATCTTTAAGATCTTTGTACATACTACTAGACGGATATGCATTTATTACATCCGATTTCAAGAAAAATCTTCCTTCAAAATAATTTGCCATCCGATTACTTGAGCAAGAAATTTCATTAAGTTTTCTTGATATATCTTCCAATTCACATTTCATAAATACATTTTCATCATTAGTACCAGTATAACATATGCACCGAAAGAACTGAATTTTTTCTTTTGTATTTCCTTTTATGTAAGAAACTTCAATTTTTATTACTGGTGCTATAGAAGTTACTATATTTCTACCAGAACGACAAATTCCACCTGTAACTGTTTCATTAGGATATAATGTTAATTCGCTTTTTAGGATTTCATCCAATTCAAATTTATTCTGCTCACCATTATTACTTAATTCCTTAAATGTTAAAGATATTTCGGTTGCCTCAGACTGTCCTGTATTTTCAATCCTCAAAAATAAATATCCGGATTTTTCATATAATCTGAATGATAACAATGGGCTTAAACTATCTATATACTGCTTTCTCGTTTGAACACTAAAATATATACTGCTCAATACAGCTATACCTGAAATGATAACCGATACCAACGCAATTATATTAGCTGTTGAATTATCTGATATCGAATGAAGTAACTCAATTATTTCATTGAACTGTATAATATTCATATTGTCCTCCAATATTAAATACCATTATAATTTTCATACCTCCAACGAAGAAAATCCTTATTTGTAAAATCTGGCACAACAATCCTTGGCGGTATAGAAGCTCCATAATCCATTCTTGCTCTTGATGATAATTCTATAACTCCTTCAGGTGAAATTCGTAAATGTCCTGTATCGAACAATGTATGAATATCTGTTCTCATTGCAAATCCATTTGCAACAGTATCCTCACCTTTGTATTTAAAAGGCTTAATATGTGCAGCTTCCAAAACCTCTGGCATAGTTACATTAGTAATAATACATCTTTCGCACGCCCGTAATACAGATTTTCTAAATGCTGCTTGATTTGGTCGATATACTCGACTAGATTGCACTCGTTTGCGTTCCACTTCATCTGTATATTTTTCTAATCTCATACGACTCAAAATATCCAGAATAGAATCTTGCTTTACCTGTTCATTTAAAATCTGTGTTATTTCATCTGTCAGATAATCACATACAAAATATTGTTCACTCATGCGATCATGTTTTGATTTCATTTCCATATATCCATAATTAGATAAAAACAGAAAATACTCTCTTGCAATCCTCACATCGTTAGCCCCTGGTGTACAATTTGGCCATTGGGAAATATCAATACTTCCTTCTCTGTACCATCGTATAAAATTAACATAATCTTGTAATTCTGCATGGCACCCAGACAACGGTATCACAATCTTGACTAGTTCTTCTGTTGTCAAATACCCCTCTCCATGTTTTAATAACTCACATACAATTTCCAATATAAGTTTTAATGGATAAATAATCAAACCATGTTTCAACCATAATTCGCATTCTTCTGACGACTGAACTTGCGGATTTGGCAACCGAAATGTCTGAACTGTTATTGCTGCAAATTCCGTTTGTGAAATGTCTCTATCTGCAACTCTTCGTCCAAAATCTGTTAATTCAATTTTTCCTGAACGACCTCCCGGTACAATAAGGTTCAATGCACGCCAATACTGTCCTGAGTTTCGTATTAGATTACGTTCACCTGTTCTTCTTGCCAAATCTACTCCTACCGATTCTTCTGTATCTTTAGAAAGTTCTATTAATTCTCTTGCAAATTCATCAGAACTGTATTTTATACCTTTATTCAATAGTTCCAATTTTCTCATTCTAAATAACACACCCAGCAAAATAACAGGATCGTTTAATCCTTCTGTACATTGCAGACATGCCCATTTCCATTTAAAATCCGAAAATGGTTTTTCTGGAACAAATTTTTTATCAAACATTTTTCTTTTCTCCTTCGTACTGATTAAACACATCTGCAACAGCTCGTCCTAATAACGGCGGAACAGCATTTCCTATCTGGCGATACACAGATGAATTATTTCCACAAAATTCATAGTTCAATGGAAAACTTTGAACTGTTGCCAGTTCTCTACATGACATTCTTCTTTTTCCATTTGGATGAGGCAATATCACTACTCCACCTTTATTATCCCCACGTGCTGTAACTGTTGGTGCAGGCTTATCTGGGTCTAATGGTCTATGTCCCAAATACCCATTAAAATTTAATTTATATTTTGAATACACATGATTAGGCAAATCATTTGGCAAATCTGGATCTGGAATATGTGCCATAGCTTCACTTACACTAATCCACTCCGGAAGACCATCCTTACCATTTTTACTGTTTGTTGGTAACGGATATATATATTCAAAATTTATATCATTACGCACACCAATAATGATAACTCTTTGTCTCGTCTGTGGCACTCCATAGTCTGCTGCATTTAGAATCTTATGCTTAACTTTATATCCCAATTCTGTAAAGTCTTTTAAAATCATTTGAAAAACTTTGCCTTTTGCTAAATTTGTTATTCCCTTTACATTTTCTGCAAGAAAAAATTTAGGTCTTTTTGCATCAATCATACGAATCAACTGTTTATACAATACATTTCTTTCATCATCTTCATGTCTTTTAGTATTTGCTACCGAAAAACCCTGACATGGAAATCCTCCAATAATTATATCGCAGTCCGGAATATCTTCAGCTTTAATTTTTGAAATATCTTCGCATATAATATGATCGCCTATATTTTTTTTATATGTTTCTACAGCATCCACATACATATCATTCGCCCAAATAATATCATGCCCTGCCATTTTGAATCCTAAATCAAGTCCACCTGCTCCGCTAAAAAGTGATACAACTTTCATACTCCATTATGCTCCAGTCTAATCAATTCTTCTCCCAATAATTTTGCAAATTTCACAGGAACTGCATTTCCAATTTGTCTATAACAAGAATTCATAGATCCAATAAAATGAAATTTTTCTGGAAACGTCTGCACACTTGCACTTTCTCTAATACTAAGTCTACGTTTACCATTATAATGTGGTATTGCACACACTCCTCCTTTACCATTTCCTCTGGCTAAAATCGTTGGCGATGGCTTATTCGGATCAGTTTTTCTATGTCCTGTATAATTTCTATATTCCACTTTATACGCCGAATAAATATGATTAATCACATTATTTTCAGTATCCGGATCTGGAAAATGGTCAATTGCATCCTTTATTGAAATCCAGCGTGGTAAATCTTTACCATCTTTAGAAAAAGTAGGTTGTGGAAATTGAAATAACATTTCTTCCCCATAATCTTTTCTTTGACCAATAATAAGTACCCTTTGTCTTGTCTGTGGAACACCATAATTTGCCATATTTACCAAGTTTACTGTTGTTATATATCCCGCCTCTTCAAAATCAGAAACTATTTGCTTTATCACTTCTCCTTTTCCGAGACTAAGTATTCCTCTAACATTTTCAGCAATAAAGAATTTAGGTTGTTTTATCTTTATTGTACTATAAAAAAACTTGTATAACTGATTACGTTCATCTTCCAAAGTTCTCTTTCTATTTGCAAGAGAAAATCCTTGACAAGGGAATCCACCTACCACAACATCCGCCTCTGGCAAATCATATATATTAATATTTTTTATATCATCACAAACAATATGGTCACCTATATTCTCCCTATACGTTGCAACAGCATCTTTATCTATATCATTTGCCCAAATGACTTCGTTGCCTGCTTGTATAAGTCCTAAATCAAGTCCGCCTGCTCCGCTAAACAACGAAATAATCTTCATACACTATACCTCTGTTTCTTATTTTACTTTACTATTCACGCATACTTCAAACAATTCCCCAGCACTACATTCAAATAGCCGGCAAAGCTTTTCCAACGTGTCAAAATCTATGCGAGTAGCTTTATCATTATACAGGCTTGATACTGTACTTCTCGAAAGCCCTGTAAGTATATGCACATCTTGAATCGAATATCTTTTTCGTCCCATTAAAGTGGACAAATTGCAGTGAACTGCCATATGTTTACCTCCTATCCCGCATTTTATTTATTATAGCTTAAAAGTCATTCAATGTAAATGACTAGTCAGTTATTTTAACCACTTATCACTTCATTTTTTATGATAAAAGGAAAAGAAGCATCAACCACTATTGCAGCCAATGCTTCTTCAAATTACTTTCTTACTTACGAAAGAGATTTCAATATGCCTTTTATTACTTTCCTTAATTTCAATCCATCTTTCAGTCCCAGACGATAAAAAAATTCCTCTGTATCTGCTCCACTACTGAATATGGCATCACAGTATTTTGTAATTGCCTCTTCTTGTTCTGGCGATAATGAAGCAATTACCTTTTCATATTCTTCTTCAACTTTATCTGGCTCTGTCACAGATTGCTGTTTTATTTTCCATTCTGCATACGCTTTCCCCATGTGCTCCGTTATTGTTAGACTGACAAATTCTTCAATCTCCTTTGTCAATTTCATAGATTTACACCTACCCTTTCCATTTTATCTCACCGTTTCAGATAGCACCGGTAACTATCCAGGACAGAATCTGTCACACCGCTTTTGTAAATCTTACGAATATCAACAATCTGTTCATCTTTCAGCAGTTTCAACCAATCCAGTAAATCTTTTCTGCTGTTTGCGAAATTGCAACATCTTCCATCTGCATATTCAATCCTGTATCTCATACGCCCCTCCTATACATATACCAACTCACTCAATACAATTTCCTGCACACGATTCCTGATGTTATTACACTGCCGCACCCACTCCATAGGATTCTGTGCTTTTAATTTCTCTGTTACACCTTCGGCACTTCTCATTTGTGCTTCAATCAGCTCATACCGTTCCTGTGCCTGTTCGTTAAGATCTGCCAGATAGCAATCCAGTTTTCCAGTCAACAAAAGATAAGAATACATCCCCGATTTATGTTTTTTCAGATATTCTTTCCGAAGTATTCCCCAGTAACCAATCGGTCTGTTTTTCTCCGGCAAGGTTAACATCGGTATGTAATAATCTCCCACCAACACATAATCCAATCCATTGTTATCATCATGTATTATTTTTCTCTGTTCACTCATGCTCTTCTCCTCTATCATATCTTCCTCTGCTCTCGCAGATACGCTTCAAATATACTTCTACGAATCAATACTTTCTTTCCAATCTTATAGACTGCCCCAGCTTCATGTGCCATACGGACAACGGGTTTAATTCCCAGCCTGTAATATTCACATGCCATATTGTAAGTTACATAGTCATGGCTCATAAATTCCAGATCTTCATCGTCAATCTTATCTGAAAACATCCATACATTACCGCTCATCCATCATTTCCTCCCTGCCTTTTCCTGTCGCCGGTTCATGGAATCGTTCCAGATAAGTATCAAAAATATCCTTGTTAATCAGTACCGTTCCATCTATTCTGTAAATCGCACCTGCATCACTTGCAAGTTCCAAAAGTTTCTTATGGGAGATACTGTAAATGATTTCTGCCTGTTGATAGCGCAGATACTGTCGGCGTAATTTTCTAAGCTGCTCTGGTACTTCTTTCATACTTGTAATTGGTTTATAACTTTTACCCATGATGTTTTCCTCCAAAATTAGATTTACTGTTTTACAGAAGCTGACCGCTGGGATGTGACTTTCCAAGGACGAAAAAAGCACCTCTTAGATTAACTCTAAGAAGTGCTCTTACTTCATTGCCCAAACCTGTGCCCTTTCACCTGAAATTCGTCATGCTTCATAACGATTCATCATTCTCCCAAATTTTGTTGTCAAATTGTTGTCAAATGCGGTCTGACATCATGGTTTTAGACATTTTATATTTAATTTTAGTACAGCTTTGCACCAGCCGGAATATGGTTATCAACCATCAGAAGATGAAGTTTTTCTTCGCCCTCTTCCTCATGGATTGCACTGAGAAGCATTCCACAGGATTCAATTCCCATCATGGCTCTCGGCGGCAGGTTAGTGATAGCGATAAGCGTCTTTCCAACCAGTTCTTCTGGTTCGTAATAAGCGTGAATACCGCTTAAAATCGTACGATCTGTGCCTGTTCCGTCATCCAGAGTAAACTGTAACAGCTTCTTGGATTTCTTAACTGCTTCACAAGCTTTTACCTTTACAGCTCTGAAATCTGACTTGCTGAAAGTATCGAAATCAACAAATTCCTCAAATAAAGGCTCTACCTTTACCTTGGAGAAGTCGATAACTTCTTCTTTCTCCGGTGCTGCTGTGGAAGTGCTGTTTTCTGACTTCGCAGATTTCTTGTCAGCGTCCAGGGACTTCATTGTCGGGAAGAGCAGCACGTCTCTGATTGCCTCCGCGCCTGTCAGAAGCATACACATACGGTCAATGCCGAATCCAATACCACCGGTCGGCGGCATACCGATCTCCAGTGCGTTCATGAAGTCTTCATCTGTTGTATTGGCTTCATCATCGCCCTGTGCAAGCAGTTCTTCCTGGGCTTTAAAACGTTCTCTCTGGTCGATCGGATCGTTCAGCTCAGAATAAGCATTTGCCATCTCCCAACCATTCATGAAGAACTCGAAACGCTCTACATATTCCGGATTTTCTGGCTTTTTCTTCGTCAGCGGCGAGATCTCAACCGGGTGGTCCATAACGAACGTCGGCTGAAGCAGATGCTCCTCTACAAACTCCTCAAAGAAGAGATTCAGGATATCACCTTTTTTATGTCTCTCTTCAAACTCAATATGATGCTCTTTTGCAAGTTCTCTTGCCTGCTCCAGAGTCTCAACTTCATTCCAGTCAACGCCTGCGTACTTCTTCACTGCGTCAACCATCGTGATACGCTCGAACGGCTTACCGAGATCCATCGGGATTCCCTTGTATACGATCTGTGTCGTTCCGAGCACTTCCTGTGCGACAAAACGATACAGGTTCTCTGTCAGATCCATCATGCCGTGGTAATCTGTAAATGCCTGGTAAAGCTCCATCAGAGTGAACTCCGGGTTATGTCTTGTATCAAGACCCTCATTACGGAATACACGTCCGATCTCATATACCTTCTCGAGTCCTCCGACGATCAGTCTCTTCAGGTACAGCTCAAGGGAAATACGAAGCTTCAGATCTTCGTTCAGGGCATTGAAATGTGTCTCGAACGGTCTTGCCGCTGCTCCACCTGCGTTCTGTACAAGCATTGGAGTCTCAACTTCCATGAATCCTTCTCCGCTTAAGTACTTGCGGATCGCACTGAGAATCTTGGAACGCTTGATAAAGGTATCTTTAGACTCTGCATTCATGATCAGGTCTACATATCTCTGACGGTAACGGGTATCTACATCTGTCAGACCGTGGAACTTCTCCGGGAGGATCTGTAAGCTCTTGGAGAGGAGTGTCACCTTCTCTGCATGGATAGAAATCTCACCTGTTCTTGTTCTGAAAGCAAATCCTTCCACTCCGAAGATATCACCGATATCCGATTTTTTAAAATCAGCGTAAGACTCTGTTCCGATCGCATCTCTTGCAACGTATACCTGGATGTTTCCCTGTAAATCCTGAATATTGCAGAAAGAGGCCTTGCCCATGACTCTCTTAAACATCATACGTCCTGCAATTGCCACATGGATCGGGCTTGCGTCCATGATATTTCTTCTCTCGTCGTAATCCTTCTTAAGAGCTTCTTTCGCCTGCTCCTCATCCATTCCCTCTACATTCGGCTCCTGGCGGTCTTTTAACAGCTCAGTCTCATGTGCCTCGTAAAGACCTTTCACCTCAAGCGAATGATGTGTCTGATCAAACTTTGTAATCTGGAACGGGTCTCTTCCGTTCTGCTGCAGCTCTGCGAGTTTCTCGCGGCGAACCTTCAGTAAGTGGTTAATATCCTGTTCCTGTGTCTGCTGTGCCAATCTCTTCACTCCCTTTTCTTTGTATTTTATTAGATATTTCTCTGGATAGAAAGTACTTTGTACTGCATAATTCCGGCCGGTGTTTCTACATCGACAATATCATCCTTGTGCGCGCCGATCAGAGCTTTTCCTACCGGAGACTCATTGGAAATTTTTCCTTCCAGGCTGTTTGCCTCGGTGGAACCAACGATCTGAAACTCAATTTCTTCGTCATACTCCAGATCCAGTACGTCTACTTTACATCCGATATTGATCTTATCGGAATCTACTTCGTCCTCAACAACAACCTCTGCGTTTTTCAGGATTTTTTCGATCTCTTCAATTCTTGCCTCGATGTCACGCTGCTCATCTTTGGCTGCATCGTACTCGGCGTTCTCGGAAAGGTCTCCCTGCTCTCTTGCTTCTTTGATTTTACCGGCAATTTCTCTACGTTTGTTTACTTTGAGATCATGAAGCTCGTCCTCCAGTTTTTTCAGGCCGGCATAGGTAAGAATCGTTTTTTTCTGTTCCATTTTATACACCCTTTCTATCGTTTCTGTATCCAGTCATATCTGATTTTATTCTGTAAACTCTCCGGAAATGCGCTGTATTTTCAGTATTCCCGGTTGAAATAAGGATAGACTCCGCCTATCCTAACAATTAAAGTAGTATAAAGGATTGACCACGGAATGTCAAGAAAAAAAGAAACGCAGGAAAGATTTTCTTTTCCACAAATCCTTCCTGCATCTTTCTCTTATTTTTCCTTTATTTTTCGGATGAGCTTCCTGTCAGTGCTTTCTTTTTCCAATTTCCTTTTTTATAGAAAATCAGCGTCAGAAGCGCACCCATGCACCAGCTTACCAACATGGAAATCCAGAGTACCTGATATCGTCCGTTTGGCAGCTCCGGCGTTCTGGTCAGGAAGGCCAGACCGTATGCCAGCGGCACACGGATGACAACGGTAACAACCATCGAAATCCACATCGGGGTCATCGTATCGCCTGCTCCACGCATGACACCGGAAAGCGACTGTGTTACTGCCATGGCAATATAGCCGACCGCAAGGATCTTCATCATATTGGCACTTAATGTTACGAGCTCTGTGGTATTCGTAAAGATTCCCATCAGATGATGGCCGAAAATAACAATTAAAAGGGTAATGGTCGTTGAGGTTCCGACAGCAATCAGTGTTCCCTGTTTTGCGCCCTGCTCTACGCGGTCCATACGGCGTGCGCCGACATTCTGACCGGCATACGTTGTCATCGCAGTACCAAACGAAAAGTTCGGCATCATTGCAAAGCCATCGACACGCATGATGATAACGTTCGCAGCGATAACCATTTCACCGAAGCTGTTGGTCAGCGACTGTACGATAACCATCGCCATGGAGAAGATCGCCTGGGTAATACCGGACGGCAGACCAAGGCGGATAATTTCCATCGAATACTGTTTTTTCATTTTCAGGTATTTGGGTCTGAAATCAAAAATGTCGGTCATACGCATCAGACGCCACATGCAGAGTACTGCAGAAATTGCCTGCGCAATCACGGTCGCGTATGCAACTCCGGCAACGCCCATGTGGAACTGGGAAACGAATACAATATCCAATACAATGTTGATGACCGTTGCCACCAGCAGATAAATCAGCGCCGAAATCGAATCGCCGAGTCCGCGAAGGATACCACATAGAATGTTATAGTACGCACTGCCGGCACAGCCCACCATCAGGATCACCAGATACGATGTACACCAGTCGATGATGGAATCCGGTGTTTTCAGCATTTCCAGCAGCGGCCTTGAGAGGACGGCTCCCAGAATCATAATAATGATGGAGGAAATTGCTGTCAGCGTGACGCAGTTTCCAATCGTCATCGAAAGCTCTTTTCTTTGTTTTGCCCCAAAATACTGCGACACCATGACGCCGGCGCCGACGGAAATTCCGACGAACAGAACCAGAAGCAGGTTTAAGATCGGGCTGGCGCTTCCAACTGCCGCAAGCGCGTTGTCCCCGACATATTTTCCGATTACAATACTGTCAACCGTGTTGTAGAGCTGCTGGGCAATGTTGCCGATCAGCATAGGGATTGTAAAAGCTACAATCTTTTCCCACGGCTTTCCCACCGTCATGTCGGACGGTGCGAAAAGTTCCTTCATAGTCATACACTACACTCCCTCTTTAGTGTTTTTTGTCCCAATACCTCTGTTTATCAGTATAGCATAAAAAAAGCACCCATGATATATCAATATTGGCATATCATAGGTACTTTTTTGACTTGTTTTTATCCTCGTTCCCACTCATTCAGCATCTGTTCCAGCGCCTGCAGGCTCTCCACCTGATTGATCGCCGCGCGCAGCTTTGCCGAATGCGGAAAGCCTGCCGTATACCATGCAACATGCTTGCGCATCTCGCGGATGCCGATCGCGCCGCCTTTGTATTCCACCTGCATCCGTGCATGGCGGAGCATCATTTCTTTTACCTCATGCTGGGTCGGCCTTGCAAGCGTTTCGCCTGTTTCCATATAATGAAGAATCTGTTTAAAAATCCACGGATTTCCTTCCGCTCCGCGTCCGATCATGATACCGTCACAGCCGGTCTGCTCCACCAGTGCCTCGGCACTCGCCGCATCTGTCACATCGCCGTTTCCGATAACCGGAATCGAGACTGCCTCTTTTACCCGGCGGATGATATCCCAGTCTGCTTTTCCGGAATAAAACTGCGCTCTCGTTCTTCCATGAACCGCAATTGCAGCCACTCCGCAGTCCTCGAGGATCTTCGCAATTTCCACAGCATTCGCCGATTCTTCGTTAAAGCCCTTTCGGATCTTTACGGTTACAGGCTTTTTCACTGCCTTTACCATGCTTGTCACGATTTCCCTCATCAGATGCGGATCCTTCATAAGGGCCGAGCCTTCGCCGTTATTGACAACCTTTGGCACCGGACAGCCCATGTTAAAATCCAGAATATCAAACGGCCTTTCTTCGATCTGAGCGGCAATCTGCCCCAAAATCTCCGGATCACTGCCGAAAAGCTGCAGGGACACCGGATGCTCACCCGGATCGATCGTCATCAGATCCTCGGTATTTTTATTCTTATATAAAATTGCCTTCGCGCTCACCATTTCCATACAGATCAGGCCCGCGCCCTGCTCCTTGCACAGAACACGAAACGGCAGATCCGTCACCCCCGCCATCGGTGCAAGCACGAGTGGGTTTGGCATCTCCACGTTTCCGATTTTCAGTGACGGCATCTTTTGCAGTGTACGTTTCTTATTTTCCATGCGGCTTCTCTCCGTCCTCTTCCATCAGCGCCTCCTCCGGCACCTCCTCACCGAGGAAGAAGACACGGTAATACAGCTCCAGGGATTCCAGCAGCTCCTTTTTTTCTTCCTGATACTGCTTAATCCGAAGCGCGCCGCCGATCTCGTCGTACATCGCATCTGCGTCTACGGCCTCTGTCTCAAACTGCAGACTTCCGTCGCTGTCGAACCACATGGTAAAAATACCGCCGATTTCCACCGTAAACATAACACACATGACATGAAGCTCATCCTGCACAGACTGTGGCAGGGATGCAAAATCCTGGTTAAAATAATATTTCTGTTCGTATGCACTTGCTCCGCAAAGCACTACTTTTTCATTATCTGAATACATAATTTTTCCTTTCTCTTCCTTTTCCGGTCTCTCTATACGTAGCTGTATAAGCCTCGCACCGAAACCTCGCCGGAATGCACCTCAGTGATCGTTCCGTCCTCTTTTTGCACGCGCAGCTCACCGGTCGGCGTGATGCCAAGTGCAACGCCCTCGAACGGTTCCTTCGGATCGAGTACACGCACCGGCTGGTCTTTGTTTGCAAGCACAGCCTCATATGCTTCCTTCAGCCCGGAGAGATCCCCTGCTTCCAGGAATTTTTCATAGTTCTTCTCAAATGCCTCCAGCACTGCTGCGACCACTTTCGCCCGGTTCACGGGATGACCCATTTCTATCGCCAGTGAGGTCGCAATCTCCGCGATTTCTTCCGGGAATTCCATCTGATTGACATTGATTCCGGTTCCAATGACAACATAATTGATGTAATCGATCTGTGCACTCATCTCTGTCAGGATACCACAGAGCTTTTTCCCATTCAGCACCGCGTCGTTCGGCCATTTGATTTTCGTATCGACACCGAGCGCTCTTTGCACACCCTGCACTACGGCAAGTCCCATTACAATCGTCAGCATCGGTGCTTTGGCCGGCTCAAGATCCGGGTACAGCAGAATCGACATCGAAACAGAGGTTCCCTCCGGCGATTTCCAGACTCTGCCGCGGCGGCCTTTTCCGGCAGTCTGCGTCTCGGCTGTTGTCAGGGTGCCGTTCGGCGCACCTTCTTCCGCCAGCCGCTTCGCCCACGTGTTTGTCGAATCCACCTCGCGGCTGTAATAAACCGTCTGTCCGACATATTTCGTATGCGTGCGGCTTTCCAGCTCATCCTTCGTTACGAGATCCGGCTCATTTAACAGACGGTATCCCTTATTCTGAACAGCCTCAATTTCGTATCCTTCTTCTTTCAACTGATTCATCATCTTCCATACTGCGGTGCGGGAAATTCCAAAATGTTCACACAGCTCCTGTCCGGAAACATTTTTCCCGGATTCCCGCAGAAGGCGCAGCGTCTCAGCTCTCTTATTTTCCAGCATATCGTATCTTCACACTCCTCGTGTCGCTTTCTCACATAAGAAGCACGCTTTCTTCGTTTCGTAAAATCAACAGCAGCGCTGCGGAAGAGTTTTCCGCAGCGCTGCTGTGCGTGTTTCTTCGTTATTCTATTATACACAGTCTATTCCGGTTTTTCCACCCAAAACTTTATGCTCCGAGGGTCGCTGCCATAACTGCTTTGATCGTATGCATACGGTTCTCTGCTTCCTCGAATACTCTCGACTGCGCAGATTCAAATACTTCATCGGTTACTTCCATCTCATTCAGGCCGTAGCGGTCGTGGATCTCTTTTCCGATCTTTGTTTTCAGATCGTGGAAGGACGGCAGGCAGTGCAGGAATACGGCGGTATCTTTTGCATTTGCCATTGCTTCTTTTGTGACACGGTACGGAGTCAGATCGTGGATTCTCTCTTCCCATACGCTGTCCGGCTCACCCATAGATACCCAGACATCAGTGTAGATAACATCGGCATCTTTTGTTCCCTCTTTTACATCCTCGGTGAGGGTGATGGTTGCACCGCTCTCCTTTGCATACTCCTCACACTGAGCTACAAGCTCTGCGTTCGGGAAGTATTTCTTCGGTGCACAGGCCACAAAATCCATTCCCATCTTGGCAGATGCAATCATCAGGGAATTTCCCATATTGTAGCGGGCGTCGCCCATGTAAACGAATTTGATGCCTTTTAAATGGCCGAATTCTTCCTGGATCGTCAGCATGTCGGCAAGCATCTGTGTCGGATGATACTCATTCGTCAGTCCGTTCCATACCGGAACTTTCGAATATTTTGCCAGTTCTTCTACAATCTCCTGACCGAATCCACGGTACTCGATTCCCTCATACATTCCGGCAAGAACGCGGGCGGTATCTTTGATGCTCTCTTTTTTGCCGATCTGGGAGCCGGTCGGATCCAGATACGTTGTTCCCATACCGAGATCATGTGCAGCTACCTCGAAGGAACAGCGGGTTCTGGTGCTGGTTTTCTCGAAGATCAGTACAACGTTTTTACCGCGCAGGGTATCCACCGGAATGCCTTTCTTTTTCTTCTCCTTCAGCTCTGCGGACAGATCCAGCAGATAGGTAATCTCTTCCGGTGTAAAATCTTTCAATGTCAGAAAATCGCGTCCTTTTAAATCCATGGCTTGTTCCTCCTTATATCTGCATATGGTGTATTTTATTATTTCCTATACTGTGATGTTGGGTCAAAAGGTTTTTTGCCCCTTAGTTTCCTTGAATATTCTCTATTATGAAACAGACCTGTTCATCTGTCAAGAGGAAAATGTATATTTTTACGTATTTTCTTTATATTATTCATATAATATGCATTTTTATGCACTTTAAAAACACTCTCTTTCCATTTTTCCCGTTATCACGGCTGTCACCGGGGGCTCTTGTAACTGCGGACTTTTGTTCGCTGTCCATGAAAAATCTCCCACATCCGGCATCACGCTTTCTGTGGGAGAATTCTCTTTTTCTTATCGATTTATCTCTATTTTACTTCTGCACTTCTTTTCCTGCCGGCACTTTCTGTTCCTCCACAATACCTTTGAATGTGGTGGCCAGACTTGCCAGTCCCTGCAGATCGGACGGAACAACAATCTTTGTTGCCTTTCCATTTGCCAGAACACCGAGTGCCTCGAGGCTCTTTAAGGTAAGAACAGCATCGTCCGCACCGGCTTCTTTGATCGCGCGGATACCATCGGCATTTGCCTGCTGTACTTTGAGGATTGCCTCTGCCTGGCCTTCTGCCTCACGGATCCGTTTCTCTTTTTCTGCCTCTGCGCGAAGAATAGCCGCCTGTTTTTCAGCCTCTGCATCGAGGATGGCCGACTGTTTTTTACCTTCGGCAACAAGGATGGTCGATTTTTTCTCTCCTTCTGCAATCAGGATTGCTTCACGGCGTTCACGCTCTGCCTTCATCTGTTTCTCCATTGCTTCCTGAATGGCTGCCGGAGGCATAATGTTTTTCAGCTCGACACGGTTTACTTTAATTCCCCACGGATCGGTCGCGATATCAAGCGCAGCCTGCATCTTCGTGTTGATGATCTCACGGGATGTCAGCGTTTCATCAAGCTCCAGATCTCCGATGATGTTTCGAAGCGTTGTTGCCGTCAGGTTTTCAATTGCCATCAGCGGATTGACAACACCGTATGCAAACAGCTTCGGATCGGTAATCTGGAAGAATACAACGGTATCAATCTGCATCGTAACATTATCTTTTGTGATAACCGGCTGCGGCGGGAAATCCACCACCTGCTCTTTCAGGTTTACGCGAATCGCTACACGCTCGATAAACGGAACCTTAAAATGAAGACCGGTTGCCCAGGTGTCCTTGTATTTTCCAAGGCTCTCTACCACGTAAGCACTGGCCTGCGGTACAATTTTCACACACGATGCTGCGATAAACAATGCAACCACAAGAAGCAAAATCAATAAAATTCCTGCAACTCCTCCACCACTCATGTTTCATTTCCTCCTTCTTTTTCTTTGACCTTTACAATCAGCTTGACGCCTTCCACACGGAGCACCGTAACGACTGCATCCACGGGAATCGTACCTCCTTCGTTCTCTGTACGCGCAGTCCACACGTTTCCTCCAAGCGAAACCTTTCCGGTTCCCGCAAGATTGGAGATTTCCTCCGTCACGACTCCTTCCATGCCAACCACACGGTCCACGTTCGTCTTCAGTGTATCCTTATTCAGAAAGCGAACGGCGAGCGGACGTGTAAAAAACAGAAGTACCAGCGATACAACAAGAAACAGTACAATCTGAATTACAATCCCGGCTCCGCACATGGCAGCGATCAAAGCAACAAGCGCCCCACCTGCAAACCAGATCGTCGCAAGACCAAGTGTTGCTGCTTCAATCACTAAAAAAACGACGAGTGCGATCAGCCAGTAAACCGGCAGGTAAGCTGTAATACCCATGCGTTTTTCCCCCTTTCTGAAAAAATTGGCTGTTGTATTCATCATACTATAATGATGAAAAAATAACAAGCAAAGTTAAAAACATTCAGAAAAAAGAAAGATTTGTCAGGAATCGTCTACAGACTGTCAATTCCAAGCCGGGACATGAAAACGAGGATGGCTGACAAAAAACCATATGCGTGAATACGTAAAAATAATACGAGGGTGAAGCTCAATAGTTTCCAGAATACCGATTTGATTTGAACTGCGTAATGCAGGCAATTCCGTATCGTCAGGGTTTTTCGAACAAACGGATCTGACCCATACTGTTTCAGCAGCTTTCTGACCACAGAAACATTTTTTCCTTCATATGTCATCTCTTCCTTCGCCAGATACATTGCACCAATCACCAGGTGAAACAGCATCAGGTCACCTTGACACTCCCCACAGCTAAAGCAGGGGGGATTCTTGTTTCTTCCACTACTGCATTGACGAATACCTTACGGTACTGCAATGTCTTACACAGTGTCCACAAGCTATGTTTATCCTGTTCCCGTATGCCCT
>OBRJ01000219.1_pt1 | contig 48739 bp, 44 predicted proteins | sample 1494831 | NCBI WGS metagenome assembly OBRJ01 (sample SAMEA3360658, study PRJEB22359) | human gut metagenome | biome: ENVO:urban biome; feature: ENVO:human-associated habitat; material: ENVO:feces | place: Bangladesh | collected 2011
TCTCGGCACTGTATGCGGCGGTCTGTTCCTCTTTCAGCAAGAGGTGGAACTCGTCCGCAAAATACCATGTGGCCCGGCCTTGGCTGCGGTTTTGGGTGACGCGGCCCCATATCTGGTCTTGGATAATGAGCATCCCCAATTTCTTTAACTGTTTGCCCAGTTCTTTGATGTCAAATGCCACAAGCCGATTGTGGATGTCCACATTCGTTTTGTGGTTGAAAACGTTCAGAGAGCCGGACACATACAGGTCCAATGCCTGCGCCACCCGGTCCGCTTCCGGCAAATGCTGGTCGAGCAGGGCTTGGTGCAAATCGGAGAGGATGGGCATATTCTCCGGGCAGGGGTTTGCCAGATAGGGCCGGTAGATGGCTTTCACAGCGCGGTCTATCACGGTGCGTTCAATCGCTTCCAGACCTGTTTTGCCGCCCATGACCAGTTCACAAAACGACAGCACAAAATCCGATTTCAGGGCCAGCGGGCTGTCATCCTCGGAGTAGTTCAGGTTGATGTCCAACGGATTCACATAGTCCCTGCTGGTGGGGGACAATTTAATAACCTGCCCATGCAGCCGCTTGACCAGCGGATAATATTCGGCCTCTGGGTCTGAAATAAAAATATCGTCAGCGGTCGTCAAAAACACACTGACGATTTCAGACTTGCAGCTCATGGATTTGCCGCTGCCGGGGGTGCCCAGTTTCAGGCCGTTGGGACACCGGGCCTGCTTGCGGTCCAGCATGATCATGTTGTGGGATTTTGCGTTGATGCCGTAGTACATGGCTGCCCCGCTCTGGAAAAGCTCCTGCGTGACAAAGGGCACGAACACCGCCACGTTGGAGGTGGTAAGGCTGCGCTGAATCTTTATCTGGTTGATGCCCAGCGGCAGGCTGGACACAAGGCCCTGTTCCTGCTGGTAGTCCAGCCGGACAAGCGAGCAGTTATACTTCTGTGCCACACCTGCGGCTTGGAACACATCGTTGCCCAGCTTTTGCTTGGTGTCGGCCACATTCAGCACAAGAAAGGTCAGCATGAAAAGCCGTTCGTTCCGGGTCTGCAATTTGTTCAGCAGCTTTTTGGCGTCCTCGCCGTAAGTGGCAAGGTCGCTGGGCAGGATGTCCATGTCGTACCCGGAACGGACAGCCTTTTTCTGCTCCTGAATCTTCATGGCGTCAAGGTCTGTGATCTTCCGCTTGATGGTTTTGATGGCCTCGGTCTGGTCGATGGCCTGCACATGGAGATTGACGAGAATGCCGCTTTCCGTTTTGAGAAAATCGGCCAGCATTTCATCCGAAAGTTCCGGCGCAAGGATTTGTAAAAAGCTCACAGCTCCATATTTGCCGCCCAGACCAAAAGTCTTGGCCGTACCGAAGCAGAGGGAGGACGGTGCCACAAAGTCCTTGGTGGACAGGCCGGAGGGCGCCAGCCAGTCCCAGTCAAAGCGGAACGGTTCCCCGTCCGGGTGGAAGATGCCGTGCAGCACCTCCAAACGCGCCTGTCCGTCCATGACGTGCGCCACGCAGCCCATGGTCTTGAAATAGCCCAGCAGGTCAAGACCAATGCGGGTCAGCCGCGCCCGTGCGGTTTTTAGATTGTCTGCCTCGATGGTGAAGGTCAGGTACTTGGTTTTGACAATGCCGTTGTTTCCGCTGGCAAGCTGCTTTTGCAGGATGGCGGTGTACTCGGCGCGGATGTCGTCAAAATCATCCCCCTGCGGTGCGATCTCAAAACTTTTTGCGTACTGCACCGGGTCAACCTTGCGATTGAGAAACGAAAGCTGCACATGGATGGAGGCATCCACATAGTTGTACAGGTCGCACAGGTGTTCAAAGATGGCGGTCCTCGTTTCCGGCTGGGCCAGCTGATAGCTGATGTCCTCAAAGGCAATGCACTTGGAGAACGTGCGTCGGTCAATGCGGCACACACCGTCCGGGTAGATGGCCTCATACGGGATGGTGGCCTGCGCCGTGCGGGGCTTGCCGTCACCCTTGTACTTGCGGAGAACGGCATCAATTTCTTTTTTCTGGGCGCGGGTGAGCTTTTTGGGCTTTTCGGTTTCGCGGGGTATCGTTTTTCTGGACAATGGCCTTTACCTCCTGTTCCATTTGGTATTGCCGCACAAGGGCGGCGTAAGCATTGTTGGTCTGATAGGGCCTTTCCTTGGGACGAATAAAGCAGCACTGAATCATTTGCTGAATCACCACTTCAAGGGGCTGGCCGTGCCGCTCAAACAGAGCGAACAGCAGCCCCGGCAACATGGCAAAAATCATCAGCAGGGCCGCCGCGCTGTTGGAAAGATAGTCCCGGGTCAAAAAATAAAGCGGCCCGCCCGTTAAAAGCGCACCGCCGAAGCAGACCAGCTGCCGCTTGGTCAGCCCGAATAAGACTTTGGATTTTACATGGGTCAAATCTTTGGGAACGGTCACATACGCCATTCAAACGCTCCTTTCTCAATGGGCACCGAACACGGATTTGCTGATGCTGCCGGTCTTGAACAGGCAGAAGCAGAGCAGCACGGTGTAGCCCATGCAGCCCCAGATGGCCCCGGCAATGTCCGCTGCGCCCGAAATGTTGCGTATCAGCACCGCATAGATGCCCACGACAATCATAATCAGGAACGCTTGGAAACCCAGCGCCAGCAAAGACTTCAAATAGTTCTGCCCGGTACTGCGCCACTCGCTGCTGCCCATGGTCGCCAGCGGGATAGGCCCCAGTGCGGTCACAACGTAAATCTCGATCATGCGGCCGTAGGTCACAAGGAAGATGCAGATGGACAGGATGTTCATGGTCAGGCCCACTACAAGGGTTTGGAACCACAGGCTGAGCAGACTGCCAATAGTCATGCTTTCCAGCTGAAATTCCAGTCCGGGTATCAGGCGGTCAAAGTGGATGGATGTTTCACCGATGATAACGCCGGAGCTTTGGTTGACAACGCTCTGGGTGGCATCGAACACACCCATAACGATATTCCATGTGTTGCTGACAATGAGGATGGCAAAGGCAGACTTAAAAATCCAGCGGAAGAACATAGAGGTGTCGAAGTCGTGCATATTGTTCTTTTCGGTAATCATCTGGATAAGCTCATGGCACATCACAAGGGCAAGGATAGCCGCTGCAATGGGCAGCACCACCGTTTCGGAAAGACTACGCAGCATATTGAAAATGCCGCTGTTCCACGCCTGCGGGGTAGAGCCGACATCCGAAGCGATTTCGCCCACCTTGGCGTTCACGTTATCGAACAGGCCGGAGAGGTTGCCCGTGATGCCATCTATCAAAATGCCTTTTATCCATTTTTCGATGATCTCACTAATCAAGCAAAGATACCTCCTTTCCCGCGCCCTCCCACTTTTCTGGGAGAGCGCGGTGGGGTCTCAAAGATGGATGTTCGGATAAGTTGAGGTTAGCCCAGCAGCCCGGACAGCAGTGGGACAAGGGTCACGCCGATCAGGGCAACGCCGCCGCCCGCGACCAGCTGCTTCACGCCCTGGCTCTTGCTGCCGGGGTTATCCTGTCCATAACCCTCCAACAGGTTGATGCCGCCCCAGACACACAGGGCACCGCCCAGACCGACCACGATGGTCTGCAAAGTATCGACTGCGCTGTTGAAAAATTCCATAAGATCCTCACTTTCTGCCGCTTGTTCTGCGGCACTCAAAATAAAAATTATTCGTCTGCATTTTCATCCGACAGGTCGATTTCGTACAGGTCAAAACTTTCGTCCTGTGCGACTACCTGCTGCCGTTTCCGGCGCAGGGTGGATAAGAACCTGTCCACATCAAAGGTGTTTTTCTTGTCCGCGTCCGCAAGGTATTTGTAGTGCGGGTGCTTGGTGATGTCGAACTTCTCCGAGAAGAACGGTCTCACGCCACGCAGCTGCAAAATACATCTGCCGCCGTCCATGATTGCGATTTCGTCCTCTGACATCAACGCCTTTCCTAGTTTTTGATAGTTCAGTCCGTGGGAGGTTTGAGAGCCCCGGTTCTCGCTGGTGTTGAAACTGTCGATGGTTTCTTTCCCCAGCGCATCGGAGATCTCTTTGGCATTCTTGCCCCGCCCACTCAAAAAGAGAACAGAATCGCAGTTGTCCGAAATGATTTCGGCCGCATCTTTGTAGATGGCTTTCAGCTGCGACTGGCTCTGCAAAATGATGGATGCCGAGATTTCCCGGCTGCGGATGGTGGCGATCAGCTTGTCGAAGTTGGGAATCTGCCCAATGTTGGCGAACTCGTCCAGAATCAGCCGTACATGGACAGGCAGTCGGCCACCGTACTTATCATCCGCACGGTCACACAGCAGGTTGATAAGCTGGCTTTGGAGCATGGCAAGAATGAAGTTGAAGGTGGTGTCCGTGTCGCTCATAATCAAAAACAGCACGGTCTTTTCATCCCCGATGGTGTCCAGCTCCATTTCATCGTTCTCCATCAGCTCCCGCACCTCCCGGATGTCAAATGGGGCTAAACGAGCACCACAGCTTATCAGGATGGAAGAACGGGTCTTGCCCGCCGACAGCAAAAACTTTTTGTACTGCCGGACGGCGAAGTGGTTCGGGTCTTTCTGTTCCAGCCGTTCAAACATGAGGTCTACCGAGCTTTGAAACTCCGGGTCGTCCTCGCGGGCTTCACTGGCGTTTATCATTTCCAGCAGGGTGGTGAAGTTCATTTCTTCTGCCGGGGCCTCGTACCAGATGTAGCCGATAAGCGCGGTATAGAACAGTCGTTCCGACTTCACCCAAAAATCTTCTGCTGATTTCTCACCCTCGCCCTTGGTGTTGGCGATAAGGGTATTCACCAGCTTCAGCACGTCCTTTTCCGAGTGGATGTAAACAAAGGGATTGTACTTCATGGACTTGGAAAAGTTTATCGTGTTCAGGATTTTCACCCGGTAGCCTGCCCGCTGGAACATTTGGCCTGTTTCCAGAACCAGTGTGCCTTTTGGGTCTGTGACCACGAATGAGGTGGGATAGTCGGAAGTGGGGAAACATTGCATGAGGTTGGGCTTCACATAGAAGCGGGTCTTGCCGCTGCCGGAGCCGCCGATCACCAGCACATTCTTGTTCCGGGCCGTCTTAGGGTCTTTGGGCCGCCCGGTCATGGTCAGGCGTTCGGTCTGGGTCAGCAGGATGTTGTTTTCAAACTTGGGGTCGATGTAGGGGGCAATGTCCTTGGCGGTGCCCCATCGGGCAGAGCCGTATTCTTCACCCTTGCGGTACTTCTTGGCGTTCTTGCCCTTGCTGTACACGATGAGCCGGACAGCCACCGCACCAACAACGCCCACGCACAGGTCAAACGGATGCAGGCTGGGCAGCGGGTTTGCAAAGGCGACAGCGATGCCGCCCGTCAGGTGGAGCAGCTTTGCCGAAGCATCCGCACCCGCCGCCAGACGGTACGCCTGCCCGCATTTGGCGAACAAGTACACGAACAGCAGATACGGCAGATTCAGCACCAGCAGTTTTTTCAGTTCAGGCTTCATCGTTCCAGCCCCCTTTGCTTGATTTTTTCTTTAGCGCGTTTCGGCTGCTGGGCTGCTTTCTGCTTGGCTGCTGTCAGCACCTTGCGGATGGAGGGCCGCTGCTCCTTGGAGAGTGTTTTGGCCGTGAACTCCCGGAACGCCTGTTCCAGATTGTCCGCATCCTTGGCCTTGAAGATCACGATGTAGTGAGGCGGCTGGGTGGTCTTATCCTTGCGCAAGGTGAAGTCCACGCCGTACTTTTTGGCGCAGGGCTTGAACGCCCCGATGTTCGCTTCCGTGACTTCAATGTTGGTCAGGGCTGCGCCGTGGGCTTTCAGCTGTTTCAGGCTTTGCTTGCCGTGGTGCAGCTTTGGCCCCTTGGCCCGGTGCTGCAAGTATTTTTTCAGCGCAGCTTGCAACGCTTGGGCGGTGAGTTTGCCCGTTTTCATGGACAGGGCAATGGTTTTCTGGGTGACTTCTTCCTGCATTCAACATCCCTCCTTGGGAAGTAGTCGGAAAAGCGGCAGCTAGGGTGGAACCACCAGCCGCCGCAGGTAAATGGTTCTCATGGGTAGACGCTCCTTTCGGTCAGGTGTTGGGCGGGCGGCCCCAATCGGGCTGCGCCATATCGTGCGCCACAAGGGACGCATAGTAGCTGTTGATGGTGCTGGGGGCGTTGAACAGCATGGCCCGCAGGTATTGCTTGATGTTGCGGACTTTGGTGGTGTTATCCCGCAGGCAGTCCATGACGAACTCGATGTGATGGCTGTCCAGTTTCAGGAACTTGGCCTTTACCAGTTCTGCCGGGTAATCGTCCCCGGCCACCCGGATGGACTTGCGGTTGGTGCAGACGGTTTCCAGCAGGATGTCCACGATCTCGTCCAGCTGCTCCCGGTCTATCCGGGGATTCTGGGTGAGGGTGTCATACTCGATGTTCTCCAAAATCAGGTCCCGGTAGATTTGATAGGCCGTTTCCTTTCGGCTTCCTGTCCGTTCCGGCGGCGGTGCCGCTGCCTCGTCCTCGTCCAAAGGCAAGGGGTTTGGGGAATGGATAGGAATGGAATCGGTATTTAATCCCTCTTTCTTTTGTTTTTCTGTAATTAGTTTATCTTTATTTAATTGCATTGGATTTTCCAACGTAGGGTTTTCCTGCGTGGGATTCTCCAACGTTGGATTTTCCAATGTAGGTGAAACCGATGCAGGAACAGGCTGCGGCAGCTCGAAGATCACATAGTCTGCACCGCGCAGCCGTCCTTTCTCGTCCCGTTCTCTGGAACGCTGGATGTAGCCTGCCTGTTCCAGTTCCCGGATGGCCTGCCGTATCGCGTCGATGCTTTCCCGGTTGATACGGGCCAGCCCTTGCAGGGTGTAGTCCCAATCTTCCGGCAGGGAGAGCATTTGGGAGAGTAAGCCTTTGGCTTTCAGGGACAAGGCCCGGTTCCGCAGGTGGTGGTTTGACATGACCGTGTAGCCGCTGTTCTTTTCTACCCGAAAAACTGCCATTTCACGGATGCCTCCTTTCGTTGCAAACAAAAAAAGCAGCGTTCATTTGCTCCCGGTGATGGGAGAAGTGAACGCTGCGCGTACTTGATAATTTTTGGGTTGTGTGGTATATAAAGGGCAACTGGGTTTCAAACACGGCTGCCCATCGGGGTGCGATACAAGCAAGTTGCTATCCGATGACCTCAAAAACAAATTGTACTACGATGGTTTTCAAAAAATGCTGTATCACTACTCGCACCACAAGAGAGACAGCTTTTGATAGCTGTCTTTTTTGTTTTACTCTGAAAAATAAGTACAAAAAAACTGAGCATCTGTGAAAAAACAGATGCTCAACTTTTTACATTTTCAGTTCCGAAAAATTCTACTCTTTTTTGAGTGGAAAAAGATGAGATTTTTACTTTGCGCATTGCAATTTGGAAAAGAACTTCTGGAGGTCAAAAGCAAGGCAGAGCAAAAACGATTCGGTAGAGATATTTGTTCTTCTGTGCATGAGAAAACGCCGGAAGTTCCGGTCGCTTTTCAGCGCATCAAAGATGCACTCTACCTGCATGAACCGATTCATGCGCTTCTATTAAATTACTTTTCCACCTTGCTCAGCAAGATGCGGTCATTATCCAGATTTTTGCCTGCGTTCTCGCGGAACTTTTCCAGCAGATCGTCCACGGTCATCTTGCTGCGCTCTGCGCCCTTTACGTCAAACACGATGCGCCCGGCGTCCATCATCAGGGTGCGGTTGCCCAGCTCCAGCGCCTGATGCATATTGTGGGTCACCATCAGGCAGGTGATCTTTTTCTCGGCCACGATACTCTTGGTCAGCGCCAGCACCTTTTCGGCGGTGGCGGGGTCCAGCGCGGCGGTGTGCTCGTCCAGCAGCAGCAGCTTCGGGGTGACAAGGGTAGCCATGAGCAGGGTAAGCGCCTGCCGCTGACCGCCGGAAAGCAGCCCCACCGGCTGCTTCATGCGGTCCTCCAGCCCCATGTCCAGCAGGGCAAGCTTTTCGCGGAAAAGTGCCTTATCCTTGCGGGAGATGCGGGAGAAGATGGCGTTGGGCGCAGTGCCTGCCCGCAGGTAGGCCAGCGCCAGATTTTCCTCAATGGTCATGTTGGGTGCGGTACCCTTGAGCGGGTCTTGGAACAGATGCCCGATGACCTTGCTGCGCTGGTGCTCCGGCGCAAAGGTGATGTCCTGTCCGCCCAGCAGAATGCTGCCCTCGTCGGCGATAAAGCCGCCGGTGATGGCGTTGAACAGGGTGGATTTGCCCGCGCCGTTGGAGCCCACGATGGTGGCAAAATCTCCGGCTTCCATCTGCAGGCTCACCCCATTTAGCGCTACCTTTTCGTTGACGGTGCCGGGGTTAAAGGTCTTGTGCAGGTCGTTCAGCTGCAGCATTTCCATGTTACTGTCCCTCCCTGTTGGTCACGGTGCGGCGGGCACGGGCGGCGTGCCTGCGCTTTTCAAAGGCGAAGTGCTCCCGGATGGCGGGCATGGAGATGGCCACTGCCACAATGATGGCAGAAACCAGCTTCATGGCGGCGGCGGGCACGTTGAACCGCAGCGCCACCGCTACGATAAAACGGTACAGGCAGCTGCCGAACACCACGCCAAGGATGCGGCGCAGCATGGTGCGCTTGCCTACCAGCGTCTCGCCGATGATAAGGGAAGCCAGCGCAATGGTCACCATGCCGGTGCCCACGTTGATATCGCAGCTTTTCTGGTACTGTGCCAGCAGCCCGCCGGACAGCGCACACAACGCACCGGACACGCACAGACCCACCGTGATGGTAAAGGCGGGGTTGATGCTGGAAGCCCGCACCATGGCAGCGTTATCGCCGGTGGCGCGTATGGAAAGCCCCAGCCGCGTGCCCAGAAAGCCCAGCATCGCCGCGCAGGCGATAGCGATAATGACTGCCGCCAGCGCCAGCTTGTACCAGCTGCCCAGAAAGCCCAGCGAAGTTTTTGCCATGGAGAAGATGGTAGGGGTCTTGACCAGCGACATGGTGGAGGAAAAGCCCATCACCGCCAGATTGATGGTGTACAGGCCGGTGTTGACGATGATACCGGCCATGATGCTTTCCACTCCGAGCCTTGTCTGCAAAAAGGCGGTGACAAAGCCGGAGCACACCCCCGCAGCCATAGCTGCCGCCAGCGCAAGGATGGGGTGGCCGGTCAACGCCACCTGACAGGCCACGGCGCAGCCCAGCGTAAAGCAGCCGTCGGTGGAAAGGTCGGCAATATTCAGGATGGAGTAGCTCAGAAACAGTGCCAACGCCACCAGTCCGTAGATGCAGCCCAGCTCCAGCGCTGTCTGCAAAACGTTGAGGGAAAAGATACTCGCCAGCATGGTGTATGCTCCTTTTATGTTATTTTGAATGCGCGCCGCATTGCTCTGCGGAGTGCGACAAACGCATTTTCACGGGAGAGGAAAATCACTTTCCCCGGAACCGCCAAAGGCTCTCCCTTGCGGGAGAGCCGGCAAAACCGTCAGGTTCTGGCTGAGCGGGGTTCAGGAGAAGTTCTCGGCGGTGGTCACCTCGCAGATCTCGGTGCAGTAGGGCTTGAAAGCTTCCTTCAGGGTGGCAAGATCCAAGCCCAGAGCCTCGGCGGTCTCGGTGTTGATGGTGACGATGCCGTTATCAAAGGTCTGGTAGGGCAGGTCTGCGGGGGTCTTGCCGTCGCACAGCAGCTGGCTGACCATATCGGCGGTGGCTTCGCCCAGCTGGACGTAGTCCACACCGTAGCCCACCAGTGCACCGTTCAGCGCAAAGCTGTCGGCACCGGTGTAGTGCTGCACACCGGCCTCGATGAAGCTCTCGTAGATGGACAGCTCTGCGGTCATGATGGTGTTATCAGTGGGGGTGAACACGGCCTTGACCCCGGCGGCTACCAGTGCCTCGGCAGCCATCTGCACCTCGGCGGTGGTGGTGCCGTTCTTTTCCACCACCTTGATGCCGTTCTTCTCGCAGAAGGCCTTGGCGTCTGCAATGGCCTGGGTGGAGGCATCCTGACTCAGGTCGTACAGCAGACCGATGGTATCGATGCCAGGGTTTGCCGCCACGATCAGGTTCATGATGGCGTCGGTGTTCAGGGCATCGGAGGTGCCGGTGATGTTCTCCTCACCGTCAAATCCAGCGGCGGCAGGGTCGGTCACAGCGGAGTAGACCACCGGGATGTCGGTGTCCTCCACAGCGGCCAGCATGGTAGCGGCGGTGGGGGTGGCCACGGCTACGATCACGTCCACGCCGTCAGCCACAAGGTCTGCGCCGATCTGGTTCAGGTTGGACTGGTCAGCCTGTGCGTTGGCGTAGTAATCGGCGTAGTCAAAGGTGACGCCTTTTTCCTTACCAATGGCGTCCAGACGGCTCTCCACAGATTCTACGATCTGGTTGAGGGAAGCGTGGTCCACATAGTTGACGATGCCCACCTTGAAGGTCTCGCCAGCGGCGGCAGTACTACCGGAAGCCGCTGCGGAGGAGGAGACTGCTGCACTGGAGGCGGTGCCGGAAGCAGCGCCGCCGCAGCCGGTCAGTGCCATGGCAGAAACAGCGGAAGCGGCCAGAGCGGCCTTCAGGAAGCTGCGGCGGGAGATCATGTTCAGGTTTTTCATAGTGGTAACTCCTTTCCCGGAGCGGGCGGCAAATCAAAAGACCCGCTCCCTTTGCGGGACGGGTCTTAAAACAAAACGACCCTGTCCCTGTGTGTTATCCACAAGGACAGGATCGGTAAATACGATTCTGCGGTGCCACCTTGCTTGCTCTGCATCCAATACAGCAGAGCCACTCACGGAGAGCCAACACTCCCCTGTCCTGTAACGGAGACTTCCGTCCAAAGCTACTAGGGTTTGTGCCCGTTTGCCCGGCCCTCGGCGGCCCACGAATCTCTGCCCCGCTTTCGCCCGTTTGCACTGTCCGGGCTCACTGCAGATGCGCTGTGCAGGTTCTCTTCCGCCTCATCGGTTTGATTGCATTATACACTTTATCTTCGTAAAGTCAAGAGGGATTTTTAAATTTTTATTTTTTGGCCCGGTCAAAGTCATTCTTCTGCCGGGGCACCGGTGTTGCGGCGCTTGCGGCGCACAAAGTAGGCAGCGTACACCACCCACACCGGGATGGCCACTGCGGTCACCACCCGGCTGGCAGAAAGCCCAGCGGCCTGATACACAAAGTCGATGCTGCTTGCGCCCGCCGGGCAGAGCACCGCCATCAGTCCCTCGTCCACTTGCAGGATATCGGTCTTTTCGCCGTTGACATAGGCGGTAAAGCCGTCATCGTAGGGCACGGAGAAAAAGACGAGGTTTGCCTTATCCAGCGTGATTTCGGCATGGAAGCCCGCGTTGTTCATCTGGAACACAGAGCAGCTGTGGGCGCGGCGGTCGGCGCAGTCCTGCGTGTAGCTGTCGTAGTGCAGGTCATTTAGCATGTCCTCCGAAAGTTCGGTCAGGTATTTGCCATACTGTGCCACATCTTCGTCCGTCAGCACCAGTGCCCGCATCAGCAGGTTGGAACGCAGGGTCTTGATCGAAGTCTGGTAGGTGGCCTCGGTCACATAGTAGTCGTAGGTAAAGCCCATAGGCACATAATTGTCGTTATGGTACAGTGTGTAGCCGTCCACATCGGCAAGATACGTCCAGCCCGCGTCTGCCTCGTCCTCAAAGCTTTTGCGCTTTTCCGGGGTGGTAATGAGGTACTCCACGCTCAACAGGCCGCGCAGGGCGTAGTTTGTGATCTCCGGCTCGCTGCGCACGTCCCGCTTGACCCCCAGCCCCGGGTAGAAGCTGAGGATGCTGGGAGCCGCAGTGCTGCCGAAGTATTGCAGGCAGCTCTTATCCAGCCACATCCCGATGTTGTCGTGGATCTTGTAGGTGTCGATGCGATAGTCGCCCTCCGGCAGGTCATTTTTCAGCAGCAGGGCGTTCGTGTCCTGCTCCACAAGGTCGCTGTCGGTGTGCCACTGGCCAAACTTGCCAATGCCGATGTGCACCATGGTGAATGCGCAGGCAAACACCAGCACCGCCGCCGTCATGCGCTGGGCAAAGCGGTTGTCCTGCCGCCACTTGCTGCAAAGAATGCGGTACAGCATAAGCCCCAGCAGTCCGAAGCCCAGCACGACAAAGAACTGCCCCGGGTTCTTCAGCACGCCGAAAGACCATGTCTCGGTGGTATCGTCCCGCACGGGCACTACGGCAAAGACCAGCGTAGCCAGCATGATCCAGCCAATGCCCCGGGCAGGCGCATCCAGATCAACGTCCGGGTCCTCCAATGCGTTCACGGTCATGGCGGCAAGGATGAGGGTGGGCATATAGTACCAGCGGGCGTAGTAGCTGGAATTGAGCGCGTAGAAAGCGCTGTTCAGCACCGGCACCAGCGCGCACACGGCGCACACCGCCACGATGCGCTTTTTGCTGTCGGCCTTCCGGCTGCGCCAGTAGGCCATGGCACCGGCCAGACTGCACAGCGGCAGATAGGCCGTCATGCTCGTCCACTTGATGACGCCCTCCGACCAGACCGAGGTGAGGTAGGGGGAGTCCGGCGGCAGGATCCAGCTGAGCAGGATGGCCAGATACTGCTGCACCTTGGCGTAGGTCAGAAAGCCCCAGCCGGAGGAAAGATCGATGGTGCGCGGGTTCTGCAGAAGGCTGAGCACCGCCGGGAACAGCAGCAGACAGCCCATGGCAACGCCCAGCACGCTCTCCCACAACAGATGCCCGAACTTGCGCACAGTCAGCCGGAAGTCCTTGGCGGTCAGTTTGCACACAAAGTAGATACACAGGAAAATTACCTGTCCCACAAAGAAGAAATAGTTGTTGAGCAGGTTTACCGCCACCCAGAAGGCGAACAGGCCGTGACGATCCTTATAAATGGCCTCGTCCAGCGCCCAGAGCAGATAGGGGAACAGCGCCACCACATCCACAAAGTGGTTGAAGAACACGTTGTACACCGCAAAGCCGGAAAGCGCGTACAGGCAGGCACCCAGCACGGCGTAATTTGCGTTTTTAACGTAGCGGCGCAGGTACAGGTACGCGCCGCCGCCCGCTACGCCGAACTTGAGCACCAGCAGCGGCACCATCATATAGGGCAGCCAGCTTTGCGGCAGCAGCACTGACAGCCAGAAAAACGGCGAGCCGTACAGGTAGAAGGAGTAGGCGTTCATCACCCCGCTGCCAAGGTCGGTCGCCCACGAAAAGGTGTTGTGCGGCGCACCGGCAAAGGCGCTGTCCGGGTAGCCCGCGCCCTTGACAAAGCCGTTCATATACCGGTAAAAGCTGATCTGCTGGCTGTTAAAATCGCCTGCATAGTGGAAAAAGCCGCCGTCAAGGATGTAGAACGGCAGAAAAAATACCGCCGCCGTCAGGGCGCACAGCCCTACCGCCTGCCAGAATTTTTTATGGCTCTGCTCCCTTGGTGTGAGCAGCCGTGGTTTTATAAACTTTTCCATAGTGTTCCTCTTTCTCCGCGCACCGGCACGGAAGTGGATTTGATGTCACCTTGTAGTATAGCACGGCGGCGTGCAAGAAAAAAGGGCTTGACAACCAAGCGCCCGGCGGGTATGGTGAAGAAAAGGAGGCGTATTGCCATGCTGTATCCCTTCAGCGCCCTGCTGGCGCGCATGAAGTACATTACCCGGTGGAGCCTGATGCACTCCACCCGGGCGGAATCCCTCAGCGAGCACACCTGTGACACCGCACTGCTGGCGCATTTTCTGTGCCTCATCGCCAAGCACTACACCGGCACGCCCTGCCGCCCCGAGGTGGTGGCAGTGGCGGCGCTGTACCACGACGCGCCGGAGATCATCACCGGGGATATGCCCACGCCGGTCAAGTACCACTCCCCGGCGCTGCGGGACGCCTACAAGGCGCTGGAGACCGAGAGCGTGCGCTCCATGGCAGGGCTTCTGCCCGCAGAACTGGCTGCAGAGCTGACCCCCTGCATGGACGGCAGTGCCCTGACGGCAGAGGAGCACCGGCTGCTCAAGGCTGCCGACCGGCTGAGCGCCCTCATCAAATGCACCGAGGAGCAGCGCAGCGGCAACCACGAATTTGACGCCGCACTCACGCAGCAGCGCACCGCGCTGCAGGCCATGCAATGCCCGGAGGCCGACTGGTTTCTGGCGCACTGCCTGCCCTGCTATACCCAGAATCTGGACGAGCTGACGAAGGCGTAAAAAATGCAATGCCGGGCAGCCCACAGGCCGTCCGGCATTGCTCTGCTTCGGTTCAAATTACGGGAACGGCACTTCCCGCACATCGTCGGGGTCCAGCCCGGCCTTGCGCTGCTCTTCAAACACGGCGGCGATCAGCTCGTCCAAGTCCTCTAAATGGGTCAGGGTGCAGCAGTAGCGGCGCAGGGCGGCAGCGCCCTTCAGCCCCTTCATGTAGTGCATGGTCTGGGCACGCGCCTGCGGCATGGCCACAAACTCGCCCTTCTGCTCCACCATCTCCTCCACCTGACGGCGCAGTGCGTTCATCCGCGCCTGCAGGTTCGGCTCCTTGGGGGCGGGCAGACCCTCCAGCGCGGCGTTCACCCGCTCAAACAGCCACGGGTCGCCCAGCGCGCCCCGGGCGATCATCACGCCGTCGCAGTGCGTCTGCCGCACCATGCGCAGCGCGTCCTCGGCGCAGTGGATATCGCCGTTGCCCAGCACAGGCACCTTTACCGCGTCCTTTACCCGGGCGATGATCTCCGGGTCGATGCCCGGGGTGTACATCTGCTCCCGGGTGCGGGCGTGCACCGCCACCAGCGCCGCGCCCGCCTGCTCGCAGGCCTTGGCGCATTCTACGGCGGTGATGTGGTCGGCATCCCAGCCCTTGCGCATTTTTACGGTGACGGGGCGCTTAGTGTGCGCCACCACCTGCTCCACGATGCGCCCGCAGCGGTCGGGGTCCAGCATCAGCTTGCTGCCCGCCCCGCCGGAAACGATCTTAGGGGCAGGGCAGCCCATGTTGATATCCACAAAGTCAAATTCGTACTGCTCGATGGCGGCGGTGGCTTCGCCCATGATCTCCGGCACCTCGCCAAAGATCTGCACCCCGTAGGGTGCGCCGTTAGGCTCTGCCTTCAGCAGGCTGACGGTCTTGTGGTCGCCGTACACCAGCGCCCGGCTGGACACCATCTCGCTGACCGTAAAGCCCGCGCCGTGCTGTGCCATCAGGCGGCGGCAGGGGGCATCCGTAAAGCCCGCCATAGGGCCGAACACCGCCCGGTGGGGCAGGGTGATATTGCCGATCTTCAAAGGTTCCATGGGTTCTCCTTGTATCTGTTTTGGGGTAGACGATTTGGAATGCGCTCCGCGTTGCTCTGCGCATATTCAGAGGAAAGATTATTTTTAATTTCGCGTTTGTCGCGCTCCGCGGAGCGCGACAAACGCATTTTCACGGGAGGGGTTATTTCTCTCTATACACCGTAAAAAGGGGCTGTTGCGCCAAATGCTGTGCAACAGCCCCTGTGGTTTTATGTTACATCTTCTCGGGCACGTTGATCTTGAACATGGTGAGCACGTTGAAGATGGCGTTCTTCACGCCGATGCACAGGGCAAGGCGTGCCTGCTGCACGGCGGGGTCTGCGCCCTGAATACGGCAGTTGCCGTAGAAGCGGTGGAAGGCGCTGGCCAGATCGATGACAAAGCGGTTGATGCGGCTGGGGTCGTACTTCTCAGCAGCCATCACAATCTCCTGCGGGAAGGCAGCCAGCATACGGATCAGATCCATCTCGGAAGGCTCGGTGAGCAGGGTGGCGTCGATGTGCTCCGCACCGGCAAACTGCACGCCCTCGCTCTCCATCTTCTTCAGGATGGAGCAGATGCGGGCGTGGGCGTACTGCACATAGTACACGGGGTTGTCGTTGTCGGTCTTGACGGCCTGATCCAGATCAAAATCGATGCCGCTGCCTGCGTCGTGCATATTGAACAGGAAGCGTGCACTGTCGATGGGCACTTCCTCCAGCAGATCGGTCAGGGTGATGGCGTTGCCGGTGCGCTTGGACATACGAACAGGCTGGCCGTCCCGCATCAGGTTGACCATCTGCATCAGCACAACATCCAGATCCTCGCCGTTCAGACCGATGGCATCCATGGCACCCTTCATGCGGGCCACATGGCCGTGGTGGTCTGCGCCCCACACGTCGATGGCCTTGGCAAAGCCGCGGGTAGCCAGCTTGTTGTAGTGGTAGGCGATATCGGCGGCAAAGTAGGTGGGAATGCCGTTGGCGCGGACGAGCACCTCGTCCTTGGCCTCCTCCTCGGTGCCGTCCTCGGTCTTTTTCTTGTTCACGGTGCCGTACTTGGAAGCGTACTGGGCGCTGCGGTACATGATGGCGCCGTCCTCGGCCTTGTAGCAGGCACCCAGTTCCAGCAGCTTGTCCACCACAGCCAGCACTGCGCCGGACTCGTGCAGGGTGCTCTCGTGGAACCACACGTCGTAGTCGATGCGGTACTTGCCAAGATCGCGCTTCAGCGCGGCGATGTTCTTGGGCAGGGCATAGGCCACCAGTGCGTCCTTCAGGGCGGCAAAGGCCTCACTCTCAAACAGAGCTTCCTCGTCCATACCCTTGCAGGCGGCAACGTACTTGTCGCCGTTCAGCTCAGCGAACTCACCGGCCAGCACCTTGATGTCGCCGCCCTGATAGCACTCCTTGGGCAGAGGATAGGCCTCCTCGCCGCAGAACTGCTGCAGGTAGCGCACCGCCAGACTTTTGCCGAACTTCTGGATCTGGTTGCCGGCATCGTTGATATAGAACTCGCGGGTCACATCGTAGCCGGACCAGTCCAGCACAGCGGCCAGACAGTCGCCCAGTGCGCCGCCGCGGGCATTGCCCATGTGCATAGGGCCGGTGGGGTTGGCAGAAACGAACTCCACGTTGTACTTTGCGCCCTTGCCGTGGTCGGTGCGGCCATACTCCTTGTTGGCGCAGGCACCCAGCACCACACCTGCCCAGAAGCTCTGGGACAGGAACAGGTTGATGAAGCCGGGACCGGCAACCTCCACCTTGGAGAACACACTGTTTTCGATGGAAGGCAGATGTGCCAGCAGGGCGTCTGCAATCATCTTGGGAGCCTTGCGCCAAGTGCGTGCACCGGCCATGGCGAGGTTGGAGGCGATATCGCCGTTCTTCACATCGGCGGGGATCTCCACGATAAAGGCGGGCAGTTCTGCTTCGGGCAGGGTGCCGTCTGCCATGGCAGCCTTGGCGGCTGCGGTCAGCAGAGCGCGTGCCTCGTCCAGTGCAGCCTGCCGGGGGTTGTAGTTCTGGTAGGTCTTTTCAAAATCAGTCATGGGTCGGATTCCTTTCACAGTCTCAGGGAACTTCATCAATTTACATGGGTCACGGTAACTTCCAGCCGGTTGCGGCTCACCAGCTCGGCGCTGTCGGCATCCAGCAGGTAGGCAAACCGGGCGGTGCCGCCCTTTTCGGTCAGCTGACAGTCGATCTCGTCCGCAGTCACGCCCAGGGTCATGGAGCCGAAGCCGGTCTCGTAGTGGCACAGGTTGCGGCGGCCTTTTTCGATCAGCAGCTGGGTGCCTGCCCCGCCGCCCTTGCCGAACCGCAGCATCGCCACCCGGCTGCCGTCTGCGGCGATCTTCAGGGTGGTGGTGCAGCCCTCGTAGCCGGTGGTCTCGGTCTCGCGGTAGGTCACATAGTAGCTGCCGCCCTTCAGCACAAAGCTGCCCCGGGTCATCAGCTCCACAAATTCTTCTTTTTCTTCCTCCGCAGCCGGTTCGTCCAGCCGTTGCTCAATGCGGCTTTTAATGCGGATGATATAGTCTTCCTTCAGTGGCTTGCTCACGTTGTATTTCCTTATCAATATTTATCAATGGCGATCTGCTCCACCGGGCCGCCCTTATACTCGCCCAGAAACAGGTCTGCCGTCTGCACAAAGCTGTCCGGCACATCGCTGACGTAAAAATGTGCCTGCCCGTTCTCGTGGCTGGCGCGCAGTCCGCGCTCGGCAAGCATCCGCTCCAGATGGTGGGCGGCGGTCATGGCGGGGTCCACCAGCGTGACGCCCGGCCCCATAAACTCCCCGATCATGCTTTTCAGCAGCGGGTAGTGGGTGCAGCCCAAAATCAGGGTATCCACCCCGGCCTCGCGCACCTCGGTCAGGTACTGGGCAATGACCAGCTTTGTGATCTGCTGCTTTCCGGCTTCGCTGTGATCCACATACCCGGCCTCCACCAGCGGTACGAACAGCGGGCAGGGGCGGGCAGTGATCTCCACCCCGGGCACCAGCTGCCGCAGCAGCTTTTCGTAGCTGCGGGAGCGGATGGTGGCGGCTGTGCCAATGACGCCGATGCGGCGGTTGCGGGTGACAAAGGCTGCTTCCCGGGCGGCGGCATCCACTACGCCAAGGTAGGGCACCGGCAGCTGGGCTGCTTCCGCAGCCGGGTAGGTGCTGCTCACCGTACCGCAGGCCGCCATGATGCACTTGACGTTTTTGGAAAGCAGAAAGGCCACATCCTGCCGGGCGTACTGCAGAATGGTCTCCGGGCTGCGGCTGCCGTAGGGCACCCGGCCGGTATCGCCGAAGTAGATGATATCCTCATGGGGCAGGCGCTTGCGCAGCTCCCGCACGCCGGTCAGGCCGCCCAGACCGCTGTCGAACACACCGATGGGGCGATTATCCATGCTGCTTTTCCGTCCTTTCCACCGCCAGTGCGATCAGGCGGTCGATGAGCTGCGGCACCGGCAGACCCTCGTGCTCCATGAGCTTGGGGTACATGCTGATGGCGGTAAAGCCGGGGAAGGTGTTGATCTCGTTGATGAGCACCCGGCCGGTGTTCTTTTCCACAAAGAAATCGCACCGTGCCAGACCCTCGCAGTTCAGTGCGGTGTAAGCCATGGCGGCATAGGTCTTTACCTCGTCCAGCTTGGCTTCCGGCAGGTGTGCCGGGATGACGGTCTGGCTCACACCGTTCTTGTACTTATCATCATAGGTGTAGAACTCTGCACCGGCAAGGATCTCACCGGGACGGGTGGCAACAGCGGGGTCGGAGCCGATGACGGCACACTCTACTTCCTGTCCGTCCACAAAGGCCTCAAACACTACCTTGCGGTCGTTTTCCAGCGCAAGGGCGATGGCGGCCTTCAGCTCCTCCTGACTGGACACCTTGGAGATGCCCACACTGGAGCCTGCGTTGGCAGGCTTGACGAACACTGGCCAGCCCAGTTTTTGTTCTACACCGGCGCAAACGCCCTCCAGATCCTTCTCGATCTCCCAGCGGTTGGCGGCTACCCACTTGGTATGGGGCACGCCGTTGGCCTCGAACAGGGCGTTGGCTACAGCCTTATCCATGCACACAGAGCTTGCCAGCACGCCGCAGCCCACATAGGCGATGCCTGCCAGCTCCAGCAGGCCCTGCACGGTGCCGTCCTCGCCCCACAGGCCGTGGAGCACCGGGATCACCACGTCAAGGTGCATCTTTTCCACCCGGCCGTCCGGGGTAAACAGGATCATGCCGTGGTCGGCGCGGTCCGGGCTGATCACGCAGGGCATATTGCCGGGCAGCTCTTCCCAGCTGCCATCGGCCATCTGTTCCGCCGTGGCCTCGGTATAGAGCCAGCGGCCCTCCTTGGTGATGCCCACGGTGAGCACCTCGTATTTGCTGCGGTCGATGTTGCGGACAAAGTTGCCCACAGAGACACAGCTGACCTCATGTTCGCTGGACATACCGCCAAACAACAGAGCCACGCACATTTTATTTGCAGACTGCATGATATCTCACTCCTATTTATAAAACCCCGGTAAAGGGGCGGCTTCAAACCGGTAAAATGCCGTTTCAACTCATTATACAATATCTACGCCCGCGATGCAAGCAGAATGCAAAAAAGCTGCCTTGGGACAAAAAGACAGCGGCTGCAAAAAAAGTTTCTCAAAATCGCTTTTTTCTGCTTGACGGATTGAAAAACGCGTGGTACAATGATATCACCTCTTTTGCGGGGTTATTAAGTGCGCCTGTTTTTACAGCTGCCACCCGCACCCGAGGGAGGTTCAAAACAACCGTTATAATGGAGGTGTCAACAAATGACCGTTAAAATCACTTTGGCCTGCACCGAGTGCAAGCAGCGCAACTACAACACCACGAAGAACAAGAAGAACAACCCCGATCGTCTCGAGCTGAAGAAGTATTGCCGTTTCTGCAAGAAGCACACCCTTCATCGCGAAACCAAGTAAAAGAAAGGCGGAGCATAATGGCAGACAAAACCGAGAAAAAGCCGGGCTTTGTGGCCAAAGCTAAAGCCGCTGTCAAGGGCTTCTGCGCACGGGTCGCAAAGTTCTTCCGCGATACCAAGAGCGAGCTGAAGAAGGTGGTCTGGCCGTCCAAGCAGGACGTCAAGACCAACACCATCGTTGTGCTCGTGACCGTCGCCATTGCAGCGGTTGTGATGATCCTGCTGGATGCCATCTTTGGTGGTATTCTGGGCCTGATCATCGGCGCCTGAGAATCATCTTGAAACGGAGGGTCAACCAAAATGGAAGAATCAACCAAGCTGGTAGATGAGTCCACTGAGGCTCTTTGGTATGTTGTGCATACCTATTCCGGTTATGAGAACAAGGTCGCAAACGACCTGCAGACCATGGTGGAGAACCGTCACCTGCAGGATCTGATCTGCGACATCAAGGTTCCCGTCGAGATGGTTCCTGAGATCGACAAGAACGGCAAGCAGAAGATGGTGGAGCACAAGCTGTTCCCCGGCTACGTTCTGGTCAAAATGGTGATGAACGACGATACCTGGTATGTCGTGCGCAATACGCGCGGCTGCACCGGCTTCGTCGGCCCCGCCTCCAAGCCCGTTCCGCTGACCACTGAGGAAGTGGAGAAGATGGGCGTGGAGAAGGCTGCACCGCTGAGCGTCGATTTTGCTGTCGGCGATACCGTGCAGATCACCGCCGGTCCTCTGGAAGGCTTTATGGGCCTTGTGGAAGAGATCGACACCGAGAGCTTCAAGGTGAAGCTCAAGGTCAATATGTTCGGCCGCGAGACCCCCGCAGAGGTGGAGATCGGTCAGGTCGAGCTGCCGTAACCAACCGGCAAGTTCCGTTTACCAAGGTAAGACCGCAGTGCGGTTCTTATAGAGCGTGTGCAGCGTGCACGCGCTCGTGGGAGGCGCAGAGACACTGCGCCGCAACTCACCACAGATTTTTGGAGGTGCATTTATCATGGCACAGAAAGTTACTGGCTACATTAAGCTGCAGATCGAGGCCGGCAAGGCGACTCCGGCTCCCCCTGTTGGCCCTGCTCTGGGTCAGAAGGGCGTCAACATCATGGCGTTCACCAAGGAGTTCAACGAGCGTACCAAGAACCAGATGGGTTATGTGATCCCCGTCGTCATCACCGTGTACGCTGACCGCTCCTTCAGCTTCATCACCAAGACTCCTCCGGCAGCTGTTCTGATCAAGAAGGCCGCTGGCATCAACACCGCTTCCGGCAAGCCCAACAAGGAAAAGGTTGCTTCTCTGACCGCCGCTCAGGTGGAGGAGATCGCCAAGACCAAGATGCCCGACCTGAACGCTGCTTCTCTGGAAGCTGCCTGCAGCATGGTCCGCGGCACCTGCCGTTCCATGGGCGTCGTCGTCGAGGGCTGAGACATAAACAGTGGGAGGGCATAACACTGCCCGCATGACCACACAGGAGGATATACAATGAAACATGGCAAGCACTATGTCGACGCTGCAAAGCTGGTCGATTCTACTAAGGCATACGATGTGAACGAGGCTCTGGAGCTGGCTTGCAAGACCGCTTCTGCCAAGTTCGACGAGACCGTCGAGCTGCACGTCCGTCTGGGCGTTGATGGCCGTCACGCTGACCAGCAGGTCCGCGGCGCTGTCGTTCTGCCCAACGGCACCGGCAAGACCGTCCGCGTCTGCGCTATTGCTAAGGGCCCCGCAGCTGCTGCTGCCGAGGCTGCTGGCGCTGATATTGTTGGCGATGACGAGCTGATCGCAAAGATCGCCGGCGGCTTCATGGATTTTGATGTCGTCGTGACCACCCCCGATATGATGGGCCGCGTTGGCCGTCTGGGTAAAGTTCTGGGCCCCCGTGGCCTGATGCCCAACCCCAAGGCCGGCACTGTGGCTCCCGATCTGGGCAAGGCTGTCAGCGAGGCTAAGGCTGGTAAGATCGAGTACCGTCTGGACAAGCAGAACATCATCCATGTGCCCGTGGGCAAGGCTTCTTTCGGTGCAGAGAAGCTGTACACCAACCTGGACACTGTGATGGAGGCTATTGCCAAGGCAAAGCCCGCTGCAGCAAAGGGTACCTACTTCAAGAGCGCTACCATCGCCACCACCATGGGCCCTGGCATCCGTCTGAACACCCTGAAGTACGGTGTCTAATTTGAATTTCTGATATTTTTCTGCTGCCTGTTTACGGGTGGCAGAAAAATATTGTCAGAAAATTCAAAAAAGCACTTGACAACGCCGCACGTTTGCGGTATTATAATCATGCTGTTTTTAAGACAGCAGGCGCTGGAGTCCAGTGTAAAGTTTGACCGCCTGCCGAGAAACGTGCGTAAAGTTGCTTTATGCCTCTCTCTCGGCGCAGTGCGCGGGAGAGAGGCTTTTTTCATTGCTCCGGCTTTCGATACAAGTTTTTGAAACGAGGTGAAACCGAATGCCCAGTGCAAAGATTCTTTCTGAAAAGCAGGCTTACGTCGCTGATCTGAAGGCAAAGTTTGAGAGTGCGGTTTCCGGCTGCGTCGTCGCTTACGGCGGCATTAACGTCGAGAACGACACCAAGCTCCGTAAGGAGCTGCGTGAGGCAGGCGTTGATTACATGGTCGTGAAGAACACCATGCTGCGTCTGGCAGTTAAGGGTACCGCTCTGGAGGGTCTGGCTGAGAACTTCAAGGGCGACACCGCTGTTGCTTTTGCTCACGAGGATGACCCCATGGCTGCTGCCCGCATCCTGTGCAAGTATCAGGATGGCGATAAGTCCAAGAAGTTCGTCGTGAAGGCTGGCTTCATGGAAGGCAAGGCTATGAACGCCGCCGAGACCAACGCTATCGCAAAGCTGCCCAACCGCGAAGGTATGCTGTCCATGTTTGCAGGCGCCCTCACCAGCACTCTGTCTGGTCTGGCCGTTGCAATGCAGGCTTATGCCGACAAGCAGGAGGAGCCCGCTGCCTAATGGTTGCGTGACCGCCGCTTAACAAAAAACTGAAACAAACTAAAACCATTGATATTGGAGGGTTATTACCATGGCTTCTGAGAAGATTACTGCCATCATCGAGTCCGTCAAGGGCCTGACCGTTCTGGAGCTGAAGGAACTGATCGACACCTACTGCGAGGAGTTCGGTGTTTCTGCTGTTGCTGCTGCTGCTCCCGCTGCTGCTGGCGCTGCTGCTGCCGCTGAGGAAGAGAAGACCGAGTTCGACGTCATCCTGGCTGAGGCTGGCGCTACCAAGATGCAGGTCATCAAGGTCGTTAAGGAAATCACCGGTCTGGGCCTGAAGGAGGCTAAGGCTATCGTTGATGGCGCTCCCAAGGCTGTCAAGGAGAAGGTCTCCCAGGCTGAGGCTGACGACATCAAGAAGAAGCTGGAAGAGGCTGGCGCTAAGGTTGAGGTTAAGTAATTTAACCCCTTCTCTTACCGTTCTTTCTTGAACATCAAGAGGTCTGCACCGCAAGGTGCAGACCTCTTTTTTGTCTCTCCGTGAAAAAAGGCTGCCGCACAAACCTGTGCAGCAGCCTTTCGTGTTATTCTTCCGGTGCAGCCTTGCACTCCTCCACATAGGCTGCGATCTTGTCGATCTGGATCTGTGCCACGGCACGACCGGTCTCGTATACGCGGCGCAGCTGGGCGGGATCACGCTCCATAGAGGGAATCTCCAGCGGGATGGGCGGGCGGATGACAAAGGCCCGGCCGGACTGCTCCAGCATGGAAATATAGGCCAGCGTCTCATTGTAGCGCTGATGCCGGTCTGCCACGGCCTCCACAAAAGCGGGATAGCGCACATACCTTGCCCGGATAAGGGGCAGCATCTTGTTTTTCTGCTTTACAAAACCCTTGGGCTGGGTCAGGATGATCAGGTTGCGCTTGTAGCCGATAGACTCGAAAAAGCGCACAGGAATGGAATCTGCCACACCGCCGTCCAGCAGCTGATAGTGGCCGATCTTCACGATCTTGGCCGCCAGCGGCATGGATGCCGAAGCCTGCATCCACTGGATATCCTCGGCGTCGCCGGTGCGGCACTTGTGGTAGATGGGCTCACCGGTGCGCACATCGGTGCACACCACAAAAAAGTCCATGGGGTTCTCCCGGAAAGCCTTGGTGTCAAAAGGGTCCAGCTTTTCCGGCACGGTATGGTAGCAGAACTGCTCGCTGTACAGGTTGCCGGTGCGCAGCAGGTTGCCAAAGCTGGCGTAGCGCTTGTCGGTGCAGTATTCCGTGTTGTAGCGGATGGTGCGCCCGATCTGGTGCGACTTGTAGTTGCAGCCGAACACTGCCCCCGCCGACACACCAATGGCACCGTCCAGCTGGATGTTATGCTCCATCAGCACATCCAGTACGCCGGCGGTGAACATTCCGCGCATAGCGCCGCCTTCCAGCACAAGTCCTGTTTTCATACCATTTTCCTCCTCGTCCGGTCAAAAATCCCGGATATTACCCTTCTCCTATTAAGAATAGTATACTCGAAAACCGCGAAAGAACAAGGGAGGATAAACCAAAAATGACCCGACAACCTCACGAAGTTTCGGTATTTTTGGACAAGGTCATACTTTTAGAAAAAACGAAGAGGTTTGGTGCCGTTTTTTTACGAATTTTGGCATGAAAACCCCTTGTCAAAGCGGGATGCTTCCGGTATACTAGGTGAAACATTATATCATGGGTGCGTGTGGCGCGCGCCCGGGAATGGAAAACAGGCAGGCACTTTTCGCGGCGGGCGAGCCGGAGACAGAAAACGCGCCTGCAAGGGTTGGAGGATATATTTTATGAAGATGCTGGAAGATCGTATCCGCAAGGACGGCATTGTGCGCGAGGGCAACGTGCTCAAGGTGGACAGCTTTATCAACCACCAGATGGACATCCCGTTGTTCCGCGAGATGGCACGGGAGTGGAAGCGCCTGTTTGCGGGCAAGCCCATCAATAAGGTGCTGACCATCGAGGCCAGCGGCATCGGCATTGCGGCTGTGGTAGCCAGCGAGCTGAACGTGCCGGTGGTGTTTGCCAAAAAATCTATGAGCATCAATCTGGACTACGACAACTACAAGACCCAGATCCAGTCCTTCACCCACAAAAAAATCTACAACGTCATCGTCTCCAAAAAGTTCCTCACCCCGGAGGATCATGTGCTGATCATCGACGATTTTCTGGCCAACGGCTGCGCCCTGATGGGCCTGCTGGAACTGGCCGAGGAAGCCGGTGCCACCGTAGAGGGCATCGGCATCGCCGTGGAAAAGGGCTTCCAGCAGGGCGGCGAGCTGATCCGCAGCAAGGGCATCCAGCTGGAGAGCCTTGCCATCGTGGACGCCATGGACAGCACCACCGGCGAGATCACCTTCCGTCCTCAGCCGAACCAGAACTAATAATAGAATTTCAGCGTAACGGAATGTCTGCGGACGTTCCGTTATTTTTTTGTGGGTGAACTCCCTCAGGCAAAGTTTCCGGCTAAAGTGTAAAGCTTCCGGGTGTGACAGCTCCCCCTCGGGGGAGCTGTCGCGCAGCGACTGAGGGGCTATAAATGGAGAAGCGAAAAAAGCGTTAAAGCGATAGCGCCGACTGGCGCAGCGCTAGCTTTTTTGTGCTTCGACTTCTTCTTTAGGATTGTCAAGGGCGTGTAGCCCTTGGCCCGTTGCGGGGTGGGTGGAGTCCAGAGGTAGGGAGGGGGGAGTCGGAACACCCCTCCCTACCTCTGGCCCAGCGGAGCGTCCCTGCACGCTTGAGCAAGTAGAAAGTTTCTCTGGCAGCAAGGCTGCAACTGCCGTTTGCCGTCATGCCCCATCAAAGCTGTCCCCATCGGCGGGCAGAGCAGCGGCTTGCGCGTCTGCGCTGCCGGCGTCCGCTGCCCGGTGGACGCCTTTGTATACCAGCGTCTGCTCCAGCACCTCGGCACAGACCGGTGCCGAGAGACTGCCGCCGGCGGTGGTCCAGCTGTGGGGCTCATCCAGACAGATCAGACACAAAAACTGCGGGTCATCGATGGGTGCCACCGCCACAAAGCTGGCGATGCGGGCTTTCTCGTCGGCACTGTCCAGCTTTTGGCTGGTGCCGCTTTTGCCGCCCACCCGGTAGCCCGCGATCTGCGCGTTGCGCCCGCCGCCGTACAGCACAACTGCCTCCATCATCTCCCGCATGGTGGCAGAGGTGGCGGGCTGGATGACCTGCCGCTTGCAGACCGGCTGGTTGTGCTGCAAAACGCTGCCGTCCGGCGCAAGAATGTCCGATACCAGATACGGCTGCATCAGCTTGCCGCCGTTCACCACCGCGCAGACGGCGGCAGCCATTTCCAGATACGAGATCTTGCTGCTCTGCCCGAAGGCACAGGAGGCCAGCTCCACCGGCCCCATACGGTCGGCGGTGTAGTACAGGCTCTTTTTCGGCTCGGCGGGCAGGTCGATGCCGGTGGGCTCCCGCAGGCCGAAAGCGGCAAAATAATCGCAGAAAGCCTGCTTGCCCAGCCGCGCCCCGATCTGGATAAAGCTCTGGTTGCAGGAGTTTTCCAGTGCTTGGGTCACGGTCTGGCTGCCGTGGCGCTTGTGGTTGGCGCAGTGGAAGCGGGTGCCTGCCACTGAGATGGAGTCCCCGCAGTAAAAGGTGGAGTGCCGGGTGATGGCACCGGCGTCCAGCGCCGCCGCGCAGGTGATGAGCTTAAACACGCTGCCCGGCTCGTATAAGTCGCTCACCGCCTTGTTGCGCCACTGGGTCTGCTGTGCCAGCTGCAGGGCGGCAGCGCGCTCTTTACCGGAAAGGGCATCTACGGCGGCGCGCGCGGCCTTGTCGGCGATGACCCGGGGCTGGTTGGGGTCGTAGGCCGGGGTGGTAGCCATGGCCAGCACTGCCCCGGTGTTCACCTCCATCACGATGCCCACGCTGCGGGCAGCTACATGGTGCTCCTGCACCGCATAATTCAACGCATTTTCAAGGTAATGTTGAATATTTGCATCGATGGTCAGCCGCAGCCCGCTGCCCTCCACGGGGGAAAGCTCGGTCTCGTAACTCTGCGCCAGCGTGTAGCCCCAAGCGTTCACGGCGGTCAGTACCACGCCGTTTTGCCCGGTAAGGGTGTCGTTGTATTCAAGTTCCAGCCCGCTGACCCCGGCGTTGTCTACGTTGGTGAACCCCAGCACCGAGGCCAAAAACTCCCCCTGCGGGTACCAGCGCTTGGAGTCCTGATTGATGCGCACGCCGGTAATGCCGTTCGCTGCGCAGAAATCCCTCACGGCATCGGCGGTTTCCCGCTCCACCCGGTAGCGCAAAAGGCAGTCGTTGGAGCGCCGGTCGCTGAACTTTTCCAGCAGCTTTGCCTCGTCCAGCTCCAGAATCTCCGCAAGCCCCTTGGCGGCAAGGGCAAGTTTATCTTCCGGCATCTCCCGGGGGCTGGCACGCAGGGTCCAGCAGCTGCTGTTGGCGGCAAGCAGCGCGCCGTCGGCACTGTATATCTTGCCCCGGTCAGCAGGCACGACGGTGTCCCGCAGCTGCTGTCCCAGCGCCCGCTGGGTGTACCAGCCGCCGGTGCATAATTGCAGCCAGAACAACCGCCCGATGAGCCCTGCAAAGCAGACGGCGCACAGCCCCACCGCAATGAGCCGTGCCCGCAGACGAAACTCCCGCTCCGGCAAAGTGCGCAGGGCGTCCGTGGGTTTTGAGCCGCGCATGGCAGCACCCCCTTTGCGGGCAGTGTATGCGCCCGGCGGCAGCGTGTATGACTAACCGCCCCCGCACCCGCGTACAATAACAGAAAGGGAGGTGACCGGGATTGCACAGAACTGCTGCCCGCAAAGGGCTGTTGCGGCCGCTGCCGCCTATGGACCTGCCCTTTCTGGTGCTGGTGCTCACGCTGGTAGCCTTTGGGCTGGTGATGTTGTGCAGCGCCAGCAGCGCGGTGGCGCTGTACCGGCGGCAGGACGCCTTTGCCTATGTGCGGCCGCAGCTGCTGTACGCCGCCATGGGGCTGGTAGCCATGTGGACGGCCAGCCGGGTGGACTACCACATCTATCACAAACTGGCGTGGCCACTGCTGGCACTCTCGCTGGTGCTGCTGACGGCGGTGCTGTTCATGCCGGAGTATAACGGCTGCAAGCGCTGGCTGGTGCTGCCGGGGCTGGGCACATTACAGCCCAGCGAGATCGCCAAGTTTGCAGTGGTGCTGGTGTTTGCCCACATCATCGCTTTGAACCACGACCGCATGGGCAGCTTTGCGGTGGGGGTAGTGCCCTTTGCGCTGGTGCTGGGGGTGGTGGCGATACTCATGCTGCTGGAGCCCCACCTTTCCGGTACAGTGTTGATTTTAAGCATCGGCGCGGTGCTCATGTTCGTGGGCGGCACCGGGCTGCGGTGGTTTATGCTGGCAGGGGCGGGCGGCGCTGCCGCCATCGGCACGGCCATCGTGCTCATGCCGGAGCTGGTGCCCTACGCCGCCGACCGGCTCAATTCGTGGCTGGACCCCTTTGCCGACCCGCTGGGCGACGGACACCAGACCATCCAGAGCCTGTACGCCATCGGCTCTGGCGGGGCGGCGGGGCTGGGGCTGGGCAACAGCCGCCAGAAGCATCTGTTCGTGCCCGAGCCCCAGAATGACTTCATCTTTTCCATCCTCTGCGAGGAACTGGGCTTTCTGGGTGCGTGTGCGGTGATTTTGCTGTTCAGCGCGTTGCTGTGGCGGGGCATTACACTGGCGGCGCACGCGCCGGACCGTTTTGGCGCACTGCTGGTGGTGGGCTTTGTGGTGCAGGTGGCATTGCAGGCGGTGCTGAACATCGCAGTGGTCACCAATACCATCCCCAACACCGGCATCAGTCTGCCCTTTTTCTCCTCCGGCGGCACCAGCCTGATGATGCTTCTGGGCGAGATGGGCATCGTGCTTTCCGTCTCTCGGGGCGAAAGCTGATAAAAGGCTGCATTTCCTGCCGCAATGGGACAGGAGCGGCGCGGAAATACCGGAAAAACACGGACAAATGACCGGACAAACCCAGCAGACAGCGGGAAGGCCGTTTCCGACGCATTTCTTTGACCAAAGACCCTCGTTTTGCATACCATGGGGTATCTTTTGCAGAACGGGGGTCTTGGCATGGCTGGGGATTGGATCATTACGGGTGGACGGCCTTTGCAGGGCAGGGTGGAAGTGCCTGCGGCCAAAAACAGTGTACTGCCGTTGCTGGCAGCAGCACTGCTGTGCAGCGGGCCGGTGCGGCTGCAAAATGTGCCGCGCCTGACCGATGTGGAGGACTGTCTTGCCCTGCTGCGGGGCGTGGGCTGCACGGCGGGCTGGCAGGGTGCAGCGCTGGCGGTGCAGGGACAGCCCATGCGCACCGACCTTGCACCGGAGGCCGCAGGCAGGATGCGGGCATCCATCCTGTTCTGTGCGCCGCTGCTGGCGCGGCTGGGGCGGGTGAGCACTGTGCTGCCCGGGGGCTGCCGCATCGGGGCAAGACCCATTGACCTGCATTTGCAGGGACTGGCGCAGATGGGGGTGCGGCAGCTGCCCGCAGCGCCCGGACAGCTTACACTGTACGCCCCGGCGGGGCTGCGGGGCACGGAAATTTGTCTTAGCTTTCCCAGCGTGGGCGCTACCGAGACGCTGCTGTTGGCCGCTGCTACGGCGCAGGGGCAGACCGTGCTGCATGGTGCCGCAAAGGAACCGGAGATCGTGGATCTTGCCGCCTTTCTCAACGCCTGCGGCGGCTGCGTGGAGGGCGCGGGCACCGACACCATCCGGGTGCAGGGAAGGCGCTGCCTTGCGGGCTGCACCTTTATGCCGGTGGCAGACCGTATCATCGCCTCTACGCTGGCCTGTGCGGCGGCGGCAGCCGGAGGGCGGGTGGAGCTGGCAGGCTGTGCGCCCGGGCTGTATGCGCCGCTGCTGGAAATTCTGGAACAAATGGGCTGCACCGTAGAGCGGGCACGCGATGCTGCCGCCATTTCACGGTTCGGGGCGTTGCGCGGCGCGGGAAATGTGCACACCGCACCTTATCCCGGCCTTGCCACGGACGCCGCCCCGCTGCTGGCGGCGGTGATGCTCTGCGCACAGGGGGAAAGCCGCTTGCAGGACAGAGTGTTTGAACACCGTTTTGCCTGCGCCGAGGGCTTTGCGGCGCTGGGGGCAAACGTCCGGGTGGCAGAGCGCACCTTGTATGTGCAGCCCGCCGGGGTGCTGCACGGGGCAAAGCTGACCGCACCGGACCTGCGGGGCGGGGCAGCGCTGGTGATTGCGGCACTGGCTGCCCGGGGCAGCAGCCGCCTTGGCGGGGTGGAGTTTGTCCGGCGTGGCTATGCGGACCTTGACCGGCTTTTGGCGGGGCTGGGCGCACAGATTTGGCAGGAAATACCCGCCCGGAGTGGGGTTATGAAAAAAACACCCACGAAAAAGCAATTTTGTCTTGCAATCGGAACGAAAAAATGATACGATACTGTTATATAAGTATCGTATGATAATATCTGTGCGGCTTTTGCGCAGTTCCACATAAAAATCCGATGGAGGACAAAGTTATGGCATTGATGCTCGACGAAGAACTGGACGAGAACGTTACGACGATCAAGGTGATCGGTGTAGGCGGTGGTGGCGGCAACGCTGTGAACCGCATGGTGAGCGACGGCCTGCAAGGCGTGGAGTTCATCGCCATGAATACGGACCAGCAGGCACTGGCTAAGAACCATGCCTCGGTCAAGGTGCAGCTGGGTTCCAAGCTGACCAAGGGTCGTGGTGCGGGTGCAGACCCGGAGATCGGCCAGCGCGCCGCTGAAGAAAGCAAGGACGAGATCGCCAACGCCCTCAAGGGCTCCCAGATGGTCTTTATCACCGCCGGTATGGGCGGCGGCACCGGCACCGGTGCGGCACCCGTTGTGGCCGAGGTGGCACACGACTTGGGCATTCTGACCGTTGGCATCGTTACCAAGCCCTTCTCCTTTGAGGGCAAGCGCAAGATGGGTCTGGCCGAGCAGGGCATTGCCAACCTGCTGATGCACGTTGACAGCCTGATCGTCATCCCCAACGAGCGCCTGAAGATGATCAGTCAGGAAAAGATCACCCTGATGAACGCTTTCCAGGCCGCCGATAACGTGCTGCGTCAGGGCGTGGAGTCCATCTCTGCCCTGATCAATGTGCCCGCCTTCATCAACCTGGACTTCGCCGACGTGCGCTCCATCATGAAGGATGCCGGCTACGCCCACATGGGCGTGGGCAGCGCCAAGGGTGCCGGCAAGGCCGAGAACGCCGCCAAGGCTGCTATCTCCAGCCCGCTGCTGGAGACCAGCATCGCCGGTGCGCACGGCGTTATCATCAACATTACTTCCAGCCCGGACATCGGTCTGGAGGACGTGGAGACCGCCGCAGGCCTCATTACCCAGAGCGCACATCCCGATGCAAACATCATCTGGGGTACTGCCTTTGATGAGAACCTGTCCGATGAGATGCGCGTGACCGTTGTGGCCACCGGCTTCGACAACAAGAGCGCCAGCGACCTGCGCAACAGCATCAACAACGCCATGGGCGGTGCACAGTCTGTGCCGTCTGCGGTGTTCAGCAGCGATACCGGCGCAGCCGCAGCCCCGGCAAGCAATGCCGCCCCGGCTGCTGCTCCGGCTGAAAAGAAGGCTGTGGAAGAGGAAAGCAGCGACAATCGTTACTACGACGAGCTGCTGGCCATCCTGAACAAGCGGAAGTAATTACAGGCTACACTGGGGCTGGCAGCTGCGCCCATGCGGTCAGCGCAAGCCCCGTGCAAGGTGTGCATGGGAGGGCATCATGGTGCAGACAGAGCGGGAGACCGGTGCCCTGCGCGGACAATTTGCCCGGCAGGCCGCTGTACAGGCATCTGCCGCAGCACAGGCGGAAAGCGCCCGGGCGCAGGCAGAGCAGCTGAGCCGCAAGCTGGCTGCGGCACGCGCCGAGGTGCGCCGGTACCAGACCCGGATGTTCGCCTTTGAGCGTACCCTGCTTGCCCTCAAGCACGAGAATGCAGAGCTGGAAACCGCCTGTGAGCAGGCGCGGGAGCAGCTGGAACAGGCCAATGCCCGAGCAGAACAGGCTGAGGCCGCCTGCCGCAGAGCGGAAGCTGCTCTTGCTGCCATGCAGCAGACTGCCCCGGAAGCACCTGCGCAGCTGGATACAGCCCCCGAGGCCGTGCCGCAATGCGAGGCTGCACCGGAACAGCCTGTACCGGAGACGGAAGAGACTCTCTGTGCCCCGGAACAGGCGCTGCTCTCGGAGCCCGCACAGCCTGCGTGGAAGCCGGAGACCCGGCTGGAGCAGATGGCTGCGGAGCTGATGGGCTGGTTCGATGCCATGATGCCCCAAGAGTGAACCTAGAAAGGACTGTTGCGTGTTTTGCGCAGCAGTCCTTTTTCTTTCTGCGTGGAACGATTTAAAATGCGCTCCGCTTTGCTTTGCGCATCATCAGCGGAAATAAGGTTTATATTTCGCGGTTGCCGCGCTCTGCGGAGCGCGGCAACCGCATTTTCACAGGAAGGGCTGTAACGACAAACGGCTTGCTTTCGAACAACGTTTGCAAAGGGTACTGTAAAAATTGGATTGCATTTATACAACCGGGAATGAAAATGCTTGCAGAAAATACCGGAAAATGGCAGAAATGTTGCACGCAGCCTTGCATTTTGCTGTAAAATCCAGTAAAGTATAAATGAATGCAATAAATCGGATGCTAGGGAAACCCTATTACATCCAGTCGGTGCAAGCGGCGTACCCGGAACAAAGCCGGGGCAGAAGGATGCGCCGTAAAAGGAGAAACATGGCCATGAACGAGAAACCGAAGATCCTGATCGCGGATGATTCCGAGATCAACCGTGCCCTGCTCAAGGAGATACTGGGCGATGGCTATGACTATCTGGAAGCAGAGGACGGCGCAGCGGCAGTGGAGCTGATGCGGCAGCGCACGGATATCTCTTTGTTGCTGCTGGACCTGATGATGCCCGGCATGGATGGCTTTGATGTGCTGCGGGTGATGAAGTACCACGCATGGCTGGACGAGATCCCGGTCATCGTCATCTCGGCGGCAGAGGATACCGCAAACATCGAGCGCGCCTACGATCTGGGGGTAACGGACTATATCCGCCGTCCCTTCGAGCGGATCATGGTCATACGCCGGGTGAAGAATATCCTCATGCTGTACGCCAAGCAAAAGCGGCTCACCCGCCTTGTCACCGATCAGGTGTACGAAAAAGAACACAACAGCGTGCTGATGATCAGCATCCTGAGCCATGTGGTGGAGTTCCGCAACAGCGAAAGCGGGCTGCATGTTCTGCACATCCGCACCTTGACTGATCTGCTTTTGCACCGGCTGGTGCAAAAGACCGATCGTTATCAGCTGGACGAAAGCGATATCGCCCGCATCAGCACCGCCTCGGCGCTGCATGATATCGGCAAGATCGTCATCCCGGAGGAGATCCTGAACAAGCCCGGACGCCTGACCGCCGAAGAGTTTGCCATTATCAAGAACCATACCGTGGCGGGTGCGCAGATGCTGCAGGATCTGGGACAGGCGATTGCGCAGGACGAGCCGCTGTTGCAGGTGGCGCACGCCATCTGCCGCTGGCACCATGAGCGCTGGGACGGTAATGGCTACCCCGACCGGCTGAAAGGGGACGAGATCCCCATTGCGGCGCAGGTGGTGGCGCTGGCGGACGTGTACGATGCCCTGACCAGCGAGCGCTGCTATAAGCACGCTTACGACCACGACACCGCGCTGCGCATGATCCTGAACGGCGAGTGCGGCGCTTTTAACCCGCTGCTGCTGGACTGCCTGCGGGAGTCCTCGGAGCAGCTGCGCACCGAGCTGAACCGCTCGGAGTGGGACAGGGGCTTCCGGCAGGAGACCCACCGCCTTTCCGAGGAGATTTTGCACCGGGAGGCACTGCCCCGGGAAAACCACTCCCAGCTGCTGCTGGAGCAGGAAAAGGAGCGCACGGATTTCTACGCCGCCCAGTGCGGCGGCATCCGGTTCGACTACGACCTGCTGGCAGGCAGTGTGACCGTGTATGACTACCATGCCGAGCCCTTGCAGCAAAAAACGGTGACCGATTTTGCACAGGGCAGGGGACTTGGCTTTTTGAACGAGCAGGATCAGCGCAAGCTTTCCAAGGCCATCAGCCGCGCCACGCCGGAAGCACCGGACGTGGTGCTGCCGGTCATGGTGGAGCGGGATGGGAAGCCGCACCTGCACCGGATGGCGCTGCACACCATCTGGAGCGGTGCCGGGGTGCGCCGCTGCGTGAACGTGCTGGGGCAGCTCACCGATGAACAGCACCGCGTGGAGCATCAGGCAGAGCTGCTGACCGCGACCGACCCGGAGGAAGATCCCGCCCGGTTCCTACGGCGGTTGCAGGGCATCTTTGATGTGGTGCGTCTGGTAGACCCGGAGCACCGCAAGGTGCTTGCGCTGGACAGTGACGGAATCCTGACCGAAAAGCCCGGCAACTGCCACATGGTATGGAACCGGGATACCCGGTGCGAAAACTGCATCTCGGCCAAAGCCTACGCCCGCAAGACCATTCTGAATAAGATCGAGTTCAAGGACGAGGAAGCCTATTTTGTCATTTCCAAGTACATCGAGGTAGGCGGCAGGGGCTGTATGCTGGAAATGGTCACCCGGCTGACGGATGGCCGCTGGCTGGATATGGGCGGCCACCGGCTGCTGCTGGACCGCTGCGACGGCATGGAGCGCAGTGCCTTCGTAGACCCCCTGACCGGGGCCTACACCCGCCGCTATTTTGATAAGTTCCTTGCCGGGGGCGAGATGCACGGCGGTGTAGCCATGATCGATGTGGATCAGTTCAAGACGGTCAACGACAGCTTTGGGCATCTGGTGGGAGACGAAGCATTGCAGACCGTGGCCGCAGCCATGCAAAGCTGCCTGCGCCAGACCGATATCCTGATCCGCTACGGCGGCGATGAATTTTTGCTGCTGATGCCCCAGAACTGCCCTGACGGCGTAGAAAGCGTCATCCGGCGGGTGCAGAACGCTGTGCAGGCAGCGCGGGTGCCCAGCCACCCGGAGCTCCAGCTTTCGGTAAGCATTGGCGGCGTGTGCAATGTGCAGCCTTTGACCGAGGCCATCCGGCAGGCCGATGCCCGGATGTACTGCAATAAAGAAAACGGTGAGCAGGTGTTATAACCGCAGCTGACAACAAAAAAGAGACAGGCAACCCTTTCCGGGAAGCCTGTCTCCTCTTTTTTTCAAAGAAATCTTTTATTTCCGCTGCCGGGCGGCGATCTGCGCGGCAGTGGGCGGGATATCGCCCTGCGCCGCTTTTTCCAGCTGGCTCAGGCGGCGATCCAGATCGGTGAGCCGCTGCGAGACGATGTCCGGCAGATCCTGCTGGTCCAGATCGTCGGCAGGGTTCACCGCCTTGTTGTTGATGCGCACCACCTCGGCGGGCACACCCACGGCGGTGCAGTTGGCGGGCAGGTTGCGCAGCACCACGCTGCCTGCACCGATGCGGGCGTTATCTCCGATGAATACCGGACCCAGCACCTTGGTGCCCGCGCCGATAAGCACGTTGTTGCCCAAGGTGGGGTGGCGTTTGCCGGTATCTTTGCCGGTGCCGCCCAGCGTTACCCCGTGGTAGATGGTGCAGTTATCCCCGATCTCGCAGGTCTCGCCGAACACGATGCCCATGCCATGGTCGATGAACAGACACTTGCCGATGGTGGCACCCGGGTGGATCTCGATGCCGGTGCGGTGGCGGCCATGCTGGCTGACCCACCGTGCCAGAAAAAAGTGCTTGTGCCCGTACAGCCAATGCGCAATGCGGTGGTACACCAGAATGTGGAATCCCGGGTACAGCAGCATTACCTCCAACACGCTGCGTGCGGCGGGGTCCTTGCGCTGGATGTTCCGCGCGTCCTCAAGTAAACCCATGCGGAAAACCTCTCTTTCCCATAAACACCCGCCCACGCGGCGGGGCTCTCCCTTTTACCGTATTATAATAGCACAGCAGGAGACGAAAGTACAGTGCTGCGCTAGGGATTGTGGAACAAAATGGCATTTATTTTGCCGCATGGCCCAGGTTTTGGGTAGAGTATCCAAAATTCGGCGAGAGATACCAGAAACCTTTTAGCACCTGTTTTTGCGCGCAGCCATTGACATATTTTGCGGTTCTATGATAAAATAATACGAATGAAAACGCAACCATCATAAAAAGGAGAAACACTATGCTGTGCAGCGCCCAGAACCCGAAACTGAACAAGCAGTTTGCGTCCGGTTTTGCCGTGGCTTCGTTGTTTCCTTTTTTTGCGCAATGAGCTTTTCCCTTTGCGGGGAAAAGTTTTTTTTTGCCCGTTTTCGGGCGTTTGATACACAAAAATACCATTACAGGAGGGAATCGCGATGCTGCTGACAAACGCTGTGAACACCGAGGGACGGCCGCTCGAGATCTATGTAAAGGATGGCAAGATCGCTGCCGTAGGGCAGGATCTTTCCGCCCTTGCCGCCGAGAACGAGACGGTGGTGGATGCCGGTGGGCTGACGGTGCTGCCCGCATTTGTGGACCTGCACTGCCACTGGCGCACCCCGGGCTTTGAGTACAAGGAGGACATCGAGACCGGCAGCCGTGCTGCCGCCGCCGGTGGCTACACCTTTGTAAACCTGATGCCCAACACAAAGCCCGTCTGCTCTTCCGCCGCACAGGCTGTGATGGTGGAGCAGAAAGCCGCCGAGGTGGGGCTGTGCGATGCAAACCAGACCGTCTCCATCACTGAGAACTTTGACGGTGTGAGCATCGACCACCTCAAGACCCTGCCTGCCAGCGTGAAGTTCATCACCGAGGACGGCCACGGCGTGCAGGATAACGCCACCATGGCGCGGGCCTTTGCCATCTGCACCCAGAAGGATATCACGGTCATGAGCCACGCCGAGGATATGGAGATCAGCCCGTGGGACTACCGTCTGGCCGAGGATATCGAGACGGTGCGCAACTGCTGGCTGAGCGAGTATTACCAGACCCGGCTGCACATGTGCCATGTGTCCACCCGGGGCGCGCTGGACGCCATCCGCATGGCAAAGCTGCGGGGCGCACCCGTCACCTGTGAGGTGACCCCCCACCACCTGTGGTTCACCAACGATACCTGCGACTACCGGGTCAACCCGCCCATCCGCACCGCCGACGACGTGGAGGCACTGGTGGAGGGCATCCGTACCGGCATCGTGGACGCCATTGCCACCGACCACGCACCCCACTCCGAAGAGGATAAGCTGAAGGGCATGGCCGGTATGGTGGGCAGTGAGACCGCCTTCGGCGTGTGCTACACCAAGCTCTGCAAGCAGGAGGGTCTGCCGCTGGAGCTGCTGGTGCATCTGATGAGCACCCGCCCCGCCGAGATCCTGGGTCTTGCCAAGGGTCAGCTGGAGCCGGGCTTCGATGCCGACTTTGTGCTGGTGAATCTGGACACCCCCTACACGGTGGAAAAAGAAAAGCTGCACTCCAAGAGCCACAACACCCCCTTTGACGGTGCACAGCTCTACGGCAAGGTGTTTGCCACCATCAAGGCCGGTAAGATCACCTATCAGGCCGAGGAGTAAAACCCATAATTACAATTCATTTTCTATAAATACGACTTACAGGAGGACACCCAAATGACGAACATGGACAAACTGTACGAAGCTGTGGAAGCCCGCGGCCCGGTGTGCGTGGGTCTGGACACCGATTTCAGCTACCTGCCCGCCGATTTTGTGGACAGCACCCTGACCCGCGGCGAGAACATCGTGCGCTTCAACAAAAAGCTCATTGATGCCACCAAGGCTGTGGCCGGCTGCTACAAGGTGCAGATCGCTTACTATGAGTCGCTGGGCATGGAGGGCATGAAGGCCTACGCCGACACCCTGAAGGCTGTGCGCGAGGCCGGTGTGCCGGTGATCGCGGACATCAAGCGCGGTGACATTGCCAAGACCGCCGAGATGTACGCCATGGGTCACTTCACCGGCGATTTTGAGAGCGATTTCGTCACGCTGGCACCCTACATGGGTCTGGACTCCATCAGCCCCTATCTGCCCTACGCTGAAAAGCAGGGCAAGGGCATGTTCGTGCTCTGCCGCACCTCCAACGGCGGCGCCAAGGACTTTGAGTACGAGAAGCTGGCCGATGGCCGCCACGTCTACGATCTGGTGGGCGACAAGCTGAACGCGCTGGGCAAGGACTATATGGGCGAGCACGGCTACTCCTCCATCGGTCTGGTCATCGGCGGTACCCACATCGAGGAGGCCACCGAGATCCGTGCAAAGTATCAGGACAGCTTCTTCCTGATCCCCGGCTACGGCGCACAGGGCGGCAAGGCCGAGGATATCGCCCAGTATCTGACCAAGGGCAACGGCGGCGTGGTCAACTCCAGCCGCGGCATCCTGCTGGCTTACAAAAAGCAGCCGGGCGTTGCCTTTGACGAAGCCGCTTACAACGAGTGTGTGAACATGAAGGAGGCCATTGCTCATGCGTGCAGCCTGCTGTGAAGCCACCGTCCTGCGCAATGAGGTCATTGCCCCGGACATCCGCCTGCTGACCGTGGTGTGGCCGGACCGCGACCACGCCCCCCACGCAGGCCAGTTCTTCACCCTGCGCTCCTGGGGCGCAGACGAAGCCCCCTTCCTGTCCCGTCCCATCAGCGTGCACCGCTGGAACCCGGACAGCAGCACCATCGAGTTTTTGTATCAGGTGGTGGGCGAGGGCACCGAGAAGCTGGCACAGCTCAAGCAGCAGGATACCTTCCAGCTCACCGGCCCCATGGGCAACGGCTTTGATGTGCCGGACATTGTGAGCAAGTATAAAAAGATCGCCGTGGTGGGCGGCGGCATCGGCACTGCGCCAATGTTCCAGCTTACCCGCGAGCTTGCCGCTGCCGGAGTAAAGCCGGATGTGTTCTTCGGCTTCCGCGACACCCCCTACTGCATGGAGGAGTACCGCGAGATCGCAAACCTCGTCAAGGTGTCCACCGACACCGGTGCAGTGGGCTTCCATGGCTTTGTCACCCAGCTGTACGACCCCGCCGATTACGACGTGGTGCTGGTGTGCGGCCCCACCGTGATGATGAAGAACGCCGCCCGCCTGTGTGCCGAAAAAGGCACCCCCTGCTTTGTGAGCATGGAAAAGAAGATGGCCTGCGGCATTGGTGCCTGCCTTGGCTGCACCTGCGAGACTAAGGGCGGCGAGGGCAAGAGCGTGTGCAAGAACGGCCCTGTATTTGACGCAACGGAGGTGTTCTTCTGATGGCAGACCTGAAAACCAACCTGCTGGGCTTTGTGATGAACAGCCCGGTCATCGGCGCATCTGGCACCGTGGGTTACGGTGTGGAGTACGAGGAACTGGCCGATTTTGCTAAAATCGGCGGCATCTCCGGCAAGGGGCTTACCCTGCACGGCCAGTACGGCAACAAGGGCGAGCGCCTGTGGGAGACCCCCTCCGGCCTCATCAACAGCATCGGCCTGCAGAACCCCGGCGTGCAGCACTTTATTGACGTGGAGCTGCCCGAGATGCTGGAACTGAAGCAGAAGTACGGCACGGTGGCCATTGCAAACCTTGGCGGCCACAGCGAGGAGGAGTATGTGGAGGGCGCTGCGATGCTGAGCGAGAGCGCAGTGGACATCGTGGAGCTGAACATCTCCTGCCCCAACGTCAAGGTGGGCGGCATGGCCTACGGCGTAAAGGCCGAAGCCGCCGGCGAGGTGGTGCGCATGGTGCGCGCTGCCTGCAAAAAGCCCCTGATGGTCAAGCTGAGCCCGCAGGCCGAGAACATCCCCGAGATGTGCAAGGCTGTCGAAGCCGCCGGTGCGGAAGCCATCAGCCTGACCAACACCTTCCAGGCCTGCGCCATTGATCTGGAAAAGCGCCGCCCGGTGTTCAACAACATCTTTGCCGGTCTGTCCGGCCCGGCGGTGCGCCCCATCGCCCTGCGCATGGTATGGCAGGCCGTGGGTGCTGTGAACATCCCGGTGGTGGGTCTGGGTGGCATTGCCACCGGCCGCGACGCACTGGAGTTCATCATGGCAGGTGTCACCGCAGTGCAGGTGGGCGCCGCAAACTTTGCCAACCCCCGCGCCATGGAGACCATTGCGGACGAGATGGCAGCATGGATGGACAAAAACGGCGTGAAAACGCTGGACGAGATCCGCGGCTGCGCCCGTCATGCAGAATAAAAACGGATATATCCATAAAATATCTACAATTATGCGCATAAAATAAAACTTAACGCATAAATTTGCAAATGCCGTAAAAGCGTGGTACAATACCACCCAAAGGAATATACACCACTGAAAAGAGAGGGAGAAGTACAATGAGTGAAGCACTTGAAATTCTGAAGAGCTGTGACGCATTTCTGGAGGGTCACTTCCTGCTGTCCTCCGGCCGGCACTCCGGCGCATACTGCCAGATGGCTTATCTGCAGCAGTACCCGGACCGCTGCGCCGAGGTGATGAAGGCTGTGGCTGATAAGGTCAAGGAGATGGATGTGGACGTCATCGTCGGCCCTGCCATGGGCGGCATCGTGTACGCCTACGAGCTGGCCCGCCAGACCGGTAAGCGCGCTATCTTTACCGAGCGCGTGGACAACGTGATGTGCCTGAAGCGCTTTGCCATCCACCCGGGTGAAAAGTGCATCATCGCTGAGGACGTGGTGACCACCGGCATCTCCTCTCTGGAGACCAAGCGCGTCATCGAAGAGGCCGGCGGCATCTGCCTTGGCATCACCTGCGTGGTGGACCGCACCAAGCCCGAGGCTCCGTCTCCCATTCCCATTCTGGCCAGCGCCCTGAAGCTGGACCTGCCCAACTATACCCCGGAGGAGTGCCCCATCTGCAAGGAGGGCAAGCTGCCGCTGGTGCATCTGGGCAGCCGCAAGATGAAGCAGGAAGCAAAGCAGACCCTGTAAACTGAAAGCTTTTGTTGAAACGAGGAAAACTATGAACGCATATCTTCTTTTGGCAAACGGCATGGTCTTTGCCGGACAGTCCGTGGGCGCGCAGGGCGTGACCGTGGGCGAGGTGGTGTTCTCCACCGGCATGGTGGGCTTTCAGGAGACCCTGACCGACCCCAGCTACTACGGCCAGATCATCACCCAGACCTATCCCCTCATCGGCAACTACGGCATGAACCACGATGATATGGAGTCCGACCGCATCTGGGCAAAGGGCTACATCGTGCGCGAGGCCTGCACCACCCCCTCCAACTGGCGCTGTGAGGAGACACTGGACAGCTTTTTGAAAAAGAACAACACCATCGGCATCGAGGGCATCGACACCCGCCACCTGACCCGCATCATCCGGGAGAGCGGCGTGATGAACGGTGCCATTCTGACCACCTTTGACCCCGCCGACCCGGCCAATAAGGCCGAGACCGAGGCACTGCTGGCTGAAATCCGCGCCTACGCCGTGACCGACGCTGTAAAGAACGTGACCTGCGCCGCACCCGAGGTGTTCAACCCGGAAGGCGAGACCCATATCGTGCTGATGCACTACGGCTGCAAGCGCAACATCGTGCGCTGCCTTGTCAAGCGCGGCTGCAAGGTGACCGTGATGCCCGCCTTTGCAACGGCAGAGGAAATCAAAGCCCTTGCCCCGGACGGCATCATGCTGTCCAACGGCCCCGGCGACCCCGCCGAGCCGGTGGAGATCATCGAGAACCTCAAGCACATCTTTGAGTTGAACATCCCCACCTTCGGCATCTGTCTGGGTCATCAGCTGTCCGCACTGGCAGCCGGTGCCAAGACCATGAAGCTAAAGTACGGTCACCGCGGTGCCAACCAGCCTGTGACCGACTTTGAGTCCGGCCGCACCTTTATCACCAGCCAGAACCACGGCTATGCCGTTGTGGGCGAGGAACTGCCCGCCGAGATGGGCGAGGTGGCACAGGTGAACGCCAACGATGGCACCTGCGAGGGCATCAAGTACAAAAAGTGGAACTGCTTTACCGTGCAGTTCCACCCGGAAGCAAACGGCGGCCCCAAGGACACCGAATTCCTGTTCGACCGCTTCCTGAACAACGTCAAAGCAGCAAAGGAGGCACGCTGAAATGCCGAAGGACCCCAGAATCAAAAAAGTGCTGGTCATTGGCTCCGGCCCCATCATCATTGGTCAGGCTGCGGAGTTTGACTACTCCGGCACACAGGCCTGCCGCGCCCTGAAAGCAGAGGGCATCGAGACTGTTCTGCTGAACTCTAACCCCGCTACCATCATGACCGACCCGGACGTGGCCGACCATGTGTATATCGAACCCATGACGCTGGAAGTCGTGGAGCGCATTCTGGACATTGAAAAGCCGGACTCCGTGCTGCCGAACCTCGGCGGCCAGATGGGCCTGAACCTGTCCATGGAGCTGGCACGCTCCGGCTATCTGGATCGCACCGGCATCCGTCTGCTGGCCTGCAAGCCCGAGACCATCGACCGTGCCGAGGACCGCGAGCTGTTCAAGGAGACCATGGAAAAGCTGCACCAGCCCATCATCCCCTCTGAGGTGGTGGAGACGCTGCAGGACGCACTGGACTGCGCCGACCGTATCGGCTACCCGGTCATCGTGCGCCCGGCGTTTACCATGGGCGGCACCGGCGGCGGCATCTGCGAGACCCGCGAAAAGCTGATCGAGATCGGCACCAACGGTCTGCGCCTTTCTCCCATCCATCAGATCCTGGTGGAAAAGTGCATCGCCGGCTGGAAAGAGATCGAGTACGAGGTGATGCGCGACCACAAGGGCAACGTGATCACCGTATGTAACATGGAAAACCTCGACCCCGTGGGCATCCACACCGGCGACTCGGTGGTCGTGGCTCCCTCCCAGACCCTGACCGACCACGAGTATCAGATGCTGCGTACCGCCGCACTGGATATCATCACCGAGCTGGGCATCGAGGGCGGCTGCAACTGCCAGTTTGCCCTGAAGCCGGACAGCTTCGACTACGCGGTCATCGAGGTCAACCCCCGTGTGTCCCGCTCCTCCGCACTGGCTTCCAAGGCTACCGGCTACCCCATTGCCAAGGTGGCTACCAAGATCGCCATCGGCTACACGCTGGACGAGATCACCAACGACGTTACCGGCAAGACCTGTGCCTGCTTCGAGCCTGCGTTGGACTACATCGTGGTCAAGTACCCGAAGTGGCCGTTTGATAAGTTTGTCTACGCTGATAAGTCTCTGGGCACCCAGATGATGGCTACCGGCGAGGTGATGAGCATCGGCAACAGCTTTGAAGCCGCCATGATGAAGGCAGTTTCCTCCATTGAGCTGGGTATGGACACCCTGACTCACAAGCCCTTTGAGGAACTGACCGACGAGGAAGTGGTGGAGCACATGCACGTTCAGGACGCCGAGCGCGTGTTCTGCGTGTACGAGGCGCTGAAGCGCGGCATCGACCACAAGGTCATCTACGATATCACCAAGATCGACTGGTGGTTCCTGGATAAGATGCAGCATCTGGCAGATCTGGAAAAGGGTCTGGCACAGTGCAACGGCCAGCTGTCTCTGGAGCAGTACAAGACTGCCAAGAAGTACGGCTTCCAGGATAAGACCATCCGCCGTCTGGCACAGGTGGATACCCTGCCCGTGGAGAACTACCGCGCCGGCTTCAAGATGGTGGATACCTGCGCTGCTGAGTTCTCGGCCAACACCCCCTACTTCTACTCCACCTACGACGGCGACAACGAGGCTGCAAGCTTCATCGCCGAGAAGGAAGCCGAGACCGCTGCCAAGGGCGAGCCCAAAAAGAAGAAGGTTCTGGTCTTTGGCTCCGGCCCCATCCGCATCGGTCAGGGCATCGAGTTCGACTACTGCTCTGTGCACTGCGTATGGACGCTGAAAAAGAACGGCTGCGAAGCCATTCTGGTCAACAACAACCCCGAGACCGTCTCCACCGACTTTGATACCGGCGACCGTCTGTACTTCGACCCGCTGAACCCGGAGAGCGTGGACAACATCATTGCCACCGAAAAGCCGGATGCCTGCGTGGTGCAGTTCGGCGGCCAGACCGCCATCAAGCTGGCCAAGCACATGGACGAGATCGGTCTGCCCATTCTGGGCACCCCGGCGGACGCCATCGACGAGGCCGAGGACCGCGAGCGCTTTGACGAGCTGCTGGAGCGCTGCAACATCCCCCGCGCCCCGGGCCGTACCGTGTTCAATCTGGACGAGGCTCTGGCCGCTGCAGAGGAGATCGGTCTGCCGGTGCTGATGCGCCCCTCCTATGTGCTGGGCGGTCAGAACATGATCGTGGCCTACAACAACGCGGATATCATCGAGTACATGGGCGTTATCACCGAGCACGTTGACATGGATCACCCGGTGCTGCTGGATAAGTACATCATGGGTACCGAGTGCGAGGTGGACGCCATCTGCGACGGCGAAAACTTCCTGATCCCCGGCATTATGGAGCAGGTGGAGCGCACCGGCGTGCACTCCGGCGACTCCATCTGTGTCTACCCGGCACAGCATCTGACGCAGGACGAGATCGACACCATGGTGGACTATACCGGCCGCTTTGCCCGCGAGCTGCACGTCACCGGTCTGGTCAACGTGCAGTACGCTGTGTCCCATGGCCGTGTGTATGTCATCGAGGTGAACCCCCGCTCCTCCCGTACCGTGCCTTACATCTCCAAGGTCACCGGCGTGCCCATGGTGGATATGGCCGTGCGCTGCTGCTTGGGCGAGAAGCTGGTGGATATGGGCTACGGCACCGGTCTGCACCCCAACGCCCCCTATGTGGCGGTAAAGGTGCCCGTGTTCAGTTTTGAAAAGCTGCACGCCGTGGATACCCAGTTCGGCCCCGAGATGAAGTCCACCGGTGAGGTGCTGGGTATTGCGCCCAACTACCACGATGCCCTGCTCAAGGGTCTGATCGGTGCAGGCTACACCTTCAAGACCCCCGGCCCGGGCAGCTGCTGCATCTTTACCGTGAAGGACAGCGACAAGCCCGAGTTCGTGGATATTGCATGGAAGCTGAAGGATATGGGCTATAAGCTCTACGGTACCTCCGGCACCTGTGCATGGCTCAACAAGCACATGGTCCCCTGCAACGAGGTGCGCAACATCTCCGGCGAGGCACCCAACGTCGTGGATCTGCTGCAGAGCGGTCTGGTAGACTATGTGTTCTCCACCAGCGCCAAGGGTCGTGACCCCCGGCGCGATTCCGTCCGCCTGCGCCGCAAGGCCGTGGAGCTGAGCATCCCCTGCATCACCGCAGTGGACACCGCCGCCTCTCTGGTGGACTGCCTGCGCAGCGAGCACAGCCTGGCAAACATCCCGCTGGTGGATATCGCCACTCTGTACCGCGGCAAATAAGCCCTGAGACCCGCATGAAATAGTTCTGTACAGCGCCTGCCGAAACGGTGGGCGCTGTATTTGTGCGGGGTGCACGGAACTGAATATAGTTCGTGTGCAATAAGATACATTTCGTGCGCAATCCATCGAAAACAGTACGAGAAATATGTTATACTCAACAACGCAAAATTTGCCAAAAGACGTTACTTTTGGACATTCCAGGAGGATATCGATACATGACCCGTTCCCAGATGATCGAAACCGTGGCACGCAAGACCGGCTTTACCGAAGCTCAGGTCGAGACCACGATGGATGCAATGTTTGACCAGATCGCGGACTGCCTGCGCGCTGACGAAAAGGTGACCATCGCCGGCTTTGGCCGCTTTGAGATGCGTCCCCGCAAGCCGAAGGCTTACACCAACCCCAAGACCAAGGTCTCCAGCCAGCTGGAGTCCACCTCCATCCCCGGCTTCAAGGCCAGCGGCCGCTTCAAGCAGAAGCTGGAAGCCGGCAAGAAGAGCGTGGAAGAGACCGCCTGATCCTGCACACTGAGAACCGTACCCGTAACCCCGGGTGCGGTTCTTTTTGTTTCTCTGCTGACAAGTGCGGCATTTCATGCTATACTTGTTGCAACGAGAAAAAAGCCACAAAGAACGGAGTTGTCCAAATGCTTTACAGCGAGTTGCAGTGCAGCGAAGCCATCCACAAGGCCGTGGAACGCATGGGCTTTGCCGAAATGACCGAGATTCAGGAAAAGACCATCCCCCTCATGCTGGCCGGGCATGATGTTATTGCCAAGGCACCCACCGGCACCGGTAAGACCTGTGCCTTCGGTATCCCGGTGGTGGAGCATATCCAGCCGGAAAACAAATACCCGCAGGCCGTCATCATGGCACCCACCCGGGAGCTTGCCCAGCAGATCGCGGAGGAACTGACCAATCTCACCTACTTTATGCCGGAGGTGCAGGTGGCCTGTGTGTATGGCGGTGCCAACATGGAAAAGCAGGCAAAGCGTCTGGCCGAGGGCTGCCAGATTGTGGTAGCCACCCCGGGCCGCCTGATGGACCACTACAAGCACCGCAGTATTGATATCTCTCATGTGACCCAGATCGTGCTGGACGAAGCCGACGAAATGTTGAACATGGGCTTTTATAAGGATGTGCGCCACATCATCGAGATGATGAAGGCACGCAAGGCGCTGTCCATGTTCTCCGCCACCATCAGCCGCGAGGTGATGGATATCGGCTGGCTGTACCAGCACAACGCCGAGGAAATCACCGTGCAGCCCCGGGAGGAAAGCCAGCCCAAGATCACCCAGTATATGCTGGAGACCTCCGGTCGCAACAAGCTGTCGGATCTGGCACAGATCATCATCGGCGAGGGCTACAAGCGGGTGATGGTGTTCTGCGATACCAAGTTCAACACCGCCACACTGGCAAACCAGCTGGCACGGCTGGGCTTCTCGGTGGATTGCCTGCACGGCGACCTCTCCCAGAAGGAGCGCAACCAGATCATGCAGGCCTTCCGGGACGGCAAGCTGGCTATTCTGGTGGCTACGGACGTTGCCGCCCGCGGCATTGACGTCTCGGACGTGGATGCTGTCATCAACTATGATGTGCCCAGCGAGAACGAGCACTACACCCACCGCATCGGCCGCACCGGCCGCGCCAAAAAAGAGGGCGTGAGCTACCTGTTCTATGTGCCGGAGGAAAAGAAGCGCGTGCAGGAGCTGCTGCGCCTGACCCGCAACACCGACCTGTGCACCCCGGTGCACTTCGACTTCAACCACGAGCATATCGTGGTAGAGAAAAAGCAGGACAACGCCGACCGTTTCCAAATCAAGTGCTATTTTTAAAGGAAGGAGCTGCTGTACGACCTTGTGCGGCGGCTCTTTTTGCAAAAAGGCTTGACCTTCCCCTTTGTGGAAGGTGTAGAATACTCCCGTAAGGAGGGGGTCGTGACCCATGAAGATCAACGAAGTGGAAGCCGCCGTCGGCGTGACCAAAAAGAACATCCGCTTTTACGAGGAAGAGGGGCTCATCAGTCCCAGCCGCGAGCCGGGCAACGGCTACCGCAGCTACTCGCAGGCGGATGTGGAGCGCCTGCGCCGCATCAAGCTGCTGCGTAAGCTGGACGTGCCGCTGGCAGAGATCCGGGAGATGCTGGAAGGGCAGCGCACGCTGGCCGAGGGCATGAGCCAGCAGCTGGAACGTCTGCGCAGCCGCCGCGCCGATCTGGAAGAGGCTATCGGCTTCTGCACGCTGCTCCAACAGGAGAACGGCCCTCTGGAACAACTGGATGTGGAGCAGACGCTGGCGCGTCTGACCGCACGGGAAGAACAGGGAGTGACTTTTGTGAACATTGAACGTACCGACCAAAAGACCCGCCGCATCCGGGGTGCCTGCATCGGTGCCGCCCTTTTTGTGACCATGATGGCTTTTGTCATGGCTATCATGGGCTGGGCAATCTACACCGACCCACAGGATGCCCCGCCGCTGCCGCTGCTGGTGGTGATGTTCGGCATCCCGGCGGGCTGCATCGTAGGCACCCTGAAGGTGCTGCTGGATCGGATCGAAGAGATCGGAAAGGGAGAAGAAGATGCTTATCGTAACTATTAACGAGATCCCGGGCAAAAAACTGGAAGCACTGGGCGTGGTGCGGGGCAGCACGGTGCAGAGCCGCAACCTTGGCCACGATATGATGGCCGGTTTCCGCACCCTTGTGGGCGGGGAAGTGACCGACTACGCCGAGATGCTTACCGAAGCCCGGCAGATCGCCACCGGACGCATGGTCAAGGACGCTGAAAGCCTTGGCGCAGATGCCATTGTGGGCATGCGGTACGCCTCTGCCAGCGTCATGCAGGGCGCAGCAGAGGTCATAGCTTACGGAACGGCGGTGAAGTTCGTATGACGGTAAAAGAAAAACAGGGCTTCGGCCTGTACTTCCTGTTCGCCTTCGGCATGGCATGGCTGTGTCAGGTCGGCGGCTGCATGGCACTATTGCAGCAGAATAATGCGGTGCTGTATCAGCTGGCGCTCATCGTTACCATGTTCTGCCCGCTGCTGGCTGTACTGCTGGTGCAAAAGGCCTTCCTGCGCCAGCCCACCGGCATCGGCTGGAAGGTGCAGGGGAAGCGACGGTTCTGGCTGGCGGCATGGTTCGGCCCGGCGGTGCTCACCCTGCTGGGTGCGGTGCTGTATTTTGCCGTGTTCCCCTCCCGGCTGGACTTTTCCGGCAGTTGGCTGGTAGCCGCCTACGGCGGCGAGATGGACGCCCAGACTCTGCGCAGTCAGCTGGGGGTCTCCACTCTCAGTTATCTATTGCAAAACGGTCTGTTTGCGGTGCTCCTTGCCCCGGCTATCAATATGTTCCCCGCGCTGGGCGAGGAGGTCGGCTGGCGCGGCTACATGATGC
>OBRJ01000221.1_pt1 | contig 48430 bp, 44 predicted proteins | sample 1494831 | NCBI WGS metagenome assembly OBRJ01 (sample SAMEA3360658, study PRJEB22359) | human gut metagenome | biome: ENVO:urban biome; feature: ENVO:human-associated habitat; material: ENVO:feces | place: Bangladesh | collected 2011
AAGCCCCACTGGGGCTTTCATTGCTCCGCGCCGCTGCGCAAACGCGAACCTGTTCAACAAGGTGCAGGAAAAGCTGGCGAAAAATAAAAAGGCCCCTGCCCGTCATAAGGCAGAGGAAAGCTATCTGCTCACCACCAAGCTGTACTGCGGTAAGTGCGGAGCGCTGATGTTTGGCGAAAGTAGTGTCAGTCATACCGGGAAGATGTACACCTATTACAAGTGTGCTGCTGCCAAGAAGAAAAAGACCTGTGATAAAAAGGCTGTGCGGAAACAGTGGCTGGAAGATCTGGTAGTCAACGAAACCATGAAGCTGGTGGAAGATGACGCTTCCATGAATGCCATCATCGCCAAAGTGATGGAGCTGCAAAACCAGGAAAGCACAGACCTGCCTATCTACGAAAAGCAGTTGAAGGAAACGGAAGTCGGCATCACCAATATGCTGAACGCCATCCAGATGGGCATTCTGACTAGCTCCACCAAGGAGCGGCTGGAAGAGCAGAGGAAGGAACTGCAAGCCCGCATTGCAGAGGAACGGCTGGCCAAGCCGAAGATGAAAGAAGAGTTCGTCCGGTTCTGGCTGCTCCGCTTCCGCAAGCTGGACATGACCCAGCCGGAGCAGCGGCAGGCACTGGTGGATACCTTCATCAATGCCATCTATCTCTACGATGATAAGGTTCTCATTACCTTTAATTATAAGGAAGGTACAGAAACGGTCGCTTTCGGGGAAGCCGTGAAAGCGGAGAAAAGTTTGGATATGAGTGCGCGAGGCGCACCAGATATTGAACGTCAAGTCGTAAGATTTGGCGTTCTTTTTTTATGTAACCCCGAAAAATCGGGGTCTGCACGGTCAATGCACGGTTTTTGCATGGTCGGCTTTTTCGTGGGAATCCTCTGCATAAGCTGGAATTGCTTTGAAATGCGTGGTAAATTTTGCATCAGGTCAGCAGTGCCAGACGGAGCTGTGCCTTTACTTCGGGGTCTGCATTCTTCAGCAGTTCCAGCAGAGCAGTCATAGAGATGGCCGGTTCGCCTGCGGCGGGTACAGCCTGCGGGCTGGGGCTTTCGGACTTGGCATAGAAGCCCTCCTCAAATTTCCTGCCCAGTTCTACACGGGAGGACTGCTGGATGTGCGCATAGGTGTTTACCAGCATATCTGCCGTAGCGTGTCCTGTGGTGCCCTGCACAGCCTTCACATCGCCGCCGGAGATCATCAGCTGATAAGTTGCACTGGAGTGCCGCAGCCCATGAAAGACAATACGGGGGAACTCCGGGTGTGCATCCTGCCACTTCAGGAACTTCTTGCGGATGAGCACCGGCTCCACCGCCAGACCGTTGGGCAGACGGAACAGCATTCCGCTGTCATGGTAGCGTGTCGGGGCTTTCATCTCGTCTGCCGCCAGCTGATTCAGCCACTTCTTCAGTTCCCCTTTCAGAGCAGAGGTCATGAAGATGGTGCGGCAGGAGGACGCCGTTTTGGTGCTTTTCAGGATGAGGGAAGTGGTGCTGCGTTCCAGCTTGTCCGGGAATACCTTGATGATGCAGCCATCGTCCACTTGGTTCAGGGCTTCTTTTCGCACTCGCTGCATGGACTTGTTGATACGGAAGGTTCCAATGCCATCTGCTGCGTCAAAATCAAGATCTTCCGGGGCAGACCTACGATCTCGCCCTCTCGCAGTGCGCCCACCAGCGTGAGGTGCACCGCCAGATGCGGGATAGGGTCCTCCATGCTGTCCAGAGCCGCCCGCATCTCCTCTACCGTCCAGATGGTACGCTCCTGCGTGGACTTCTTGGGGCTGTCCACGGGAACAGGGCTTTTGACAAGAATGCCCCATTCCACGGCGTACTGGAACGCTGTGCCCAGCAGCCGATGCACCTCATGGATGGTGGTGCCGGAAAGAAATCGTTGCTTCTGCTTTTCGGTCAGTTCTTGCTTTTTGCCCTCGATATACGAGCCACAGGGCGTTTTGCTCAGGGTCGTATAAAGATTTTCCATGTGATAGGGCTTGAGCTTCTGCATCTCCATGCTGCCGATATAGGGGATAATAAGGTTCTGGATGGTAGAAAGGTTTGATTCGTAGGTTTTGGGGGCCCACTTGTGCTTGCTGCACTGCTTGGGCAACCAATCCATGAGGAACTCTGCTACCGTCGCCGAGGACGGAATCAGGAAAGTACCAGCCGCCAGTTCATGCTCGATTTGCTTCTTTCGGTTTGTTGCCTCCTCTTTGGTGGGAAAGCTCTCCCATTTGTCGCAGCTCTTGCCGTTCTCATCTTCGTAGGTGTAGCGGACGCTGTAAGAGTTTCCACGTTTCGTAATATATGCCATACTGTTGCCTCCTTATCAAGCTGCCCAGTTGAGCCACGCATCGAAATTGTCCTTCGGTACACGGATGCTTCCGCCCACACGCAGGACACGGAACTCGGTGGTGTGGTTGCACAGGTTGTAAGCAGAGCGCAGGCTGATGGCCAGCATTCGTGCGATCTCTTCCACCGTGTACACCAGCTTTGTGGTTGCCGGGCTGTCAGTCGGAGACTTGACGGCATTGGTTTGAGTGACCACTTCCATTGTAGTCGTAGTTGAGTCCTTTTGCAAGAACTTAGCGGTAGCGGCTGTCTACGATGTTGTAGATTTGTTCCAGTGCGTACTCGGTGCCACGCTCCATGCCGAAGTCGTCAATGATGAGCAGGAGATAGCGGCAGAGGTCGTCCACAATATCGTTCCGCCCGGAAAAGCTGCTGTTCAGCTCGTTCAGGATTCGGGAAAAGTTCGTCATACGCACAGGCACCTCCTGCTCCATCAGAGCGTTTGCAATGCACCCGGCAAGGAAACTCTTGCCGGTGCCCACACCGCCCCAGAGAAGAAGTCCTAGGTTCTCTGTACGCATGGTCTGCCATTGCTCTACATAGCGGTATGCGTGGTACATCTGTGGGCTGCGGCCATTGTCGTTTTCAAAGGTCCAGTCCAGCATTGACGGGTCAGAAAATCCCTCTGCTTTCAGCCGCCGCACAAGGTCGCTGTGCTTTTGCTGGCTGATAAGGGCTTCCTGCTTTGCCCTCTCGATGCGTTGGCAGCTGCATTCAATGGGGTGCTTGTTCTTGCCCATCAGAGCGACGCCTTTTGCGAAGAACGCTTCCCTTGGCGTATGACATTTTCCGCAGTACAGCAATCCATCCATGCCATAATAATCTTCGGCATTTTCGGGAATACTGGAAACGGACTGTTCTAAAATTTTCTCGATTAACGTGATTTCAAATTTTGGGTGCCGTTCTCTCTGCATGGATTTCCTACCCCCTTCCGGCGGCGTTTTCCGGTTTGCCCTGCTTGCGGCGGTTGCAAATGCGAAAATTTTTGTGCAGAAAAATAACCGCCAGCTTCAAGTTGAACTTGAAAGCTGACGGTCCTGATTGCAAAATGGTTTTCAAATTTGGAAGTCGCATTGAGAGGCTTCATAGCGCCCGCAAGCAGGGCAGACGTATATACAACGTCTGCATCTGCAAGCAATGTGTCTGTCTATACAAACACCATTTGCGTTGCAAAATGCTTGTTGGGGGACACCCAAACCCGTGAACTGCATCCAGTGGATGCAGGCTGCGCGATTGCATCGCTGGACAAGATAGAACCTATTACTTTGAAGAACGGGCTATTTCGATAGCCGAAGCGAGCGAAAAACCATCTAAAAGAACTTCTGCATACACCAAAGAAATGCTCTTGTTCCGTGCGCTGGCTTTTTGTATACTGAACAAAATAAACGCACGCAGGAGGAATGGGAATGTCCATCAAACTGATTGCAACGGACTTGGATGGAACGCTGCTGAATGAAAAAGGTGAAGTTTCTGCATTGACCCGAAAGGTGTTTTTGCGAGCTCAGCAGGAGGGCATTCGTATTGTTCTTGCAACCGGACGGGATCTGCCGTATTTTTCACAAGCCCGGGAAGCATTGCACACGGATATGTTCGCACAGAACTTTTATATTGCGCTGAACGGTGCACGAATTGCGGATCTTAAGAACGGACAGGAACAGCGTACACAGGGTTTTGTACCAGAAAATGTTGATCTGTTTCTAAAGCTGGCTGCGGACTATGATCTGGAGGCACTCTGCTATGCCCAAAGCGGGCGGTTTCGCTATGCACAGCCCGGGTTTGAACAGCGGCGTTTGGACTATTTAAAACAACATGGACTTTCCGTTGAGGACAATGTGGAGCATCTGCTTGGCAGAAACATGGAATTGGAAACACCCCATTATCCGGAAACTGCCGGTTCAGTGCAGAAAATCGCCTATCTGCATTCTTCTCTGCGCTTGCAGCAGCTGCTGCCGGAACTGCGTGCAAAGCTGCCTGCACAGTGCAGCGCCCTGCTAGTAACGCCCTGCTGGGTAGAGATTGTGCCGGACTGGCTCAATAAGGGGTCTGCCTTGCAAACGATCATGCAGCAGTGCGGCATTCTTCCGGAAGAGGCTGCTGCTTTTGGGGATGGTGAAAACGACATCAAAATGCTGAAAAGCGTCACCCACGGCTATGCCATGAGCAACGCTTTTCCTTCAGTGTTGGAGCAGATCCCGCTGCACGCACCTGCAAACAGAGAGGACGGCGTGGCAAAAACGATCTGCAAGCTATGCGGGTATTCAGATCTCCTGCCGTAGTTCCTTACGATAGGCTTGCGGCGTTTTGTGGTATATTTTTTGGAACTGATCGGTAAAGCTTCGGATGTCGTTGAAGCCAACGGCATCTGCGATCTCGTAGTTGTGCATATTGGTGGAAACAAGCAGCTGCAAGGCGTGCTGAAGCCGCACAGAGATCAGATATTCCTTGAAATTCTTCCCGGTATTCTTTTTGAAGTAACTGCTGAAATAGCTGGAATTCATGTGGAAATGGTTTGCCATGGTTTCCAGCGTCAGGGGCTCTGCGTAATGCTCGTCGATATAATTCAAGGCACGCAAGGCATCTGTTTTATCGCTGTCACTGTATTTTTCACGCGCAGCGCAGAGGAATAGCTTCAGCTGGTTTCCAATCAGCTGGACCAGCTGATCGTAGGTATGGCAGGCGGATGCCTGCGAAACGACAGGATTGGTATCGGTATGGCTGCCATCCTTGCCGTAGGACTCTACCTGCTGGACCACATTGCTATAAAGGGTCAACAGACGCATCTGGGCAGCCTGTACGTTTCCGTTGCAGACGGCACAGCAGGCAGAGCAGTAGGCGGCGTATTCGGTCTGGAACTGGGCTGGGTTCAACTGCAGACAGGCATCCAGTACCTTCTCCCGCTGTGCACGCAGCTGCGCGGCAGTGTTTTCGGATTTGAAGGGCTGCTGCTCCGGCAAAAGAACAGTGCCGTTCAGCCAGCCATCAAAATAAAACAGTCCGCTGCGGCTTTTCAACTGGTTGACCCTGTCGGGAACCTGTGTTACATCCGCAGCCTGCTGACCGATGAGGAACAGTACATGATTTCCGGTGTGAAGCTGGATCGTGCTGGTAAGTTCCTGTAATGCGGGTACCAGACGGTCTGCTGTATAGTTTTTGAACAGCAGGCAGACCGGAGATGTGGCGTCATAGATCTCGGCGTCGATGCCGGAAGCATGATGCCATGTTTCCACCTCGTTGGATACGGCAAATTCCATCAGCCGCCGCTCCACGGAACTGGAAGGAACCGGGGAGGTTACAGCGTAAAGCACCGGCAGATAGGTGCTCAGCGTTTCCACACTGGGAGGGATGATGGGCAGGTCGGTTACGTTGATCTCTGGATGCACATCGGGGATGGGCAGGCATTTGCGCACACTGGAGAGCAGATCATCCCGATTTACCGGCTTGAGCAAAAGGTTTACCGCCCCCAGCTGCATGGCACCCAGTGCATATTCAAATTGACGGTAGCCGCTGATGAAGATGACTTTGGTGTCTACATGAGCGGCGTGCAGCCCTTCCAGAATTTCCAGACCGGTCTTGCCGGGCATATTGATGTCCAGGATCGCAAGATCCGGCTTGTGCTGAATAAGCAGTTCCAGTGCGCTGGCACCATCGTTGCAGGTGGCAACGATGTGGATGCCGAGCTGCTCCCAATTGATGATCTTCTGCAGGCCATGCACGATAATGGGTTCATCATCAGCGAGGATCAAATTCCACACGATCGTTTTCCTCCTTGAAGTGTTTGGGCAGTTTCAGGCAGACGGCAGTGCCGACCCCGGGCCAGCTGCTGATAGTCAAACCGTATCCCTCACCATAGAGGGTCTTTAACCGGTCGTGGACGTTTTTCAGACCGATACCACCGGTATGCCCTTCCTCGGGTGGTTTGGCAAGCCCCTGTAATTGCTTTGTTAAACCTGCAAGGGTGCTTTTGCTCATCCCGCAGCCGTTGTCCAGTACGGTGATCTCCAGATCTTCCCCAACTGCTTCGGCAGTGATCTGTACAAGCCCCATGCCGGGCTTGTTTTTCAGCCCGTGCTTATAGGCGTTTTCCACCAGTGGCTGCAGGCTGAGTTTTGGCAGCTCGCAGCTGCCAAAGCCTTTTTCCTGAATATCCAACTGGATCTTGTCATTGTAACGGAAATTCAGCAGAGAAACATAGCTTCGGATCAGTTCCAATTCCCCATGCAGGGAGATCATGGTGGCGTTGTCGAGAGCATATTGCATCTGCTGTCCCAGCAGCTCGATCATGTGAGCAGCCACGGGCGCATCCTCGCTGACTGCCTGCATCCGAATCACTTCCAGCGTGTTGTTCAGGTAGTGGGGACTGATCTGTGCTTTTAAAGCGTTCAGTTCGGCTTCATTCTGTTTCATGCGGGCCACATAGTACCGGTTGATATAATTTTGCAGGCTGCGGGACATGGTGTTGAACTTTCTTGCAAGAATACCGATCTCGTCGTCACTGTCCACGGCAATGTTTACCTTCAACTCGCCCCGCTCCATGCGCTCCATCTGTTCCATCATGTCGGAAAGTGGGTGGGTGATCCCATTGGACAGGCGGGAGGCTCCCCATACAACGGCGATCGCACACAGCATGATGACCAGCACCAGCATTCCCCGCAGGACGTATAGCTCGGACTGCGCCTTGACCTTGTCTACATCAAAGCAGACCGTCCAGCCGGTATCCTCCAGTCTGGTCTCAAAGTGCAGCTTGTCCAGATTGGCGGCGATGCTCTGGTCGATCCAGTTGTCATTTTCGGCACGATGGTACAGAATGGAGCCGTCACTGTCGATGACCTGCAGTGTGCCGTTGTCAAAGATGTCGATAGAGTCAAATACCAGCGCCAGATCCTGCTCTGTCAGATGGGAGCTGTTGGCACTTCGCAGCAATTTCAGACCTTTGCCGGCAAATTCGACGGCCTGCATATATTGTGCATCCAGCAGCTCGGTGCAGCGGGCATCAAAGACCCGATAGGTGAACCAGGTCAGCACGATCATGGGCAGCATGGCAAGGCCAAGGGCACCTACGATGATCTTGGTTTTCAGATGATGGTTCACGGCATTGCCTCCTTTGCGATGGATCATATTTAATATAGCATAATAAAAAAATGAAAGCAAACCATCCGGTGACTGCTTGTGCAACATCCAAAGAAAGGGCAGAAATATCTGAAAAAAGTCCCTTTTCCTCGGCGGAAAAATCGTGTATCCTGAGGACAGAAACGTGGATGGGAGGAAAACTCAGATGCAGAGCGCAGTGCTGGAAATTGTGAACAAGGCTGGTGAAGTGCTGGCACAGGGCAAAAATGTCCTGCTGTATGATGCTGCGTATCAGCCCGGAGATGCAGTGGTACTGACGGTGCCGCAGACAGGATACTACGTGATCTGTCTGGAGGATACGCTGGGCAGGGAACTGGTGTATATGAAGGAGACGACCTATCGCTGGGCGATCCCATTCGAGGAAGGGCGTATCAGTTACAACCCCCGTGCCTTTGTTGGCGAACGGCACTATCTGACCGCTCGTCCGGCAACCGTAGAGGAGATGGAGTTGCCCCGCAATCTGGCGCAGAATGTTTACGACTGCCACGGCAACGAGAGCTGCTTCCCCCACGCATGGGCAAATGTGGAGACCCGGGGCGAGTCCGTGTTCGCTGCCCGCAACGCCATTGATGGGGTCATCTATCCGTGGTGCCACGGCCGCTATCCCTTTGAGAGTTGGGGCATCAATAAACGGGAGGATGCCTGCTGGCAGCTGGACTTCGGACGCCCGGTCTGTGCGGAAACACTGGTTCTGACCACTCGGGCAGATTTTCCCCATGACGCATGGTGGACCAGGGCCCGGCTGACCCTTTCCGATGGGACGGAGATGGTTCTGCCGCTGCAAAAAACGGCAGAAGGACAGTGCTTTGATCTGCACGGCATGACCATCAGCGGTCTTATGCTGGATGAATTGAAAAAGGCAGAGGATCCTTCGCCATTTCCGGCACTGACACAGGTGCAGGTGTTTGGACACGAACTTTGAGGAGAAGATGTATGGTCATGGTCAAGAAAAACGAGATCACCGTTTCCACCCGCATGGAAAAGCAAGATTACAAACACTTTCTGCTGGAAAATGCCTACAAGATCTCTACCGTCAGCACACTGGTGGGGCGGGCGGCACTGGCACTGATCATCACACTGCTGGTACGCAATGCGCTGCATCCGTCTGTCGGTGTGACGGCAGCCGTGTTTGTGGGGAGCATTGTGCTTCTGTTTGCTATCCAGCGGTTTGAATTGGAGCTGCAATACCGCATGAACACCGACCACGACCCGCTTCAGCAGTTTGGACGCTGGCAGACCCTGCATTTTGGAAGAGATGGCGTGGTTATCCGCGCACAGGATGTGAAGCAGACTGGGGAGATTCCCTACGAAAAACTGATCCGCGTGGCGGAGACCGGCGAATACTTTTACCTCTATATGAGCCGGAAGGCTGCGGCGATCGTCCGTAAGCAGGATATGAAGGACACCGAAGCCGCCGAACTGTCTGCATTCCTGAAAGAAAAAATGAGCCCTTACTATATCCGCCGCTGCTGATCTGCAATAGGAAGCGGTAGATGTTTAAGCCTTGCTTTTGCGTTCTCTCTCCGATCACCTCCGAAAAAGGCTCGTTTGTATGTTGAATACAAACGGGCTTTTTTCAATGGAGGGCGTTTTTTGTATGCAAAAAACACCCAAAAAAACACCGCCTTAATCCAAAAAAAATGTCTTTCCGAACAGAAGGAAATGCGGTATCCTTTAATCACAGACAAGGACAGGCAAGGAGGAATACCCAATGACCAAACTGATCCTGATCTCTCACGGCAAGCTGAGCGAAGGAATGGCTTACTCTGCACAGATGATCGCCGGTGAGAACGAAAATCTTTCTTACTACGGACTGATGCCCGGCGGCGATGTGGAAAAGGACATCATCCGCCCCATCCGCACCCGGGTGCAGGCAGAGCCGGACAACCAGTTCCTGATCGTTTCGGATCTGTTCTGCGGCAGCGTGTACAATGCAAGTTTCGGGTTGCAGAATGAGCCGAACGTGCTCATCGGCACCGGCATGAACCTTTCGCTGGTGACAGATCTGCTCATCAATATGGAAGAGGGCTACACCGCCGAAAGCTTTGCACAGGCCATTGAGGACAGCCGCCAGTTTACCATGGTGCTGCCCAAGCTGGAAGGTGCACAGGCAGACAGCGCAGAGGACTTTTTCTGATGAACAACATTGTAAAAGAGACGCTGGACGCCCGGTACACGATCCCAGCCGCTCCGCTGGACAAGGTGTGGCTGAACGGAGCTTTGCGGGAGGTGCTGGACCGTCTGGATGCCATGATACCCCGGTTCACCGAGACTTTCCCGGCGGCTGCGGCTGTGAATGGGATCTATCCAGCCGTGGAAAAGGTGGACTGGACAGAAGGCTTCTGGGTCGGAATGCTCTGGCTGGCGTATGAAGCCACCGGCGATAACAAATACCGGAAAACCGCTGAGGGGCTGCTGCCAAAGTTCCGCACCCGTCTGGAGCAGAAGGTCAAGACCAATACCCACGATCTGGGCTTTCTTTACAGCTTGAGCTGCGTGGCAGCATGGAAGCTGACCGGCAACGCAGAAGCACGCAGCTCTGCACTGTGGGCGGCAGATTTACTGTACGAACGTTATAACCGCACCGCCGGCATCGTGCAGGCGTGGGGTGCGCTGGATGACCCTGCCAAGCAGGGACGCATGATCATCGACTGCAACCTGAACCTGCCGCTGCTGTTCTGGGCTGCGGAGGAGACCGGCGTGCAGTGGTATGCCGAAGCCGCTAAAGATCATCTGCACCACGCGATGAAGTATCTGGTGCGACCGGATGCGTCCACCTACCATACTTATTTCATGGATGTGCACACCGGCAGGCCGCTGCGGGGCACCACCCATCAGGGCTACAGCGATACCAGCTGCTGGGCACGGGGACAGGCATGGGCGATGGATGGCTTTGCGCTGAACGCCCGGTATATGGCCGAGCCGGATCTTTTGGATATTGCACAGAAAACATCCATTTACTTTTTGAACCACCTTCCGGAAGATTACATCTGCTATTGGGATCTGATCTTCAAACCGGAGGACGGCCAGTGCCGTGATACCAGCGCTGTGAGCTGTGCCGTGTGCGGTTTGCTGGAACAGCTGAAATACATGAAACCGGAGGATGCACTTTGGTGGCCGTGGCACAATGCCGTGGCGTACATGATGCGCTCTCTGCGGAAAAATTACCTGACAAAGCCCGGACAGGACGGTCTGCTGCTGCATGGCGTCTATAATTACCCCTGGGGCATGGGCATCGACACGCAAAACCTCTGGGGCGATTACTTCTATCTGGAGGCGCTGGTGCGGCTGAAAAAACAATGGAACCCTTACTGGTAAAGCCAGTACGCAAATAGAAAAGGAGGAAAACTGTTATGATCGCATTAATGCGAATCGACAATCGTCTGATCCACGGTCAGGTTGCACTGCTGTGGACCAAGCACCTGCAGGCAAATCGCATCATTGTGGCCAACGACACCATCGTGAAAAACGAGGTGCAGGTGGCCGCTTTGAAGATGGCCTGTCCCGCTACTGCAAAGTGCTCGGTACTGTCGGTGGAGGACTCCATCAAGGTGCTGAACGACCCGCGCGCAGAGCGTCTGCGCATCTTCATCGTGGTGAATAACCCCACCGATGCCCGCCGCATCGTGGAGGCCGTGCCCAGTGTGCCGCTGGTGAACATCAGCAACTATGGGCATCTGGGTGATGACCTGAAGGAGCGTATCAAGATCACCGATACGGTGTACGCCACCCCCAGTGATCTGGACGATTTTGCCCGCATCCAGAAGACTGGTGTCAAGTGCCAGTATCAGGTGGTGCCGGACAACGCTCCGCAGGATGTGTACGAGCTTATCAAACAGGCAAGAAAAGGAGAGTAAATTATGGTGGTCAAAGCTTTGTTAGTGGCATTGGTCATGTTCATTGCCAAATTCAGTGACCATTGCTGGGGTCAGGCGCTGCTGGAGCGCCCCATCTGCTGCGGTGCAATGGTGGGTCTTGTTCTGGGTAATCTGCCCTTGGGCGTTGCCATTGGTGCACAGCTGGAACTGATCTTCCTGGGCACCATCACTATCGGTGGTTCGTTGCCTGCCGACCTTGCGGTCGGCAGCGTGCTGGCAACTGCGTTTGCCATGATCAACAACATCAGCAGCGATCCCAGCGAGTCCGCCAGCGTTGCCATCGCTCTGGCAGTACCTATCAGCCTGCTGGCAACCTACGCTTATCAGGTATTCAAGCTGTTCTGCACCACCATGGTGCAGCGGTACGACCGCCTGCTGGAGGAAGACAAGCCTGAAAAGGCTCTGAACCTGAACATCATCCTGACCCTGATGTACCCCTCGATCTTTGCGATCATCGCATTCTTTGCCGTCCTGCTGGGCAGCAACGCCATCAGTGCAGTGGTCAACAGCATCCCGGAGATCGTCCTTACCGCGCTCAAGACTGCCGGCAACGTCCTGCCTGCACTGGGCTTCGCAATCCTGCTCAAGACCATGTGGAAGACCGACATCGCACCCTTCTTCTTCATTGGCTTCATCGCAGCTGCCTATCTGGGTCTGGGCACCGTGCCTGTGGCGATCATCGGCGTGGCGATTGCCGTGTACATCTGCCTGAACGATTACAAGCACATCCAGGAAATGCGTGAACTGAAAGCATCCGGTGTGCAGCCTGTTTCGGAAACGGAGGACTTCTTCAATGACTAACGAAATGCAGAATACCGCTGCACCCGCAAAGGTCCAGCTGGACGAGAAAAAAGTCTTTAAGAGCATCTTCTGGCGGCAGTTCCAGCTGCTGGGCTGCATGAGCCACACCCGGATGCAGGGCATCGGCTTCGGCTGGGCACTGGCACCTACCCTGAAGATGATCTACAAGGACGACCATGACAAGTACATGGAGGCTCTGAAGCGTGAGTCCATGTTCTTTAACACCACACAGGCATTGGCCCCCTTCATCATGGGTCTGGCAGTCTCCATGGAAAAGGAGAACGCTGAAAACCCGGACTTTGATACCAACACCATCAATGGCATCAAGTGCGGTCTGATGGGACCCTTCGCTGGTATCGGCGATACCTTCTTCTACTCCACCCTGCGTGTCATCATCACCTCGCTGGTCATCGGTCTGGCACTGAACGGCAATATCCTTGGACCTATCCTGTATCTGCTGCTGTACAATATCCCCAACTACCTGATCCGTTACTTCGGCATGGTGTACGGCTACCGTCTGGGCAGCACCTTCGTGCTGGAGGCCCAGAAGAGCGGCCTGCTGGAGTGCATCACTAAAGCGGCTTCTATCGTTGGTCTGATGATGATCGGCTGCATGACCTACAGCATGGTCTCCTTCAAGACTACCCTGTCCGTCACCATGGCTGGTTCTGCAAATCCGTTTGTTCTGCAGGACATTCTGGACAGCATCTGCAAGGGTCTCATCCCGCTGATCCTGGTTCTGGTCTGCTTCAAGGCTTTGCGTAAAAAGGTCAGCCCCAACTGGATCATGCTTGGTCTGATCGCCTTTGGCTTTATCACCGTGTTCATCGGTCTGGTTTAACGACATTCCCGGAGAATTCATCATAAAAGAGGGGGCATCCACTGGTACGGATGCCCCTTTCTTTGTTGGAAAAGGAGCTTTATTATGCGTCAGCGGATACAAAACCCCATTCTGCCGGGCTTCCACCCGGATGCCAGTGCCCTGCAGGTGGGAGAGGATTATTATATTGCCACATCTACCTTTGAGTGGTGGCCGGGCATCGACATCTACCACTCCACCGATCTTGTCCGGTGGGAGTGGGTGGCGGCACCGCTGCAAAAACCGGAACAGGTACCCAGCCATCTGGAGGGTAATTACAACTCCGGCAGCCTGTGGGCACCGCATCTGTCCTATGCAGATGGTCTGTTCTGGCTGGTGTATACCGATGTAAAAAGTTCCACAGCGTTCAAGGACACCCTGAATTACGTCATCACCGCCCCGGCCATCACTGGCCCATGGAGTGAGCCGACCTTTGTGACGGCAAGTGGTTTTGACCCGGCCCTGTTCCACGATGACGACGGCAGACACTATTTTTTGAATATGCTGTTTGACTGGCGGCTGGAGAACCCCGGCTTTTCCGGAACGGTCATTCAGGAGTTTGACGCAGAGAAACGCAAGCTCATCGGCCAGCGGAAACATTTCTACAAGGGCACGGTGCTGGGCGTGTGCGAAGGCCCGCAGATCCTGAAAAAAGACGGCTGGTACTATCTGCTCTGTGCTGCAGGCGGCACCGGCTACAGCCACGCCGCCACGGTGGCGCGGGCGAAAAGTCTGGACGGCCCGTGGGAAGATTCCCCTTATATGCCGCTGATGACTACAAAGGATGACCCGGCCAATCCCTTGCAGAAAAGCGGTCATGCCTGTTTCCTGCAGAAAGGCGAGGACTGGTACATCACGCAGATCTGTGCCCGCCCGCTGACCGAGCGCGGCAACTGCACACTGGGGCGGGAGACCGCCTTGCAGAAGATCGAATGGGTGGACGGCTGGCCCCGCCTTGCCAACGGCACCCACCACCCGGATAGGACTGTGGAGGTGGAAGTGGAGGTGCAGACACCGGTGTGCACCGACCGCAGCGAAACAGTCGTCTTTGCCCCGGACAAAGCCCTGCCGGTCAGCTTCAAGACCCTGCGTGTACCGCTGGAAGCAGAACGGGATTACAGTCTGACCGTGCGCCCCGGTTGGCTGCGGCTCTACGGCGGGCAGACCCTTTCCAGCCATCATCGCCAGACTCTGTTTGCCCGGCGGTGGGAGAGCTTTCACTTTACGGCAGAAACCACGCTGGATTTCGCTCCGCAAAACTTCCAGCAGGTGGCCGGGTTGATCCTGTATTACGACACCTGTAACTGGATCTACGCCTATGTGACATGGGATGAAGTGCAGCACTGCCGCATCCTGCGGGTGATGCAGTGCGATTTCAAGGACTTCTCCTACGGCAGCGAGGCCGTCTGCCTGCCCGAAGGAACGGTTTCCCTGCGGGCAGAGGTGGACCACGCCGAGGCGAGGTTTTTCTACAAGACCAATGGGGCAGACTGGGCTCCGTTGGGTGGTGTGCAGCCCGCCGACCACCTGAGCGATGACTACATCAACCACCGCCGCAAACGCTGCGCCTTTACCGGTGCCATGGTAGGCATCTGCGCACAGGACATGGATGCCCACGAGAGTTATGCGGATTTTGCGGGCTTTTGCTACTGGGAAATGCAGTGAGAAAAAGCTGTGTGCTTTGTTCTGAAAAAAACGCAGTATGCTCCAAAAAAGATGAGTTTCATTAAAAACCGCAGTATGATATCTTTTTACCAGACCAGAAAAGGTTCGCAAAGGAGGCTCCATTCCATGGCACAGTTCATTCGGTTAAAACCTGTTTTCAAAGAGACCATCTGGGGCGGTTCTGCGCTTGCACAGCGGGGATTTGAGATTCCCAGTGACCACACGGGCGAAGCGTGGGTCACAAGTGCCCATCCCAATGGCGACTGTGAAATTGCAGAGGGGTGTTATAAGGGCAAGACCCTGAGCTGGCTGTGGAAGGAGCATCAGGAACTGTTCGGGAACATTGGCGGGGATCGTTTTCCGCTGCTGGTAAAGGTAATCCATGCAAAGCAGGATCTGAGCATTCAGGTGCACCCGGATAATCGCTATGCCCGCCGTCACGAAAACGGCAGTCTGGGTAAGGCAGAGTGCTGGTACATTCTGGACTGCGAGCCGGGGGCTGATATCATCGTGGGGCACTCGGCCAGCAGCGATGAGGCTTTGTCCGAAGAGATCGACCGGGGTGAGTGGAAAAAGCTGCTGCATCCCCGTCCCATCCATCCCGGTGACTTTTTCTACATTGCACCCGGCACGGTGCATGCAATCCGTGCCGGCACGGTCCTGTTGGAAGTCCAGCAGAGCAGCGATATCACCTACCGCCTGTATGATTACGACCGTCTGCAGAACGGCAAACCCCGTGCGTTGCACATCCAGCAAAGCAAGGACGTGATCCAGAGCCCTTACGAAGCAACGACCCTGATCCAGAAGTCTCGCTGCACGCCGGACTATGACTGGGAAGAGCTGATCCGGAATCCGTATTTCACGCTCTCCCGTGTCCGGGTATACGACAAATACGAATTCTGGATGGATGAGCCCTTTGCAATCCTGAACGTTCTGTCCGGCAGAGGAACCATCAACGGCGAGCCTGTGAAACAGGGCGAAAGCCTGATCGTTCCGTTTGGAACCGGTAAGGTCTTTGTGGAAGGAATGGTAGAGGTTGCAATTTCTTCTCTTACGCTCTCCTGAATCTTCATCATAAACTGCCAAATTCTCCATTCGAAAAGCGGTCCTTCACAGGTGTGGAGGGCCGCTTTTCCTCGTGAGAAAACTGCCGCAGAAGGACGCAACCCCATAAAGCGCAAGCCTTGTGGGGTGCCGGATTCGCTGGAAGAATAAAATGGAGCAGTGCAACGGTCAATCTTCTAGTCTGCCATGGTCGCAGCCGAGGGAAAGATAATGCTCAATCTCCCCACCCAGCACCATCTGTGCATACTTCAAAGGCTTATGGTACAGCAGCCAGTCCAGTTCTGCCCGCTGTGCCGGGGTGTTGCCGTATTCATCCTCCACAGCGATGCAGTCAATGGAAAGGATGGTGCCATCCTCGAACCGGGCTTCCACCCGGTTGGTGCCCATCAGAACAAAACCCATCTTCCGTTTGCGCTAAATTCTTCTACTGCCAGCTGCAACAGGACGTTGCTTGTGCATTTAAGACGCAGACGGCAATAAAACGGCAAGGTCGCCTGCTATAAGACGGACGGCGACCTGAAAAAGCTCAGGGGAGATATCGCGTATCTGAACCGTCTGCTGGATGCCAACATTGAGGGATACCGTGCCATCCGAGATGCCGGGCACGCTATTCTGCCCAAGGAGGATGCAGACTTTGAAGGGGAGAAATATCGCAAGACCTGCCTGCGTTTTTTTCAAGCTGATGTGTGCCACCTCACTGGGCAAACTCTGCGCCTCCGACCATGCCATGAACGCCATCGACGAAATGAGCGCACTGAACCGGGATCTCAAGAAATTTTTCGATGAACATAAAAATGGAACTTGTCGGGGCGAGACCCCTCCATCTGCTATCGCAGACCGTTCTGTCACTCAAACACCCCACTGGGTGTTTGTTGCTTTGCAAACGCGAAGGCGTTAAGCGAACAAGGCTCTCGTCAACTCTCTGCGTTCGTCTGCGTCCATCAGCCGGATGGCTTCAAGGATCTCCTTACCGGAGATTTTTGTTGCCGCCGGCTTTTCATTTTGCCGGGGCTGGGGTGCTGCCGGGGTCAAGTCTTGGAAATAAAAGTTTCATTAGGAAAGGAGGGAAAAACCGCATGGGACGGATGGTTAGCTGACGCTAATGTGCAATAAGCACAAAAGTAATCACTAAACATTGGGAGATAATGTTGTTAAAGTTGATGTTAAGGTATTGACAATCTGCTTTGGACGGCGGTATAATGCAGGTACGATGATTGATTAAAACTGTTAATCAATTAAAGAGACTTGGCGTGCCGAAAAAGCAAAAACCAAAAAAGAAACGTATTACTGAAAGAAAAGAAAAATCAATCGAAAAACACAATTAATCAACACTTTTAATTAAAGAAGGAGAAACGACTATGAAGTACTTCCTGGACAGCGCAAAACTCGACGAGATCAAGCTTGCTTACAACACCTTCGGTATTGACGGCGTTACCACCAATCCCCGCCACATCATGCTGAGCGGCAAGCCTTTCCTGACTGCCATCACCGACATTGCCAACTGGATCAAAGAAGAGGGTCTGGAAGGCTACGATAAATTCCCGGTCTCTGTGGAGATCAACCCCCATCTGGATGACACCGAGGAGATGATCGCTGCTGCCAGAAAGGTTTCTGCCATCTGCAGCAACTTTGTCATCAAGATCCCCTGCACCGAGGCTGGCGTGGCTGCGGCCCGCCGTCTGGAGAAGGAAGGCATCCGCACCAATGTGACGCTGGTGTTCAGCCCGGCACAGGCCATCTGGCCTGCCAAGAATGGTTCTCTCTTCGTTTCTCCTTTCCTGGGCTGGAAGGAAGCCAACGGTGAGGACTGCAAGCAGTATATTAAGGACATCGTGGACATCTACAAAAACTACGGTTTCTACGGCAAGACGCAGATCATCTGCGCCGCCATCCGCACACCCAAGCAGATCGTGGACTGCGCTGTGGCAGGTGCCGACATCGTCACCACCGGACTGGCAGTCTATCAGGACGCGATCAAGCACGCTTACACCCGTCAGGGCATTGAGACCTTCATCAATGCGTGGGACAACACCGTGACAGAGTAAGTCCGGGACAAAGGAAATTGCGGAGAGCTAAAGGAGAAAAGACTATGAAGATCGGTTTTATTGGTTTGGGCATCATGGGCGAGTCTATGTGCGAAAACATTGTCAAGAAGCATGACGACACAGTCTACTGCTTCGATTTCGTCCCCGCAAAGGTGGAGCTGCTGGCTTCCAAGGGAGCGGTGCCCTGCAAGGATTCCGTGGAGCTGGCAACCAAAGCCGATGTCATCATCTCCATGGTCCCCAAGTCCGAGCATTCCATGAGCGTCTACAAGACCATCCTTCCGGTGCTGTGTGCGGGCAAGACCTGCATCGATATGTCCACCATCGACCCCAGTGTCTCGGTAGAGATCAGCAAAATGGTCAAGGCCACAGGTGCTGCCTTTATGGATGCCCCGGTGGTCAAGAGCAAGCCCGCCGCCATTGCCGGCAAGTTGGGCATCTACATGGGCGGCGACGAAGCTACCTGTGAAGCTATGCGCCCCATCCTTGCTTACATGGGCGAGAACATCATCCGCATGGGCGGAAACGGCAAGGGTCTGGTGATGAAGATCTGCCACAATGCGCTGGTCACCCAGATCCAGAACGGTGTCAACGAGACCCTGTCTCTGGCACAGCTCAACGGCATCACGGTGGAGGATTATGCCACAGCCATCTCCTACGGCGGCGGGCAGAACTTCTATCTGGATGGTCAGTGGCAGAAGCTGCGGGATGAGGACTATACCACTGCTTTCTCTCTGGCAAATGCCGCCAAGGATGTGGGTATCTGCATGGAGCTTGCAAAGGAGTGCGGGCTGGAGATGCCCGGCGAGGCCAATGTGAAAAAGGTCTATGACAAGGGTATGGAGGCCGGCATGGGCGGCGACGACTGGCGCTCGACCTTCAAGCTGGTCCGCGGCCACTGAAAAGGGAGAACAGGAATGGAAAACTTGTTGGAGCATCTGAATCAGGTCAATGATGTTCCGGTGTACAGTGTGCTGGACCCGGAGTTTGCCCCCTACGGTCGGGTGGTCACAGGCTATGATCTCAGTGAGATGATCGCCTACATGGAGCAGAACACCTCCATCCCGGAAAACGGCAATGTCTATGTTGCCAGTGTGCCGGAGATGGAAGCTCTGCCCGCAGCCACCGGGCTGCAGAAGAAGTTCTACGGCGATATGCCCATTGAGGTGGGCTACTGCAACGGGCGCAACACTACATGGAACGGCTTTGAGTACCACAAGGGCAGCGAGATCAATGTGGCAGTTACGGACTTCATGCTGATCCTGGGCCATGTGTGGCAGATCGAGAACAATACCTATCGCTTCGAGAACGCCAAGGTGTTCTTTGTGCCGCAGGGCACGGCGGTGGAAATGTACCAGACCACCCTCCACCTGTCTCCCTGCCGGGTCTGCGATGCAGGCTTCAAGGGCATAGTCATCCTGCCCCGAGGCACTAACACACCGCTGGAGGACAAGACCCCGGGTGATGACCCGGAGAGCAGACTGCTGCTCCAGCGCAACAAGTGGGTCATCGCCCACCCGGAGCGGGAGCCGCTCATCAAGCAGGGAGCCTATCCCGGCTTGCTGGGCGAGAACCGGGAACTCCACTATTAAAGAGCCGAATGGCTGAGAAAGGGCAACCATGGAGATCATTTGCAAAGAACGGGTCTTTACCCTGAAAAACGGCAGCGATGTGCTGCTGCATACCGACGCCGATACCCCCATGGTCTATGTCGGTTGCGGCGAGGAGCGGGTGGAGATGTACCGCGGCAACTTCAAGCTGGAGGATCATCTGCTGGAGCGCCGCCCCCTGACGCTGACTGCGACCCGTGCGACACAACAGGGGACAGAGCTGGATCTGGAAGGCCGGCTCAAGCTGCTGGTCACCGAGAAAAACGGCGCAGTCACCCTGACCGTGACTGAGAAGGCGGAGGAAATCAACCGCTTCTGGCTTCGGGTGGAAGCAGCCGAGGACGAGCATGTCTACGGCTGCGGCGAGCAGATGAGTTACTTTGATCTGCGGGGCCGTCATTTTCCCCTGTGGTCCAGTGAGCCGGGCGTTGGCCGCGACAAGACTACCTATGTGACATGGCGCAGTGACGTGGAAAACGGCGGCGCGGGCGGTGACTATTACAACACCAACTACCCGGAGCCTACCTACGTTTCCAGCCGTCACTACTACCTCCACATTGATACCACCGCTTACGGCGATTTCGATTTTCGCAATCCCCACTACCACGAGCTGCAGTGCTGGAATGTGCCGGGCTTTATCCGCATCGAGGCAGCGCCCACCTTTGTGGAGCTGCTGGAAAAGCTCACTGCTTTTCTTGGACGTCAGCCGGAGCTGCCGGAGTGGGTCTATAACGGCCTGATTATTGGTGCGCAGGGCGGCAGCCAGCGCAGCTTTGACATCGTGGACAGAAGCTTGGAAAAAGGCATCAAGGTCTCCGGCCTGTGGTGTCAGGACTGGTGCGGCAAGCGGGTGACCAGCTTTGGCAAGCGCCTCCAGTGGGATTGGCATTACCACAAGGAGATGTACCCTGATCTGCCCCGGCACATTGAAGAGCTCCACGCCCGGGGCATCCGGTTCCTTGGCTACATCAACCCGTACCTCGTCAAGGACGGAGAACTTTATGCCGAGGGCAAAAAACGGGGCGTCTTTGCCAAAAAGGCCGACGGGTCCGATTATCTGGTAGACTTTGGCGAGTTCTATTGCGGCGTGGTGGATTTCACCAACCCGGAGGCCTACCGCTGGTTCAAGGACGAGGTCATCAAAAAGTATACGCTGGACATTGGCATCGACGGCTGGATGGCGGACTTTGGCGAGTATCTCCCTACCGACGATCTGGTGCTTTCCAACGGAGTCAGCCCCATGATCGAGCACAACCACTGGCCGGCGCTCTGGGCAAAATGCAACTACGATGCTGTTACCGAAAGCGGCAAGCTGGGGCAGGTAGTCTACTTTATGCGTGCCGGCGGCACCGGCAGCCAGAAGTACTGCACGCTGCTGTGGGCCGGTGACCAGAGCGTGGATTTCAGCCGCCACGATGGTCTGTGCACCGTCATCTGCGCGGCCCTCAGCTCCGGCATGGTCGGCTGCGGACTGAACCACTGCGACATCGGCGGCTACACCTCTCTGTTCGACAACTGCCGCACCAAGGAGGTATTCCTCCGCTGGGCAGAGATGGCGGCCTTCATGCCTGTGATGCGCACCCACGAGGGCAACCGCCCGGACACCAACTTCCAGTATTACGATGATGAAGATTGCATGACACAGCTGGCGCGTCTGGTGGATATCTATACCATGCTGGCACCTTACACCAAAACGCTGGTGGCTGAAAACGCCGCCAAGGGCACCCCGGTCATGCGCCCCCTCTTCCTCCATTACGAAGATGACCCCCGCAGCTATACCGAGCAGTTCGAATACCTCTACGGTTCGGACCTGCTGGTGGCTCCGGTGTGGCACAGCGGAGCGACCGAGTGGGAGGTCTACCTGCCCGGTGACGCGTGGGTCCACCTGTGGACCGGCAAGGTCTACGGTAAGGGCACCCACACCGTTCCCGCAGAGATGGGCGACATCCCGGTATTCTGCCGCAAGGGCTCCCAGTGGACGGAGCTGTTTGACAGCATCCGGGAAAAATACGGGAAGTAAACTATGGAAAATCAGATCCTGTTTTACATCGTTATCCTGTTGACCAATATCATCCACGGCATCACAGGCTTTGCGGGCACCATTCTGGCAATGCCGCCCAGCCTGATGCTGGTGGGCTACGACATCGCAAAGCCCATCCTGAACGTGCTGGCGATCTTCTCCGGGGTGTACGTCTTTGTGGGAAACTACAAAAGCATCAACTGGAAAGAGCTTGCCCGGATCGTTGTGGTGATGGCACTGGGCATCGTTGGTGCCGTGTATATCAAGGGACTGTTCATAGGCAAGGAGCATCTGCTCTACAAACTGCTGGGGCTGCTGGTCATCGGGCTTTCGGTGCAGGGACTTTACAAGCTCGTGCACAAGCCGGAGCCGGATACAAAAAAGCCTGCAGAGGGGCAGACCGCCGCGCGCAATGCAGGAACCTGCGCACTGCTGGTGCTGGCAGGCATCATTCATGGATTGTTTGTCAGCGGCGGCCCGCTACTGACGGGGTATATGACCAAAAGGATCCAGGACAAGACCGCTTTCCGTGCGACCATTTCCACGGTATGGATCTTTTTGAACACCCTTGTTTTTTTGGAAGATGTGCAGGCGGGGCTGTGGGTGCCCTCTACCGTAAAGATGCTTGGCATCTCGGTGCCGTTTCTGCTGGCGGGGATGTTCATCGGCAGCAAGCTGGTGACCCGTATGAGCCAGCTGGTCTTTATGAAACTGACCTATGTTCTACTGTTTATTTCGGGGCTTTCGCTTCTGGTGAAATAACCCCCGCAAAGATCGCAACCTGAATGTACGCAAGACACGAAAAAGTAAAAATTTGAAGGAGAACACTACTATGAAACGTCGCGAATTTCTGTCCATGAGCGCTGTTCTGGCTGCCGCCGGGCTGTTTGCAGGCTGTGCCGCTTCCAATGCAGGCAGCACTGCTTCTTCCACCGCAGGCTCTGCTGCATCGGAGCAGCCCAGCAACGGCGGCGAAACCATCAAGATCATCTGCCCCTACGGTGTCGGCGGCACGGCAGACATCGTGGCGCGCAAGTACGGTCAGGTGGCAAACCAGCTCCAGAAGAAGTACAACTTCATCGTGGAGAACATGACTGGCGGTGATGGCTTTGCCGCGGCAACCTACTTTGCAGACAACGATACCTCTGTTACCAAAGAGCTGCTGGTCTTTGGCTATGGTGTGTGCTACCGCCACGATCTGGGCAAGGAGTTCGGTACCGAAGAAGTGGACTTTGACCGCAATGAGATGTACCCCATCGGCACCATTGACGACCGTACCTGGATCATCTACACCACGCCGGATCAGTCTCTGGCTTCCATTCTGGAAAAGGCAAAGAACGGCGGCATCAAGATGTCCGGCGGCAACCCCCTGTCCGACTGCCACCTGTCCTGGGGTTCTCTGATCGCCATGGAGGGCGGCAAGGTGTCCGTCGTTCCGTATGACGGCGGTGCAAACCAGAAAAAGGGCCTGACCGACGGCGAAGTCGATGTCTTTGTGGGCACCACGCAGGCAGCCAAGGATGAGGTCGAGGCCGGCACCCTGATCCCCATTCTGGCAATGAATAATCGTCCCTTTGAGGGCTTCGTTACGCCGAACGGTGCCATCACCGTTCCTACCTGCGCCGGTGAGTCCAAAGCTCCCGAGCTGAACGCTGCCAACGATTACGAGAGCTGCATCCTGCCTGCAGGCGGCGTGCTGGCGGCCCATAAGGGTGCTGATCAGGCATTCGTTGATGAGATGGTGGAGATCACGAAGGACGTCTGGAATGAGCCGGACTACAACGAGTGGATCGCTTCCATCCTGCTGAACCGCTTTGAGCTCTACGGCGATGAGGCCGAGGCATTCATCAATGAGGCCTGCGAGAAGTCTATCAACGCTTACAAGAACCTGAGCGGTCAGGCCTGAGCGCTGAACTCATCCAGAAACAAGTGCCGGATCGGTCACGTTTCGCATGGATCTTGCGCAGACGGGCTGCCGATGCAGCCCGTCTGCATTTTTTGTCAGAAAAAATAAAAGCAGGATTTCCCCCATGGGGGAGCCTGCACTGGTTTGCCGTATGAAAGGAGAATGGATTTCGATGAAGAAATTCAAAATCAAGACGAATCTGGTCTCGGGCATCATCATGGGCGCGATCGCATTGATCCTGATCCTGTGCATCCCCAGCCAGATCCGTGTACCGGCCTATGATTCCGGTGCACCCAGCCCCCGCATCATCCCCGGGATCTGTCTGGCGATCATGCTGGTGTCGTCCATTGCCCTTATTATCCAGAGCCTTGTCCTCAAGCAGGAAAAGGTGGTGGAGTTCGACTGGGAGAAGGAAAAGCCTGCCATCCTGCTCATTGTGGGAATGTGCGCCTACATCGGCCTGATGCTCTGCATCGGCTATGTGCTGGCTTCGCTCATCATCTTCCCGCTGGTGCTGTTTTATGCGGGCGAACGAAAGCCCGGCCCTTACATCGTGGTTCTGATTGCGGCGTTCGTCATCTTCCTGCTCTTCAAGAACGTCTTTAATATTTCGCTACCCGCTCTGGGTCTGTTGGGAGGGATCATCTGATGTCGGATTTTGCAATGATTTCACAGGCTGTCCCGCAGGTGTTCACCCTGTATAACATGCTGCTTATCTTCGGCGGACTGATCCTTGGCATGGTCATCGGCTGCGTCCCCGGCCTGAGCGTGACGCTGGGCATCATCCTGATGCTGCCTTTGACCTATACCTTCAGCGACCCGGCCTCTGCCATCATCCTGCTGCTGGCTGTTTACGTTGGCGGCATGTACGGCGGCTCCATTTCTGCCATTACCCTCAACACCCCGGGCACCAACTCTGCCATTGCGACCACCTTCGACGGCTACCCGCTGGCAAGGAGCGGCAAGGTCAAGAAAGCGCTGGACACCTCTCTGTTCGCTTCGGTGTTCGGCGGGCTGTTCTCCGCAGTCCTGCTGCTGCTCTGTGCCTCCCTTATCACCAAGCTGGTGGCAAACTTCACCTCGGTGGAGTATTTCTCGCTGGGCATCATGGGCATCAGCCTTATCGCCGGCGTCTCCGGCAGCAGCCTGCCCAAGAGCCTCATCTCCGGCATGATCGGCCTGCTGATGGCCTGTGTCGGTATGGATGCGGTCACGGGCGTCACCCGCTTCTCCTTTGGCTCTGCTACCCTGAAATACGGCATTGATATGCTGCCTGCCATGATCGCACTCATCGCGCTGACGCAGGTAGTGCAGAAGCTCCGGGACTTCAAGGTGTCCCGCGGCAAGCTGGACGATGCCCGCAAGATCGACAAGCAGGGCATCACCAAGAAAGAGATGATCAGTATCCTGCCCGCCTGCTTCCGCTCCTCTGCCATCGCCAGTGTTCTGGGTGCTATGCCCGGTGTCGGCGGCGGTGTGGCTCAGTTCCTTTGCTACAACGAGGTTCGCCGTACTTCCAAGCACCCTGAGAAATTCGGTAAAGGCTGTCTGGAAGGTATTGCCGCAGCGGAATCTTCCAACAATGCGGTGGTCGGTTCTGCCATGATCCCCCTGCTGACGCTGGGCATCCCCGGTGACGGCGTCACCGCTCTGCTGCTGGGCGCCTTCGTGCTCCACGGCATCCAGCCCGGCCCCACCATGTTCACAAAGCAGGGCGTGATGGCATATACCATCATCATCGGCTGTCTGGTGGCAAATTTGCTGCTGGCTCCTCTGGGTCTGGGCATGACCCGCATTGTGGCTAAGATCGTGCAGGTGCGCTACACCTATCTGGCACCCGTCATCATCATGTTCTGCTTTGCGGGTGCCTTTGCCGCTACTGGCAACACCAAGGAGCTGATCCTCTGCGCAGGCATCCTGATCTTCAGCTACATCCTCACCGTTCTGGATATCGATAACACCCCGCTGATGCTGGGCATGATCCTGGAAGATATCATGGAGCAGAACTTCGTCACCGCTTCCATGAGCTACGACCGCAACTACAGCATCTTCCTCACCCGTCCCATCTCTGCAGTCATCCTGATTATCACCATCGTGCTGCTGGTCTCCATGATCCGTGTCAACCGTCGTGTGGCAAAGCTGAACGAGGAGCAGGAGGCACAGATGGCTTCCGAGCACGCAAAGCTGGAGAATGCATAAGCGGCTGAAGCCGAATACCAAAAATGAAAGAGTCATAAAAAGGAGTAACATATTATGGGATTTCAAGTAGCGTATGTTCCGATCGGTGTCGGAACCTTCCATCTGGAAAGTGCACAGGATCAGTTTGAAAAATCGGTCTCCATGCTCAGGGGCCTGACGGAGGACTGCGTGGTGCCGGAGAAGATGCTGCTGACCATCAACGATCTGGACGCATATCTGGACACCATTGCCCCCGACCTCATCGTGCTGCAAAACATCACCTTTGCCAATGCCGCTTACGCCAGCGAGGTACTCAAGCGGTTTGACTGTCCCATCGTCCTGTGGACGCTGCGGGAGCCGGTCATCGACGGCACCCGCCTGCGCCTCAACAGCCTGACGGGCGCATACTCTGCAGGCAATGCCATCACAGCGTTCCGCGGTGCAGGCAAGTTTGAGTATATCTTCGGTGCACCCGCAGAGGAGGAAGTAAAGGCAGAGATCGGCGCTGCCATCCGTGCCGCCAAGGTCAAATACGACCTGCACTGCCTGAAGATGATCTCCATCGGTCACACCCCGCAGGGCTTCGGCTTTGGCCGTGCGCTGGATGCCGAGATGATGAGCACCTTCGGCACTACGCTGGATTCCATCGAGGCTCGGGAGCTCATCAACAAGGCTAAGGGCTACACCGAGGAGGAACTGGCAGACGAGCTGGCCGAGGCCCGCAGAACCATCGTGGGTCTGGACACCATCCCCGAAAAGAACGTCGTCAATTTTGCCCGCCTGTACAAGGCCTATAAGAGCTATGTGGGTGAGAACCAGATCGGCGCTCTGTGCTCCCGCTGCTGGCCGGATTTCTTCACCGAGTTCGGTACCCCGGTGTGCAGCGTGCTCTCGCTGCTCAACGCCAACGGTGTTTCTGCCAGCTGCGAGTCGGACGCTTACGGTGCGCTCTCCATGTTCATTGGCAGCGATCTGACCGGCCGCTCCTGCTTCTTTGGCGATCCTGTCTCGATGAACGAGAAAGAGGGCACCATCACCTTCTGGCACTGCGGCATGGCTGCCTGCGATCTGGCTCGCAAGGACACCGGCGCACAGGTGGGCGTCCACCCCAACCGCAAGATCGGCCCTGTCATGGACTTTGGCTGCGAGGCCTGTGAGTCCGTCACCCTCTTCCGTGTGGGCCGCAAGCCCGATGGCAGCTTCCGCTTCTTCATTGCAGAGGGCGCTGCGCTGGACAAGCCCAAACAGTTCAACGGCACCTCTGTGGTCGTCAAGACCGCAGCCAGCGCCAAAGAGGTAGTCTATGGCACCGTCAAGGGCGGCTGGGAACCCCACTTTGTGGTGGTGTACGGCCGGGTCGCCAACGAGCTGGAAAAACTGGGCAGCATGCTGGGCGTCGAGGTCTGCAAGTTCTGAGAAATAGTATCCAAAAACTAAGAATGAAAATTGGAAAAACAGAGAAAACGCCAGATTTTCTTGCAGACGCGGCAGAGCGGCGTTATACTGAACAGGATAGTTGAAGGACGGAAAAGTTCCGAGAAAGGGGGACGGGATGGCATACAATGGGCTCAATCTGGAGAACGTCAAAAATCAGAACCGCAGTTCCGTCCTGAAGCTGCTGAATGATCACGGCCCCATGTCCCGCAAGGACATCTCGGCTCAGCTGGGTCTGACCCCTGCCAGTGTGACCACGCTGTGCGCAGAGCTGCTGACCCAGAACATTCTGGTCGAGCTGGGCGAGGTGCAGCAGGGAAATCGGGCCGGGCGGCGAAAGATCCTGCTGGGGATCAACTACACCTACCGCTATGTCCTTTCCATCAGCATCGAAATGCCGTCCACCTGCATTACCCTATGTGACCTGCGGGGCGAGCACTGCATCACCCGGCGCATCCCCACCGACACCACTGTGTTGCCGGAATTGTTCCTGATGCAGGTGGCAAACGTGGGAAAAGCACTGCTCTGGGAAAACAGCATTGGGCGCGAACAGCTGCTGGGGGCGGGGGTCTCCGTTCCCGGTCCGGTGGATCGGGAAAAAGGGGTAAGCACCCACGCCTACCGCATCTGGAACCAGCCCGTGCAGGTGGCATCTCTGCTGGCGCAGGCGCTGGAGTGCGCGATCCTGCTGGAAAACAACGTCAAGGCGTTTGCCCGTGCGGAGCTGACCTATGGCTTGGGGCGGACGCAGGAAAACCTGTTGCTGCTGAAGTGGGGGCCCGGTGTGGGCTCTGCCATCATCGCACAGGGACGCATCTATGAGAGCGGGAAGTATCGGTCGGCAGAGATCGGACATGTGCGGGTGGAAAAGAACGGAAGGCTCTGCCGCTGCGGGCGGTATGGCTGTCTGGAGACCCGAGTGGCCAGCCACCCCATTGCCCGGCAGCTGCAACAGGTGTGCAGCCCGGAAAAGACCCCGCTGCTGTGGGCTGCGGTGGACGGACAACCCGAAAAGATCACGGTGCACGATCTGGAGGCGCTTGCTGCGCTGGACGAGCCTGCCATGTGGGAGGCGCTGGATGCGGACATCGAACTGCTGGCAGAAGTGGTGGGTGCGATGCTCACTATGCTGACGCCGGATCATCTGATTTTGTACGGCGATATGTTCAAGCTGCCGCATTTCCGGGAAAAATTCCTCGCCGCCTGTAAGCGGTACGACCCCGCCTACGATGAGGATTATGTCCGCGTCTCGGAGCTGGACCAGAGGATCGCCTACATCGGTCCGCTGGCGGTGGTGACCAACGAGCTGTTCTATCAGGGGTAAAACACAGATCTAAAAAAGCGTGCTGTGGAGCAGGAGAGCGCAGGAGCTTTGCAAAGCTCTGGGCGGTGCCTGCCCCACAGTTTTTGTATTACCGAAAAAAGGATGAATGAACCATGAACCGTGCACAGGACGGAGAACTTCGCTTTTTCTCCGAGTTGTCGGAGCATCAGATCTCAGCGGATGAGTTTTTCAACGTTGTCCTGCTGGACTCACTGGCTCGCAATTTCGGGCTGAAGAACGTGCTCATCTCGTATTTTGATCCGCAGGGCAGATTCCTCTCGTGGACCCACCGCAACGGTGTGCTGGCAGATCACGAGGGGCATCCGTATCGCAGCTGCCAGCCCGATGATGTGGTGCGCCAGACGCTGTACCGGGAGGCGGTGCGGGATAACCTGACTTACTACAATGTGACCCCAAGGCTGTACCATGCCACCCGGCAGATCCCGCCGGAGGATTACGCCCAAAGCAGCTATGTACGGTTCATCCAGGAGCAGTTCGGAGCGTATTACAGTGTGACCATGGCCTTTGGCATCAACGCTTACATTCAGGTGGCATTTTTCAAGAGCCATGCCGAGGGGGATTTCTCCCCCGAGGAGCTTTCGCAGCTGGAACAGATCTACGTTTACATCGCCAACGACTACAAGAACTTCAAAAAATACGAGCAGGCACGGATCATCGCCAACATCCAAAGCGAGATCATCCTCTCCGGGGAGAAAGCCTACCTCGTCACCGACGATTTCATGCACATTATGAGCTGCAACCATGCGGCAAAGGTCTGTCTGGACGATATCCTTGGCGGCACCGCCGAGGGGTTGGACGGCAGCAGACCCTGCAGTTGGCTTCCTTTTTTGCTGGGCAGCGAGCTGGACCACGCCGAAAACAGGGTGCAGACCCGGGTCATCCGGGACCACATCTTTAAGATCTACACCTACGATCAGCGCTATTCCAACGGCATCGTGGACCGCTACCACTGGATCACCATTTCCCGGGTGGAGCCGTCGGCGGCGAACGACCGGAGCGGAGAAGCTCTAGCTGCAGGCACAGGTCAGCCGCTGACCAAAGCGGAGCTGCGGGTGGCACGGCTGCTGGCAAAGGGGCTGACCTATCAGGCCGTAGCCGACCAGCTGGTGGTAAGCTACCATACAGTCAAGAAGCATGTGCAGAATATCTACCAGAAATGCGGCGTCAATTCCCGGTTCCAGCTTTATCGTTGGATGGAGCGGAACGATCCCCAAAAATGACGCAGTGCATCCAAAACAGCATATTGCAGAAAATGCCGGACAGAACGTCGAAAATGACGTTTCTGCCCGGCATTTTTTTGTAGTTCCCTGCGCAAAAATAGGGAAAGTTCCCTATATAAAATCGACCGATTATCTACTGTTTCTCCCCGGCGGCTTTTGATAGAATCAAAGCAGAAATAAACGCAGAAACAAACGTGGGAAAAGGAGGCGCATGCTGTGGATCAGACCGGCATCGTGTTCAATGTCCAGCGCTTCACCATCCACGATGGCCCCGGGGTGCGGACAGAGTTCTTTCTGAAGGGATGCCCCCTGCGGTGCCGGTGGTGCTCCAACCCCGAAAGCTGGGCGCTGCAGCCGCAGGTGGGGGTCTATCGGACCAAGTGCATCGGACACAAAGCCTGCGGTGCCTGCGAAGACAGCTGTCCGCAGGGCGAGATCTTCCGTTTTACCGCAGGCAGGCTGGCAGGCATTGACCGGACAAAATGCAGCGACTGTCTGGTCTGTGCGGAGGAATGCCCCTCCGATGCCCTCAAGCAGTGGGGCAGGCCGATGACGGTGGAGGAGTGCATGGAGATCGTCCGGCGGGACAAGGGCTATTATGAGCGCTCGGGCGGGGGCGTCACCGTTTCGGGCGGCGACCCGCTGGTGCAGAGCGATTTTGTGGCGGCTTTGTTCCAAGCTTGCAGGCAGGAGGGGTTCCACACCTGCTGCGAGTCCACCTTCCATGCCGGATGGGATGCAGTGGAAAAGATCCTTCCCTGCACCGACCTTATCATCTCCGACCTTAAGCTGATGGATCCGGAGCTTCACCGGCAGTACACCGGGGTGAGCAACGAGCGCATCCTGCAAAACCTGCATCGTCTGGCACAGGAGGGCCGGGAGATGATCCTTCGCATCCCGGTCATTCCGGGCGTCAACGATGGGCGGCAGAACATCGAGGCCAGCGCGGATTTTATCCTTAAACAGCTGGGCGGGCAGGTGCGGACCTTGCAGCTGCTGAGCTTTATGCGGCTGGGCGAGGAAAAGTACCGGTCACTGGGCATCCCGTATCAGATGGAGTCCGTGCGCCTGCAGCGCCGGGCCTTCCAGCGGCGGGTCGATGAGATCGCAAAGTATTTCAACAGCCGGGGCATCCACTGTCTGGTGGGTACCCGAGAAAAAGAAGAGAACCGACCGGAATAGCACATCAAACCAAGGAGGAAACCGTTATGGCAGCTGTCCACACCAATGCACGCGGCACGGAGCCGTATGATAAAGTTTACTGTCTGGGCTATCAGGTCCATCACGAGGACTGGTCCCCCTATCCCCGCATCAATAAACTACGCCAGACGTTTCTGGATCGGGGCTACGACGTGGACGTGGAGCGTCTGCGCCTTGTCACCGAGAGTTACCGGCAGCACGAACATCTGCCCGAAAAGCAGAAGGTTGCTTACGCCTTTGAAAATGTGCTGCTGCACTGCGGCATAGAGATCTACGACGACGACCTCATTGTGGGCGAGATCGCTTCGCCCATCAAATCTGCCCCCATCTACCCGGAATTCTCGGTCAACTGGATCTTGGACGAAGTGCAGAACCACCCCTTTGAGCAGCGGGAGCATGACCAGTTTACCATCCGCAGCGAACAGGAAAAGCAGGAGATCCTGGAGCTGTGCCGCTGGTGGAAGGGCCGCACGCTGGACGATTATATCAACGTCCGTCTGGACGAAGACCAGCTCAAAGGCTCTGAGGCGGGCAAAAAGATCTACCAGACCAATCTCTACCATTACGCCGGCACCGGTCATCTGGCGGTGGATTACGCCCGCCTGATGCAGCTGGGCTTTGACGGTCTGCTGCAGCGTGCCCGGGAAAAGCTGGCGGCGCTGGATATGCACGACCCCGAGTTCTGCACCAAGCGGGAGTTCTATCAGGCGGTCATCATCATGTACGGCGCTGTGAAAAAATACATCCTGCGGTATGCAGTGCTGGCAGAGGAAATGGCGGCTCGGGAGCAGGAAGCCGGACGAAAAGCTGAGCTGGAACAGATCGCCGCGAACTGCCGCGCTGTGGCAGGCGGCACGCCAAAAACCTTCTGGCAGGCGCTGCAGCTGTTCCACTTTGCCACGATGCTCATCTGTGTGGAGTCCAACGGCCACTCCATCTCCTATGGACGGATGGACCAGTGGCTTTACCCCTATTATCAGGCAGACAAGAGCCTCTCCAAAGAGTTTGCGCTGGAACTGCTGGAAGTGGAGTATGTCAAGCTCAATAACCCCACCAAGCTTAAGGACCGGGGCAGCATGGCGCTGCGCAATGGCCGGGGTTTTGGCGGCGAGAGCCTGACCATTGGCGGCGTGAAGCGGGACGGTACCGACGCCACCAACGATCTGACCATGCTGATGCTGGAAGCCTCTGCCCACACCCGGATGATGAACCCGTGGGTCTGTGTGCGGATGCACGATGGCACCCCGGAAGAGCTCCGCATCAAGGCGGTGGAGTGCATCCGTGCCGGCTACGGCCACCCCAAGCTTTTCAACGACAGCGCTGCGATCAAAGGCATGCTGCGCAAGGGAATGACGCTGGAAGAAGCCCGCGACTACTGCGTGGTGGGCTGTGTGGAGATCAGCCTGCCGGGCCGGGAATACGGCTGGCACGACGCCGCCTATGTCAACACCGCCAAGATGATGGAGATGGTGCTCAACGGAGGCCGCTGCCTTGACTGCGGCCCGCACTGCCCCCGCTGGAGCCGGTGTGGCGCACTGGGCGGACATCTTGGCCCCGATACCGGCAGTCTGGACCGCTATGCCAGTTTTGAGGAGGTCCAGCAGAGCGTGGATGCCCAGTTTGAGTACTGGACCAACCAGATGTGCTCCAGCCTCTGTGTCATTGAGAACGCCCACCGGGCGCTCAAACCGCTGCCCTACGTCTCGGCTCTGTTTGAGGACTGCATGGAGTCCGGTCACGACTTGACAGAGGGCGGTGCCAAGTACAACGGCATCGGTCCGCAGGCCAGCGGCATTGCCACCTGCGCCGACTCGCTGGCTGCGATCCGGCAGCTGGTCTTTGACGAAAAGCGCTGCACAGGTGCTGAGCTGCTGGAAGCCGTCAAGCACAACTGGAAGGGCTATGAGAAGCTGTACGCCCTCGTCAACAGCTCCAAGGTCCACCACTACGGCAACGACGATGATTACGCCGACGAACTGTTCCGGTTCATGTTCGAGACCTACTGCAGGCACATTGCCGGACGCAAAACGCCGCGGGGCGGGACCTTCAGCCCCGGCGTCTACTCGGTCAATGCCAACGTTGCCATGGGCCTGAACACCAACGCCTCGGTGGATGGACGCAAGGCGGGGGAGGCCATCTCGGACAATATGGGCCCGGTCCATACGGAGCTTGGCTCCCATGATATCAACGGCCCCACTGCTATCGTCAATTCCCTGACTAAGGTGGACCACAGTCTTGCCACCAACGGTACGCTGATGAACCTTCGTTTCCCGCAGGAGGCGGTGGCGGGCGTCGAGGGACGCGACAATCTGGCAGCCTTTATTGAAGAATACATTCACAAGGGAGCAATGCACGTCCAGTTCAACATTATGAGCGCTGCAACCATGCGTGCTGCCCAGAAAAAGCCGGAAGATTACAAGGATATGCTGGTTCGCGTGGCAGGTTACAGCGCCTACTTTGTAGAGCTGGGCAAGCCGCTGCAGAAAGATCTCATCCAGAGAACAGAACTTCATTTTTAACAGGTAAGGATAGAAAGGAAGCACAGCAATGAAGGACTTCAACTTTAAGATCCCCCAGAACATCCAGTTTGGCATGGGCAGTCTGAAAAAGCTGCCGGAGATCCTGGCTGAGAGCCACTCCGACAAGATCCTGCTGGTGTCGGACCGCGGACTGGAAAAAATCGGCGTTGTCAAAAAGGTGCAGGATATCATTGAGGCAGCAGGGCTGCAATGCACCAGCTATCTGGACGTGGTGCCCAACCCCACCGTGGCGGTGGTCAATGAGGCCACGGAGCTGTACCGGAAATGCGGCGCCACCAGCATCGTGGCGCTGGGCGGCGGCAGCTCAATGGACGTGGGCAAAGCTGTGGGCATTCTGGTCAACTACGGCGGCAGGATCACCGATTACGAGGGTAACCACAAGGTGCCCGGCCCGATCGTGCCGATGATCGCCATCCCTACCACGGCAGGCACCGGCAGCGAGGTGACGGCCTCTGCCGTGATCACGGACACCGAGCGCAACTATAAACTTTCGGTGTTCAGCTACGAGATCCTGCCCAGATACGCCGTGCTGGACCCCGAGCTGATCATGACGGCTCCCGCTTCCATCGCCGCATCCTGCGGCGTGGACGCCCTCATCCACGCCATGGAGGCCTATGTCTCCCGCAACGCCACCCCTTTCTCTGACGCTATGGCAGAAAAAGCCATGGAGCTTATCGGCGGCAGTCTTCGCCGCTTTGTAGCCAACCGTCAGGATGAGGAAGCAGCCTGCGCCATGATGCTCGGCTCCAACTTTGCAGGCATCGCCTTTGCATGGGCCCGGCTGGGCAACGTCCACGCCATGAGCCACCCGGTCAGCGCCTATTTCAATGTGCCCCATGGCGTGGCAAACTCCATCCTGCTGCCCAATGTGGTGGAGTACAACGCGCTGGCAGACCATGGCCGCTATGAGGTCATCTACAACTACATCCGGGAGGGCAGTGGCTCCACCGAAAACTTTACCCCGGAGCTGCTGGTGGAGGAGCTGCGCCGCCTGAACCGGCAGCTGGGCATCCCCGCCACCCTGTCGGAGGTGGGCGTCACCGCCGATAAGATCCCCGCAATGGCAGAGGATGCCATGAAGAGCGGCAACATCCCGGCGAACCCCCGCCAGAGCACTGTCAGAGACATCATCAAGCTGTACGAAAAGACCATGTAAACGGGGGTGTTTTCCATGCAGGCAGTGCTTCGGAATGATTTTTTGACCCTTACGGTGGACACCCATGGAGCCGAGGCGGTCAGTTTGAAAAACGATGCCGGGGAGGAGGTGCTCTGGCAGGCTGACCCGGAGGTCTGGCCCCGTCACGCGCCCATCCTTTTTCCGTGGACAGGGGAGCTGCCCGGCAGCTCCTACTCTCACAAAGACAAGACCTACCATGTGGTCAAGCAGGGCTTTGCCAGGGATGTGGAACACACGCTGGTGCGGGCGGATGAGAACGAGATCGTCTTGGAGCTGCGTTCCAGCCCGGAGCTTAAGGCGACGCAGTTCCCCTTTGATTTTATTCTGCGCAGCACGTTCCGGTTGGAGAACCGGACGGTCTGCCACACCCTGACCGTGGAAAACCCCAGCAGTGAAGAGCTGCGCTTCGGCATCGGCTTCCATCCCGCATTCAACATCCCCTTTGACCGTCACCATACCACAGAGGATTACGAGTTCCGGTTTGACCGGCCGGAAAGCCCGGTCATTCTGGATGCCCGGCCCCATGGGCTGCTCAGCGGAAAGTGCTATTACAAATGGAAAAATGCCGAGAAGATCCAGCTGACAGATGAACTGTTTTCCAACGACAGCTTCTGCATGGCAGGCCTGCGGACCAGGACGCTGGGCATTTATGAAAAAGACAGCGGACGGCACATCGTCTGCAATGTAGAAGGTTTTCCGTACAAACTGATCTGGAGCGCACTGGCAAAACCGGTCCGCTTTGTCTGCATCGAACCATGGCACTCGCTGCCCAGCGCAGAGACCGACCCGCAGGAGTGGAACGAGCGCGCCGCCGCTGTCTGTCTGGCCCCGCAAAAAAGCTGGTCCACGACCCTTTCCACGACTGTCATGCGGTGAAGAACGGCAGCATCTTCCGGGCACCTGCCGCAGGGGAGATAGCACGTTATAAATTGCACACTTTTTGTACACCGGAACGGCGGGACAACAAATGCAAAGAATGCAACAGATGCAAAACGCAAATTTACGATAAAACGATAAAAATAACGAATCTGCGCAATTTTGGAAATTGACGATTGTTGCACGTTGGTTTCTCTTGATCAGTGGGCTCAGGGTTCGAACTCCCGAAAATACACAAAAAAGAACGTCAAATCTTGTGATTTGACGTTCTTTTTTTACGGGTGGGGCTGTAACTGTCGTTTCCCTTTACGACCCCTTTCGTGAAAAGGGAATAGCGGAGCGTCCGCAGACGTTCCGCTATTCCGAAATTAAAAATAGTTCGCCTGCAAAAACGGCAGAACTTACTTTTTCAGGTGGCTGTCCCAGCCGCTGGAGGTGGTGGCCTGCTTGTCAGGCGTGCACCACATGGCTTCTACGCCGTCCAGCGATTCCACCAGCTTCTGCCCCTCTTCCAGCGGCATGCAGAATAGGGCGGTGGTCAGGCAGTCTGCCATGCCGGAGTCCGGGCACAGCACGGTGACGCCGTTGTAGTAGGCGGCGGGCCACAGGGTATCCGGGTCGATAATGTGGTGGTAGCGCTTGCCGTCCACCACAAAGTAGCGCTGGTAGTCACCGCTGGTCACCAGTGCAAGGTCGCTCATGTTGATGGGCGAGCCGAAGATGGAGTTGGTGTTGGTATACACCTCCGAAGCGTTCCACGGGTTCTCCACACCGCCCGTCCACTGGCTGCCGTCCGGCTTTGTGCCGATGGCGCGCAGGTTGCCGCCTACGCTCACCAGTGCGCTGGTCAGGCCCCTGGCTTCGGCGGCGCGGCAGACCATCTCCACGGCGTAGCCCTTGCCCACACTGCCCACGTCCAGCGACATCTCCGGGTCGGACAGATAGACCGTTTTGGCCTCCTCGTCGATGACAAGACCGTTGATATCGCAGTGCTGGGCAGCGGCTTCCAACTCCTCCTGCGTGGGCAGGGTGTTGTCGGCATCGGAAGCGTTCTTTTCGGCGGCCTCGCGGTAGTCGTGCCAGATGCCCAGCACGCTGCCCATGGCAATGTTGATCTTGCCGCCGGTCAGGTCATACATCTGCCGCGCCAGCTCCAGCATGGAGAGGATGCGGTCGTCCACCTGTACCGGGGCTTTGCCGGCATTTTCGTTGATGGTTTTAACGTTCACAACGCCGTCGTAGTCGTTGTAGATATCGTAGAGCTGGTTGTAGGCGACAAGATCCTGATGCAGCGCCTGCATCTGGGTGTTGAACTCCTCCTCGTTCTCGCAGTAGGCGATGACCTGCGTCACCGTATCGAACACATCATAAAAGATGGTGTTGTACCGGGTCAGCTCCTTTTTGGGCTTGCAGGCGGCCAGCAGACCAAGGCTCAGCACCGCCGCCAGCAGCGCAGCGGTCATGCGGGTGATGCGGTTCTTCATACGGTCTGGCTCTCCTTTGCGGCGGTAAAGGCGGTGTGCTCCTCCTGCAAATGTGCCAGCAGGTCTGCAAACATCCAGTTGCGGTTTGCAGGGGTGACTACCGCCTTGAGCGGGATGGTGACCTGTGCCTGCCGCATCAGGTCCAGCAGGGTGTCCACGTCCTTATCGCGGAAGTTTGCCAGCACCAGCGCCGGGGGATAGGCACCCGGCTCCAGCACCAGCGTTCTGGGGGCTTTTACCTCCACCTCGCCCAGCAGCTGGGCAACGGTCTTGCCGGCATCGGCGGGGGCAACGAGCAGCAGCTTCATGCCAAAGGCGGGTGCCATGCCCTCCAGCTTGCCCCGGTCGGCGGGGGAAAGGTTCCAGCCCAGCGCCAGCGGCACCCCGGCGTTCTGGTTGCGTGCAATGTGTGCTTTCATCTTTAAAACCTCTTTCGGCAGTGAATTTTCAAAATACACCATAGTATACCATAAAACCCGTGAAAAGAAAATGAAAACCCGCCGGGGCACAGAAATCGGGGGACATTTAAGGTAAAATGCTGCTTGCCTGCGCCCTCATCCGTCTGCTTGCTTCGCGCGCAGCCACCTTCCCCCGACCGGGGGAAGGCTTCCGGCTTGGCGAACTTTCCGGCAAAAAAGGACTGCTGAACCCGGTCGGCACAGCAGTCCCTGCGTATAACAATATTCTTTCGGGCAGGTTTAGTTCATTTTTTTGCCGAAGAACTCCACCTCTTTGCCGATGAACTGCATCAGCTCATCGAACTGGTCGGGGGTCAGGCTCTGAGCGCCGTCGCACTTGGCCTTGGCGGGGTTGTTGTGCACCTCGATCATCAGGCCGTCGGCACCGGCGGCGACCGCGGCTTTCGCCAGCTCCGGCACCATCCATGCGTGGCCGCAGGCGTGGCTGGGGTCCACCACCACCGGCAGGTGGGTCATCTTGTGCAGCATGACCACACCGGCAAGATCCAGCGTGTTGCGCATACTGGTCTCGAAGGTGCGGATGCCGCGCTCGCACAGGATGACGTTCTCGTTACCCTCGGCCATGATGTACTCGGCGCTCATCACGAACTCTTCCAGCGTGTTGGCAAGGCCGCGCTTGAGCAGCACCGGCTTTTTCTGGCGTCCAACGGCTTTGAGCAGCTCAAAATTCTGCATATTGCGGGCACCCACCTGGATCAGGTCCACGTTTTCAAACAGGGGCAGGTGCTCGGTGTTCATGATCTCGGTCACAATGGGCGAACCGGTGGCGCGGCGCGCCAGCTTGAGCAGGTCCAGACCCTCGCTGCGCATACCCTGAAAGGAGTAGGGCGAGGTGCGGGGCTTGAAGGCACCGCCGCGCAGCAGGGAAGCGCCTGCCGCCTTTACCCGCTGGGCGCAGTAGGTGATCTGCTCCTCGCTCTCAATGCTGCACGGCCCGGCGATGACCGCAAAGTTGCCGCCGCCGATCTTGACGCCCTCTACGTCGATAACGCTGTCGTCCGGGTGGAACTTGCGGTTGGCCTTTTTGTAGGGCTCGGACACGCGGCGGCAGGTCTCCACCACCGGGTTTGCCAGCACCCAGCTCTCTGCAATGGCCTTGGTGTCGCCGATCAGACCCAGAATATGGGTGTCGCTGCCCTTGGAATCGTTGATCTGCAGACCCATATCCTCCAGCTCGTGGCAGAACTCGCGCACCTGTACGTCGGGGGCATCCTGTTTGAGTACGATGATCATAGTATTTTGTCTCCTTTGCCTTTTTCTATCCTGTGAAACGGCGAGGGAGACCGGCTCCTTTGCCGCAGCTTGCAGTGTCAAACTTCAGTACTCTGAAGTGCGTGACGCTATGATATCACTTCATGAAACTGAAGTCAAGAGAAATTTTGAATTTTTTCTGAAAAAGTGGTAGAATAGAAACAGAGCAAATGTAAAAGAGGGAATAACAATGGGAAAAGAAGCTAAAACCAACGCAATGCGCATTCTGGAACGGGAAAAGGTGGCCTATACCGCCCACGAGTACCCCCACGAGGAGGGGGTAGCGGTGGACGGCGTGACCGTAGCCGCCAGCATAGGTGAGGACCCTGCCTGCGTATATAAGACACTGGTGACGCAGGGCAGCAGCAAAAACTATTTTGTGTTCGTCATTCCGGTGGCGGCAGAGCTGGACTTAAAAGCCGCCGCCCGCAGCGTGGGCGAAAAGAGTGTGGCAATGATCCATGTGGCGGATATCAATAAGGTGACCGGCTATGTGCGGGGCGGCTGCAGCCCGGTGGGCATGAAAAAACAGTACCGCACCGTCTTTGACGAAAGCGTGCTGACCCAGCAGAAGGTCTACGTTTCCGGCGGGCGCATCGGCACACAGGTGTGCTGCGCCCCGGCAGACCTGCTGCGCGCTGCCCGCGCTGCCACCGCAAAGATCATTTTTTAAAAATCCGGCGCGATATCTGGGATACATCAACACGACCTTTACATAAAATATACTTGCTGCATAAGTCATACTTAAAAAGAAAAAGGATGGCGAAACTGCACAAAACTTTCGAAAGTTTTTTGACGGCATGGGAACACAAGGGAGAATTTGCCCAAACGCTCTTTGCAAAGCGGTTTTTTTGCCGTAAACTGTATCTAGTACAGGGACGATGCCCCAAAAAACGGGCTTGCATCGCCGCCTGAAAAACGCTTGCACAGGAAACTGCGGAGGGAAACTTCAATGATGCTGCTGGTGCCGGGTCGCATGGAATGGGGTCACATTCACTGCAATCAGGGGCATGGTGCAACCTTGTGCAAAATGCGCGGACAGAAAAACTGGAAATAAAGGCCGTGGTACAGGTGTACCGCAGCCTTTTTTGTTTGTCGGTCTTGTTGGACAGTTGAGAAAGAGAGGCTTTGGAAAATGGTTCGTAAAGTGGCAGTGATCATGGGTTCGGACAGCGATTGGCCGGTGGTCAAGGGTGCCTGTGCCCAGCTGAAGGCGCTGGACATCCCCTTTGAGGCACATATCCTTTCGGCACACCGCACCCCCGCCGAGGCAGCAGCCTTTGCAAAAAGCGCAAAGGCCAACGGCTTTGGCGTCATCCTGTGCGCAGCAGGCATGGCAGCCCATCTGGCAGGCGCTTTTGCCGCCAACACCACCCTGCCGGTCATTGGCATCCCCATGAAGGGCGGCGCGATGGATGGCTTGGACGCTCTGCTGGCTACCGTGCAGATGCCCAGCGGCATCCCGGTGGCAACGGTGGCACTGAACGGTGCCAAGAACGCCGCATGGCTGGCTGCTGAAATTCTGGCCCTGAGCGATGACGCACTGGCTGAAAAGCTGGAGGCTGAGCGCGTGGCCATGGCACAGCAGATCGCAGCCAAGGAAGAAAAGCTGCAGAACGAACTGAATGAGCTGTAAAGGAGAACCAATGTCTGATTTTGCATATCCGCTGCATGAGGAGTGCGGCGTTTTCGGCATCTACGACCGTGCCGGTACCGAGGATGTGGCCGCAGCGGCTTATTCAGCCTTGTATGCGCTGCAGCACCGCGGACAGGAGAGCTGCGGTATTGCCGTCAACGATGACGGCGTGATCACCGGTCACCGGGATCTGGGCCTTGTAAACGAGGTGTTCACCCCGGAGGTGCTGGCAAGCCTGTCCACTACCACGGCACACATGGCCACCGGCCATGTGCGCTATGCCACTGCCGGCACCCGCGTCCGCGCCAACGCCCAGCCCATGATCGTCCGGCATGGCCGCGGCACCATGGCGCTGTGCCACAACGGCAACCTGACCAACGCCGTGGAGCTGCGCCGCCAGCTGGAAAACGAGGGCGCGATCTTCCACGGCTCCTCGGATACCGAGGTCATCTGCTACCTCATCACCCGCAACCGTCTGCGCATGGGCAGCATCGAAACTGCCATCAGCAAGACCATGGACGTGCTGGAGGGCGCATACAGCCTTGTGATCATGTCTGCCACCAAGCTCATCGCGGTGCGCGACCCCCGGGGCTACCGTCCCCTGTGCATCGGCACCCTGCCCGGCGGCGGCTACGTCTTTGCCAGCGAAAGCTGCGCACTGGATGCCGTCGGCGCCGCCCTGCTGCGGGACGTGGAGCCCGGCGAGATCGTGGTAGTGGATACCAAGACCGGCGAGCTGCGCAGCATCAAGGATCACTGCGGCCGCCCGGACACCCAGATGTGCGTGTTCGAGTTCATCTACTTCGCCCGCCCGGACAGCGTCATCGAGGGCAGCTCGGTGCACGAGGCCCGCAAGCAGGCAGGCCGCTTCCTTGCACAGGAGCACCCTGTGGAGGCCGATGTGGTCATCGGCGTGCCGGATTCCGGCCTGGATGCAGCACTGGGCTACTCGCAGGAGAGCGGCATCCCCTACGGCATCGGCTTTATCAAGAATAAATACATCGGCCGCACCTTCATTCAGGGCAGCCAGAAGCAGCGCGAGAACAGCGTGCGCATCAAGCTGAACGTGGTGTCCAGCACCGTCAAGGGCAAGCGCGTGGTGCTGGTGGATGACTCCATCGTGCGCGGCACCACATCTGCCCGCATCATCAAGCTGCTGCGGGATGCCGGTGCTGCCGAGGTGCACTTTATGGTCTCTGCACCTCCCTTCAAATATCCGTGCTACTTCGGCACCGATATCCCGGACCAGAAGCTGCTGGTGGCTACCGGCCGCACGCTGGAGCAGATCAACGAGGTCATCGGCGCCGACACGCTGGGCTATTTGTCCAACGAGCACGTTGTCCAGCTTGCCAAAAACGCAAAATGCGGTTTCTGCACCGCCTGCTTTACCGGCGAGTATGCCGTAGAGCCGGAAAGTGTGCTTTCTACCGATATTCACGACCGTCACCTGAACGACCGTCCCAAGGACGCCAAAAAGTTAGGAGAGTAAGAACATGGAAAAGAGCTATTCTGAAAGCTACGCCGCAGCAGGCGTGGACATTACCGCCGGTTACCGCTCTGTGGAGCTGATGAAGCAGTATGTCGCCCGTACCATGAACGAGCACTGCATCGGCGGCTTGGGCGGCTTTGGCGGCCTGTTTGAGCTGGACTGCACCGGTTACAAGCACCCGGTGCTGATCTCCGGCACAGACGGTGTGGGCACCAAGCTGAAGGTGGCCATGATCATGGATAAGCACGATACCATCGGCATCGACTGCGTGGCCATGTGCGTCAACGATGTCATCTGCGCCGGTGCAAAGCCGCTGGTGTTCCTGGATTACATCGCCTGCGGCCGCAACGTGCCGGAAAAGATCGCCAACATCGTCAAGGGCGTGGCTGAGGGCTGCGTGCAGGCCGATTGTGCACTGGTGGGCGGCGAGACTGCCGAGCACCCGGGCATGATGCCGGAGGACGAGTACGATCTGGCCGGCTTTACCGTGGGCGTTGTGGACAAGGAGAAGATCCTGAGCAACGAGACCATGACAGCCGGTGACGTGATCCTCGCCCTGCCCTCCACCGGTGTGCACTCCAACGGCTTCTCTCTGGTGCGCAAGGTGTTCAACATCGACGCCGACCCCGATGTGCTGTTTTCCACCCCCGCAGAACTGGGCGGCAAGACCCTTGGCGAGGCGCTGCTGGCTCCCACCAAGATCTACGTCAAGCCCGTGCTGAAGGTGCTGGAAGAGGTGCAGGTCAAGGGCATCTCCCACATCACCGGCGGTGGCTTCTACGAAAATATCCCCCGCAGCCTGAAGAAGGGCTGCTGCGCCCGCATCAACAAGGCAGATGTGCGCACCCCCGCCCTGTTCCACCTGATGCAGAAGGTGGGCGGCATCTCCGAGCACGATATGTTCAACACCTTCAACATGGGCGTGGGCATGGTGCTCACCGTGCCTGCCGAGCAGGCCGACAAGGCACTGGAAATCCTGCACGCCAACGGCGAGCCGGAGGCTTACCGTCTGGGCGTCATCGCAGAAGGTGAGGGCGTGGAGCTGTGCTGAACATTGCCGTGTTAGTGTCCGGCGGCGGCACCAATCTGCAGGCGCTGCTGGATAGCGAGGCCCGGGGCGAGAACCCCAATGGTAAAATTACGCTGGTGGTGGCCTCCAAGCCCGGCGTCTTTGCGCTGGAACGCGCCGCAAAGGCGGGTGTGGAAAGCTGCGTGGTGCGCCGCAAGGACTACGCCGCCAGCGAGGAATTTGACGCTGCGCTGCTGGAAACGCTGCGGGCGCACAAGATCGATCTGGTGGTGCTGGCGGGCTTTCTGTCCGTGCTGGGCCCCAGCGTCATCGCGGCCTATCCGCGCCGCATCCTGAACGTGCACCCTGCGCTGATCCCTTCCTTCTGCGGGCCGGGAATGTACGGCCTGCGTCCCCATGAGGCCGCACTGGCCCGGGGCTGCAAGGTGACCGGCGCTACCGTCCACTTTGTCAACGAGGAGTGCGACGGCGGGCCTATCCTGCTGCAAAAGGCCGTGGACATCCTGCCCGGCGATACCCCCGAGGTGCTGCAGAAGCGGGTGATGGAGCAGGCGGAATGGAAGCTGCTGCCCAAGGCTGTGGCTATGATCTGTAACGGTGAAGTGGAGTAAAAACTCCTTCTGTCACGCCTGACGGCGTGCCACCTCCCTCAAGGAGGGAGGCTTAAGGCCCCCTCCCCGAGGGGGCTGTCGCCGCAGGCGACTGGGGGAGTTCCGTAAATAGGAGAACAACAATGGAAAAGATTAACCTGAACGAATATCTGGCCTCCAACGAGTACCCCGGCCGCGGCATTGCTGTGGCAATGGCACCGGACGGACGGCAGATGTTTATCGGCTACTTTATCATGGGACGCAGCGAGAACAGCCGCAACCGCGTGTTTGACCCTGTGCCCGAGCGCGGCGGCATCTGCACCGTGGCGGCAGACCCCGCAAAGCTGGAGGATCCCAGCCTGATCATTTATAACCCGGTGCTGACCCTTGGCAAGACCCATATCGTGACCAACGGCGACCAGACCGATACCATCTATGACCTGATGAGTCAGGGCAAGAGCTTTGCCGATGCCCTGCGCACCCGAACCTTTGAGCCGGACTGCCCCAACTACACCCCCCGGATCTCCGCGGTGGTGTACGCCGATGGCAGCTACCAGATGAGCATCCTCAAATCTGCCGACGGCAACGGCGACAGCGTGCAGCGCTATTTCTTTGATTATCCCCAGCCCGTTGCAGGCGAGGGTCACTTTATCAGCACCTACAAGCACAACGGTAACCCCATCCCCAGCTTTGAGGGCGAGCCCCTGCGCTTTGCCTGCCCCCGCACCATCGGCGATTTTGCCCACGATATGTGGAGCAGCCTGAATCTGGACAACAAGGTCAGCCTGTTTGCCCGGGTCATCGATCTGGAAACCGGCGAGAGCGGCGATATGATCTTTAATAAATATGACCCGGTGTGCAGCGACCTTGACGACCCCGAGGAGCCGGAACTGCTGCCCGAGGAGCTGGAACTGCTCAAAAAGCTTGACGCCGAGGAAGAATAAGAGTAAACCTTAGGATATAAGGAGGATGCACCAATGAATGAACTCGCACTGAAGTACGGCTGCAACCCCAACCAGAAGCCCAGCCGCATTTATATGGAAGATGGCTCCGACCTGCCCGTTACCGTGCTGAACGGCAAGCCCGGCTACATCAACTTTCTGGATGCCCTCAACTCCATCCAGCTGGTCAAGGAGTTAAAGACTGCCTGCGGTCTGCCCGCAGCGGCTTCCTTCAAGCACGTTTCCCCGGCGGGCGCAGCACTGGGTCTGCCCCTGACCGAGGTGGAGCGCCGGATGTACCACATTGCCCCGGAGACCGAGCTCTCCCCGCTGGCTTGCGCCTACGCCCGCGCCCGCGGCGCAGACCGGATGTCCTCCTTCGGCGACTGGATCGCCCTGTCTGACATCTGCGATGTGCCCACCGCAAAGCTGATCCAGCACGAAGTCTCTGACGGTATCATCGCCCCGGGCTACGAGCCGGAGGCACTGGCCATCCTGTCCGGCAAAAAGAAGGGCAACTACAATGTGGTAGCCATCGACCCCGCCTATCAGCCCGCTCCCATCGAGCACAAGCAGGTGTACGGCATCACCTTCGAGCAGGGCCGCAACGAACTGGTCATCAACGCCGACACCATGCTGAACAACTGGGTCACCGAGAACAAGGACGTGACCGAGGAGCAGAAGCGCGACCTCGTCATTGCCCTCATCACCCTGAAGTACACCCAGTCCAACAGCGTGTGCTACACCTATAATGGTCAGACCATCGGTGTGGGTGCCGGCCAGCAGAGCCGCATCCACTGCACCCGTCTGGCCGGCCAGAAGGCCGACAACTGGCAGCTGCGCCACATGGACAAGGTGCTGAACCTGCCCTTCCGTGATGATGTGGCAAAGCCCAACCGCGACAACGCTATTGATGTTTACATCGGCGATACCCCGGAGGACGTCATCGGCGATGATGTCTGGGCCGAGACCTTCACCCGCCAGCCTGAGCCCCTGACCGCCGAGGAAAAGAAGGCTTACCTCAGCAAGGTGACCGGTGTCTGCCTTGGTTCGGACGCTTTCTTCCCCTTCGGTGACAACATCGAGCGCGCCCGCCGCTCCGGCGTGACCGCCATCGTGCAGCCCGGCGGCTCCATCCGCGACCAGCAGGTCATCGATACCTGCAACAAGTACGGCATCGCCATGGCCTTCTGCGGCCTGCGGCTGTTCCATCACTGATTTTCCTCTGCACAGGAGCAACGCAGCAAAAGCCTTCCCCCGGTCGGGGGAAGGTGGCGCGTAAGCGCCGGATGAGGGCGCACGGAAGCTGCCCCTCATCAGTCTGCTGCGCAGACAGCTTCCCCCAGAGGGGGGAAGCCTTCAGAGGATGCCCGCATACGCGGGCAGATCAAAAACGGGAAGGTGAATGATATGGCTGAAAAAATCTTGGTAGTGGGCGGCGGCGGCCGCGAGCACGCCATCATCAAGGCACTGAAAAAGAGCCCCGACTGCGGCGAGATCTGGTGCGCACCGGGCAACGGCGGCATCAGTTATGACGCCAAGTGCAAGAACATCAAGGCCACCGATGTGGATACCATGGTGGGCTTTGCAGTGGAAGAAAAGTTCGATTACGTTGTGGTGGCACAGGACGACCCCCTTGCACTGGGCATGGTGGACGCGCTGGCAAAGGAGGGCATCCCCGCCTTTGGCCCGGACAAGGCCGCTGCCCGCATCGAGGCCTCCAAGGTGTTCTCCAAGGACCTGATGAAGAAATACGGCATCCCCACCGCAAAGTACGAGACCTTCGATGACCCCGCAAAGGTCATGGACTACATCCGCGCTGAGGGCAAGTACCCGGTGGTCATCAAGGCAGACGGCCTTGCACTGGGTAAGGGCGTGCTCATCTGCGAAAACGAGCAGCAGGCAGCTGATGGCGTCAAGGAGATCATGCTGGACAAAAAATTCGGCGCATCCGGCAACCATGTGGTGGTGGAAGAGTTCCTCACCGGGCCGGAGGTCAGCGTGCTGAGCTTTACGGACGGCAAGGTGGTCAAGCCCATGGTCTCCAGCATGGACCATAAGCGCGCCAACGACCACGACACCGGCCTGAACACCGGCGGCATGGGCACCATCGCCCCCAACCCCTACTATACCCCGGAGGTGGCTGCGGAGTGCATGGAAAAGATCTTCCTGCCCACCATCCGCGCCATGAACGCCGAGGGCTGCCCCTTCAAGGGCTGTTTGTACTTCGGCCTCATGCTCACCCCGGACGGCCCCAAGGTCATCGAGTATAACTGCCGCTTCGGCGACCCCGAAACGCAGGTGGTGCTGCCGCTGCTGGAAAGCGACCTGCTGCACATCATGCAGGCCTGTACCGACGGCATGCTGGCACAGCAGGAGGTCAAGTTCTCCGATGGCGCTGCGGCCTGCGTCATTCTGGCTTCCGGCGGCTACCCCGTGGCCTATGAGAAGGGCAAGCCCATCTCCGGCCTTGTGGATGGTCAGCTGCCCGACGAAGAGAACGTGACGGTGTACCACTCCGGCACCGCCATCACTGAGGATGGCCAGCTTGTGACCAACGGCGGCCGCGTGCTGGGCGTTACCGCCACCGGCCCGCGCCTGACCAACGCCCTGAGCCACGCCTACGAAGCAGCCGAGAAGATCAGCTTTGAAAAGCTGCATAAGCGCAGCGATATCGGCCTGCGTGCCCTGAAAGCGCTGGCAGAGAAGCAGTAAGAAAGAATACAAAGGGGGAACCTACCCAATGGTCTATCGTATTTATGTGGAAAAAAAGCCCGGCTTTGATGTCGAGGCAAACGGTCTGAAAAACGAACTCACCAGCCTGCTGGGCATCAAGGACCTGACCGGTCTGCGCCTGCTGAACCGCTACGATGTGGAAGGCATCGACGAGGCACTGTTCAACCAGTGCGTCAGCACCGTGTTCAGCGAGCCGCCGGTGGATAACACCTACGCCGAGCTGCCCGCCAGCGAGGGCGTGTCCTTTGCCGTGGAGTATCTGCCCGGTCAGTTCGATCAGCGTGCAGCTTCTGCTGCTGAGTGCATCCAGCTCATCAGTCAGGGTGAGCGCCCGCTGGTGCGCTCTGCCCGCGTCTACCTGCTGGAAGGCGCTCTGACCCCCGAGCAGGTGGCCGAGATCAAAAAGTATGTCATCAACCCTGTGGAAGCCCGCGAGGCTTCTCTGGAGACCAAAGAGACCCTGAAAATGGATTACCCCGTGCCCGCTGCCGTGGCAGTGCTGGAGGGCTTCAACCAGCTGGACGAGGCAGGCCTTGCCAAGTTCATCGAGGAAAAGGGTCTGGCCATGGATCTGGGTGACATCAAGTTCTGCCAGGAGTACTTCCGCTCCGAGCAGCGCGACCCCACCATCACCGAGATCAAGATGATCGACACCTACTGGTCCGATCACTGCCGCCACACCACCTTTGGCACCATTCTGGACGATGTGCAGATCGACGACGCCGTGGTGCAGGAGGCCTTTGACCGCTACATGGCCATGCGCACTGAGCTGGGCCGTGAGAACAAGCCCCGCTGCATGATGGACCTTGCCACCATTGGTGCCAAGGAGCTGAAGAAGCAGGGCATCCTGAAGAATCTGGACGAGTCTGAGGAGATCAACGCCTGCACCGTCAAGATCAAGTGCGATGTCAACGGCAAGGACGAGGACTGGCTGTTCCTGTTCAAGAACGAGACCCACAACCACCCCACCGAGATCGAGCCCTTCGGCGGCGCTGCCACCTGCATCGGCGGTGCCATCCGCGACCCGCTGTCCGGCCGCAGCTACGTCTATCAGGCTATGCGTGTCACCGGCGCAGGCGACCCGCTCAAGCCGGTCAGCGAAACCATGCCCGGCAAGCTGCCCCAGCGCAAGCTGGTTACCACCGCAGCCGCCGGTTACTCCTCCTACGGCAACCAGATCGGTCTGGCTACCGGTCAGGTGGACGAGATCTACCACCCCGGCTATGTGGCAAAGCGCATGGAGATCGGCGCTGTTGTGGGCGCTACCCCTGCCTCCCACGTCCGCCGCGAGTGCCCCGCTCCCGGCGATGTGATCGTGCTGCTGGGCGGCCGCACCGGCCGTGACGGCATCGGCGGTGCTACCGGTTCCTCCAAGGCGCACAAGCTGGACAGTCTGGAGCACTGTGGTGCCGAGGTGCAGAAGGGCAATGCGCCCATCGAGCGCAAGCTGCAGCGCCTGTTCCGCCGCGAGGACGCCTGCAAGATGA